>Ga0265296_1003901_pt1 | contig 13391 bp, 14 predicted proteins | sample MunlanPumphouse1_FD_189073 | JGI IMG/M metagenome (GOLD analysis project Ga0265296, IMG submission 189073) | Groundwater microbial communities from a municipal landfill in Southern Ontario, Canada - Pumphouse #1 | ecosystem: Environmental > Aquatic > Deep subsurface > Groundwater | place... | reverse complement strand
AGGTTCAATTTTTATTGATTGGATACCATCTGATGTCGCATCTTTGATGCATTGCGCAATCTCATCAGCTTGTTCTTTGTTGTGCCCCCATAAGGTACATATCAAATATCCCCTTACATATATTTGAAAAACGTCCGGAGATCCCGGTTTTTGCACCGCAACTGCAGGGTATTTAGAAATCCCTTTATTAAATTGAAGACTTATACCGCCAGTGTTAGTTATTTCTGACATAAATTATTCGCACTCCAGATTCCCAATAAAAAAAGACCTACTCATAACTTTAGGTCCTTTAGGCTCTACAGGCTATGAGCTCTATACTCTATATATCGTGTTAAAAAGCCAAAAACTTGTGGAATATTGAACTGGCGGAATCCGTTATGCGGGGCTAATCTCATTTAAAATCGATTTGATTATCAGATTCTTATTTAAACCGGTTAAACTTGTCATAATTGTTCCCTGCTGCAAAAATCCTATCCTTCCCATCCTTTGTGCGCTGCCGACTATCTTTTTGCCGTTTAGGGTTATTTCGTATTCTCTAGTTTGATCGAAGCAAAGCTTTGAGTTTTGAGTTTTTAATTTTGAATTTGTTTCGAATTTAGTATTTAGGGTTTCGGATTTATATCCAATTTGAGCATTAATATTTAATTTATGCAAAGCTCCCAAGATAATCTTAGATATTTTAAAATACGATTCCATCAATATGCCACCGACTTGAGGATCGTTTTTTGCGGCTACAACAGAATAACTTATTTCATCGGTTGTATGATAACAAATACCCCCGCCAGTGGGTCTTTTTATAACATCCCAGCCTTCCCTGTCAGTAATTTTATTTGTATCCTGAAAAAAGCCTATTGATATACAAGGTTTTGACCAACCGTAAATTCTAAATATCTTTTGTTGCGATTTATCTGAAAAATCCAGGAAAAGTTTCTGGTCAATATCCATATTTTCCCGGCCAGTGTGGTTTCCGGAATCTATTATTTGCCAGTCCATCTAACGTTCAGCTCTTTCACTGCCTTGACCTCGTCCAATCTTCCAACCGGAGTATAGTGAGGGGCTTCTTTTAGCAATTCAGGCTTTGTTTCACACTCTTTAGCTATTGTTATCATTACATCGCAGAACTCATCTAGGGTCTGAAGACTTTCTGTTTCCGTCGGCTCAATCATAAGAGCCTCTGAAACAATCAATGGAAAATAGATTGTCGGAGGATGGAACCCGTAATCAATCAGTCTTTTCGCGATATCCAGAGCTTTAATGCCGAATTTTTCCTTTTGCCATTTTGCGGACAATACGAATTCATGCTGGCAGCATCTGTCGTAAGGAAGATAATAATAATCTTTTAATCTTTTCATCATATAATTCGCGTTAAGAACCGCGTTTTCAGATACTTCTTTTAATCCTTTGTGTCCCAAGGACAAGATATAAGTGTAAGCTTTGATTATGACATTTATATTTCCATAAAAGCTATGTACATTCCCGATTGATTTGTTTTTTAGATTTTTTATTATAAACTTTGTATTTCGCTTAATGATCCTTGGATTAGGCAGAAACGGAATAAGTTTTTCAGATACTCCGACAGGTCCTGATCCGGGACCGCCTCCGCCATGAGGAGTCGAAAATGTTTTGTGAAGGTTAAAATGAGCTATGTCAAAACCAAGATCAGCAGGCCTTGTTTTTGAAAGATTTGCATTGGCATTTGCCCCATCATAATACAGGAGTCCGCCTGCATCATGAACAATATTAGCTACTTCTCGTATTTTTGAATCAAAAACACCCAATGTATTCGGATTTGTAAGCATTAGTGCCGCCGTATTATCACCCACGGTCTTTTTAAGTTCCGATAAATCAACCTCACCACGATCGTTTGATTTTATCTGGACCACAGACCACCCGCAAAATGCCGCACTGGCTGGATTTGTACCATGCGAGGAATCCGGAACAATAACGACATTCCGATTCTGATGGCGCCTGCTTTTGTGATAAGCCTTCATCAACAGAATAGCGGTAGCCTCACCATGAGCGCCTGCCGCGGGGCTCAAAGTAAATGCGTCATATCCAAAAATAGCGCATAAGTATTTTTCAAAATTGTATAGGACTTCTAAAATACCCTGTAATTGATTTTTGTCCTGAAAGGGATGAATATTTGTAAACCCGGGAAGAGCAGCAACATCCTCATTTATCTTGGGATTATATTTCATTGTACAGGATCCGAGGGGATAAAAATTGGAATCAACACAAACATTCTGTTGAGATAGCCTTGTATAATGCCTGACTAGATCAATCTCTGATATTGAAGGAAGCCCGGGTTTTGCATCCGAGCAGTATTTTTTGTCTAATTCCTTACCCTCAATTTGAGAGTCAGGAATAACAAATCCAGGTGATGAATCAAACTCAAACAGAGATTTCATAATATTGTATTTTGAGTCTCTTTGTCAAAAATATGTATTTTTCTCAAGTCTATCAAAACCTCGAACTTTGACCCCCTTGCGATATCCAGGGCTTCTACTCTAGCAACAAGCGAAATAACACCGGCCTTTAAATAAAGGTATGTATCAGATCCCATAAGTTCCCTAAAATCAACTTTGGTTTCGAGCTTAAACGGGTCAACCATGTAAGATCCGGTATTATGGTCTCTTATGTTTTCGGGACGAACGCCGAGTATAATATCTTTGCCGATATGCGCCGATAAAATAGATGAATAATCTTTTGGCAGAGTTATTTGAAAGCTCTCGCATATAAAACTGATATTTTCCCCTGATTTACTCAAGTTTCCGTTTATAAAATTCATTGGGGGACTGCCTATAAACCCTCCGACAAAACGGTTTGATGGATTATCATAAACACGCAAAGGCTCTTCCGCCTGCTGAATCTCACCATTTAAAATAACTGCAATCCTGTCTCCAAGTGTCATTGCCTCAACCTGATCATGGGTTACATAGATTATCGTAACGCCAAGCTTGTTATGTATCTTTTTTATCTCCGCGCGCATCTGGACTCTTAGCTTAGCATCCAGATTTGAAAGAGGTTCATCCATAAGGAAAACTTGGGGATTTCGCACTATCGCGCGCCCGAGCGCGACTCTCTGGCGCTGTCCGCCGGAAAGCTGTTTTGGAAGCCTATCAAGCAATTTTGCAAGACCGAGTATTTCTGCCGCCTCATTTACACGGGTATGAATTTCGGGCTTAGGCGTTCTGCTTAATCGGAGTCCAAAAGACATATTGTCAAAAACAGACATGTGGGGATATAAAGCGTAATTTTGAAATACCATGGCGATGTTTCTGTCTTTTGGAGCAACTTCGTTTACAAGTTTGTTTCCGATATGGATATTTCCTTCGGTTATTTCCTCAAGACCGGCAATCATTCTAAGAATAGTGGTCTTTCCACAGCCCGAAGGTCCTACAAGAACCAAAAACTCTTTGTCCTTTATTTCGATAGAAACATTCTTAACTGCCTCGACATCATCAAATCGTTTGGTTACATTTTTTAAGACAACCCTGGCCACAACATTTTTCCTTTCTTTTATATCTGAGCAGCAAGATTCGCGAGCTCGATCGCTGAAAGCGCGGCATTCCAGCCTTTGTTTCCCGGTTTTGCTCCGGCCCGCTCAAGCGCCTGTTCAAGATTTTCGGTAGTCAAAACTCCAAAAATAACAGGGATTCCGCTATCAAGCATAACCTTCGCAATACCTTTTGCCGCTTCAGAGGCGACATAATCAAAATGAGGAGTTCCACCCCTGATAACTGCGCCAAGACAAATAATAGCATCATATTTTTTGGAACCGGCAAGCTTTTTTGCGATAACAGGTATTTCAAACGCGCCAGGAGTCCAGAAAATATCAATCTTTTCCTGTTTTGTCTGGTGTCTTCTTAGACAATCAAGTGCACCGTCCAAAAGACCTTTTGATATAAGCTCATTAAATCTGCTGACAATTACGGCAAACTGTAATTTTGAAGCGTCAAGATTTCCTTCGTATATTTTTCCCATTACACATTCCTCCTTTCGAATATTTTGTTTAAACCCGGGAACAATAAAATATGGCCCAATTTTTCGTGTTTTGTTTTAAGGTAATTATAATTATGCTCGTTCGGCTTAATCTCAATCGGAACTCTCTCTATAACCTCCAGGCCATAACCTTCGATTCCGACAATTTTTCTCGGGTTATTGGTAATTAACCTTATGCTGGTAAGTCCCAAATCAGCAAGTATCTGTGCTCCAATTCCATAATCCCTTAGGTCAGCCATAAACCCGAGTTTCTCGTTTGCTTCTACGGTATCAGAACCCTCATCCTGAAGTTTATATGCTTTTAGCTTATTTAATAGGCCAATTCCACGGCCCTCCTGCATCATATATAAAAGAACACCCTCGCCTTCGGATTCAATCATCGCCAGAGATTTTTCCAGTTGCTCACCGCAGTCGCATCGTTTTGAGCCAAAAGTATCTCCGGTCAAACATTGAGAATGGACACGCACAAGGATATTTTTTTTCCCTGCAGGATTTCCGGCAATCAGCGCAATATGATTTTCGTTGTTTATCATATTCTCATAACCGATTATATTAAAGCTGCCATATTTTGTTGGGAGCTTTGACACAGCAATTTTAGTAACAAATTTTTCGGTTTTCAACCTGTAGCTTATCAGATCGGCTATGGTAATTATTTTCAAATAATGCTCTTTCGCAAATTTAAAAAGGTCGGGAATTCTTGCCATCAAGCCATCATCCTTAATAATCTCGCAAATAACTCCGGATGGATAAAGACCTGCAAGTTTCGCAAGATCAACTGCCGCTTCTGTATGGCCAGCCCGGCGAAGAACTCCTCCGTCAAGCGCTTTTAGAGGAAAAATATGTCCTGGCTTCAATAGATCCGATGATTTTGTTGATGGATCTAACATAGTTTTTATTGTTATTGCCCTGTCAAACGCGGATATTCCGGTTGTTGTGCCAAATTTTGACGCCGCGTCTACAGAAACCGTAAAAGCAGTTCCTTGCGCTTCGGAATTATCGGATACCATTTCGTTTAACTTTAACTGTTTAAGGCGTTCTTCTGAAACCGGGACACAAACCAATCCTCGTCCATACTTGATCATAAAGTTGATATGATCCGGAGTGATATTTTCCGAGGCAACGACCAAATCGCCTTCGTTTTCCCTGTCGGCATCATCAACAACAATGACAAATTTTCCTGATTTTATATCGGCTATCGCATCTTCGATCTTATTAAATATTAATTCCATTGAGAGCTGAATCCTCCAAGCCAGTCGTTAATTATAACGTTGTCAAAGACATCCCTATCAGCATTTTTTTTATCCTGTTCGGTATTTTGAAGAATACCGGAAACATATTTTGAAAGGATATCCACCTCAACATTTACACTTGCCCCAATATTTTTTGACGCGATTGTTGTTTTTTTTGATGTAAGGGGAATAATTGATATTTTGAATGTATCAAGAAAAACTTCGCCAACCGTAAGGCTGATGCCATCAACGGTTATAGACCCTTTTGGGACTATAAATTTTTTTATGTTTCTCGGGACAGAAATCTCGAAAGATGTTGAGGAAGATGTCTTAATTATTTTTTTAATAACACCGATAGTATCGATATGACCAGTAACAATGTGACCGGACATGAGAGAATCCGCGCGCACAGCTCTTTCCAGATTAACAAGATCTCCGACAACAAGATCCGGAAGAGTTGATTTTTTTATTGTTTCGTCGACCAGATCCGCGGAAAATACATTTTTTGAAATATCAACGATGGAAAGACATACTCCGTTAACCGACACGCTATCGCCTATTTTGAGCCCGGCAATTGTATTTTTAGCTTCAATAGAAATCTTCAAGGAATCTCCCTGAAACTTAATATTTTTTACCTTGCCGATTTCTTCGATAATTCCAGTAAACATAAAAAATCACCATTTTTATATTAACACATTTTACCTATGTCGCCAAGTATACCGTTGATGAATTTGGCCGAATCCGCAGAGCTATATTTTTCCGCAAGATTGATTGCCTCGGTTATAATAACCGCTTTTGGACTTGACGCCAAAAACTTGAGTTCATAAACCGCAAGCCTTAATATATTCTTATCAACAGAATTTAACCTATCGATCGGCCATTTTATGCTCGATTTTGAAATCAAGTTGTCTATTTCGGTCAAATTTGCCCAAACACCGTTTGCAAGGCTGTCGGCAAAACATTTTGTTTTATCAGGAAACACTTCCTGTTGAATAATGTTCATTATTGAATCCTTTATGTCTATCTTTGCTAAATCGGACTGATACAGGGCTTGGACGGCAATTCTGCGAGCGGTTGATCTATGACCCATTAAATATATGTTCCTTTATAAAACTCGTGTTAATATCGCCTCGCTGGAACACTTCGTTATCCATAATCCTTTGATGAAGCGGAATAGTTGTTGATATTCCGTCAATAATAAATTCATCCAAAGCGCGCTTCATCCTTGCTATTGCTTCAGACCTTGTATTTCCCCATGCGATTAACTTTGCGATCAGTGAATCATAATTTGGCAGAATTCTATATCCCGGATAAACATGGCTGTCGACTCTTATGCCGGGTCCACCGGGAGGGAGATAAATCGAAACCTCTCCAGGACAAGGCATAAACGACCTCTCTGGATCCTCCGCGTTAATACGGCATTCAATGGCATGACCTAAAAATCTGATATCCTTTTGCCTGATTGCAAGTCGTTCGCCCGATTCGACCATTATTTGTTCTTTTATAATATCAATTGATGTAATCATCTCTGTTACGGGATGTTCCACCTGAACCCTCGCGTTCATCTCAATAAAATAGAAATGATGATGGCTGTCCAACAAAAATTCTACCGTTCCCGCGCCGATATAATCCGCAGCTTTTGCTATTTTGACAGCGGCTTCTCCCATTTTTGCGCGCAACTTATCATCCAGCGCTACGGATGGAGATTCTTCAATAAGCTTTTGATGCCGCCTCTGGATACTGCAATCTCTTTCCCCAAGATGAACAATATTTCCAAAGCCATCCGCAAGAATCTGAAACTCAACATGCCTTGGATTTTCTATATACTTTTCGATGTAGACATCGGGATTCGCAAATGAACTTTCGGCCTCAGCTCTAGCGGTTTTAAATAGTTTTGGAAATTCATCATCATTAAAAGCGATTCTCATTCCTTTGCCGCCGCCGCCGGCAGTCGCCTTGATAAGTACTGGATAACCGATCTTTTTCGCAATATGAAGGGCAACTTTTTCATCATTTATTATTCCTTCAGATCCGCCTACAATCGGAACTCTTGCTTTTTGAGCCATCTTTTTTGCGCTGGCCTTATCTCCCACCTTTTCCATTGTTGAGGCCGTTGGCCCGATAAATCTTATTCCGCTGCTTTGGCAGACTTCGGCAAACTTTGGATTTTCAGCCAAAAAACCGTAACCGGGATGAATTGCTTTTGCTCCGGATATCTCCGCGACGGAAATAATGCTGGGAATATTAAGGTAACTCTGCGATGGAGAAGCAGGTCCTATGCAATACGCCTCATCCGCAAGTTTTACATGAAGGCTTTCCTTGTCCACGTCAGAGTAAACTGCAACTGTTTTTATACCCATTTCTTTGCATGCCCGTATAATCCTTACAGCTATTTCTCCGCGGTTTGCTATCAATATCTTTTCGAACATAATGTGTAATTATACCATATCCGCTCTATAAAGTACTTGACAAAAGTTTAAATATGGTAAATACTATCTCTCAAATAAGAGTTTTTGACTCTAGGATCAAAGGAGGTGAGCAAAAGATGGCAAGAGGCGGACTTACGAAAATGAGAGTAGCGTTCAAAGGACATGATATTACACTTGAAAAATTATTCGGCGCAGCTCCAATTCCAGTTACAGACATGACGAAGAAAATTTGGGTATACATAAAGAAGCATAAACTGTTAAAGAAGCTTGCTTAGTTTTTGTTTTTTATAGAACATTTAAGAAGAGGAGGATATTTATCTTCCTCTTCTGTTTTATTTAAAGAACATAAGGTATATCATAAGGAACGAAATCAACGAAAAGCAAGATATTGCTGTCCATGATATAACATTGGTTACCTTTGAGTTTGAAAATTCACCCATCAGTCGTTTGCTGTTTATAAGCTTAAGCATCGCGATAAATATTATTGGGAGAACCAACGTATTAACAGCCTGGGATGCGGTTAATATAAAAATCATAGGCAGGTTTGGAATCAAAACTAATAATGTATTTGCAAAAATGCAAAATCCTATTATAGAATAAAATAAAGGAGCCTCCATAAATGTCGCGTTTACTTTTCGCTCAGTTCCAAGAACCTCGGTTATTGCATACGCTGTTCCCATCGAAATAACACAAATCCCCAATAGTGAAGCGTTTAATAATCCCCAGGAAAATAGATGTTTGGAAAATTCTCCAAGCAGCGGGCCTAATGCCAGCGCCGCGTCAGTCGCTGATTCTATTCTCTTACCGCTGACAAACAGGGTTGCGGCAGCGGATATAATGATAAAGAAAGCTCCGATAATACACCAGAACGCCCCAAACAATATATCGAGTCTTGCGTTCTTAATATGCTTTTTATCAATACCCTTATCCACAAAATAAGACTGGACAAAAAACTGCCCCCAAACTGTTAACGTAGTACCAATCATTGCGGTTGCAATAAATATATATTCTTTTGTAATGGATAAATGTGGTATTAAACTCCCGGAAATTATCGCGGATATATCAGGTTTTGCAATAAGGCCGTTTATTATATAGCAGAAAAACAGAACACATGATGTTAAAAATATATTCTGAACAAAATTAAAGCTGCCTTTTAGTATTATAGACCAGACAACAATCGAGAAGAAAGGAACAAATATAACTCTTGGAATGTGATAAATATCCGCAACCGATGCTACACCGGCAACATCCGCCAAAACATTAGAAAAATTTGCGATAAATACGAGCACAATTATTAGCGCGGCAAAAATTATTCCAAATTCTTCCCTGATTAGATCTCCCAGTCCTTTTCCGGTAACAACCCCAAGCCTCATCCCCATCTCTTGAGTCACATAAAGCATAATGGCGATAAGAAAAAGTATCCATAACATCCTGTAACCAAAATGGGCTCCGACAACAGAGTATGTGGCAACACCGCCCGCGTCATTGTCAGCTGTTCCGGTTATTATTCCCGGACCTAACACGGAAAGAAATATTAGAAGACGAACTTTCCAGTAATTCCATTTTTTGTCAGAAAATAATTTTTTGAACGGCATGTTACCCCAACATCTGTCTTTTCCTTCTTGATAAAGGAGGAATGATAAAATCAATCACGTCATCAACAGTTATGATCCCGAGTATTTTTTTGTTTTCGTCAATTACCGGAACCGCAAGGAGATTGTATTTTGATATAATATCCGCGACTGTCCTCTGCTTCATTTCGGGAGAGACGGCAATAATATTCTTTATCATGATATCGGAAATCATAGTGCTTGGCTGGCTGGTCAAAAGGCTTCTTAGCGTTAAAATACCGACAATCGCGTCATTTAAATCCACAACATAAAGATAATAAATTGTTTCCGCGTCCGGCGCGGATTCTCTTAAGCGGTTTATCGTCTCTTCCACTGTCAGCGCGGACGGAAGCGACACAAAATCAGTTGTCATAAGACCGCCGGCGGTAGCTTCATCATGTTTTAATAGTTTGGAAACCTCCAGAGCTTTTCTTTTTTTCATAAGGCGGATAAACTCGTCGGCTTTTTCAGGAGCTACATCGCCTAAAACATCGGCAATTTCGTCCGGGGGCATTTTCTCGAGAATATTCAGGGCTTTTTTAGTGTCTATTGTCGCGATAATATACGCCTGTATCATCGGCTCAAGCTCATGGAGCGCTTCAGCGGCAGTATCAACGGTCAAAGATTCAAAAATTGCCATCCGTTCTTCTTTATGAACCTGGCTTAATATGCTCGCGATATCTGACGGATGAAGATCAGAAATGCGTTTATGTGGAACTGCAATTCTTAAACTGCGGATGTCTTTGCTCAAAGATTCGACATAATTCCAGCCTATCAGAGAATCACTTAATTTAACTCTAAAAAAACTTAAAATTTTTTCCGCAATCCGGTCAATTTTTAACCTTCTCAAAACTCCCGACAGCCCTACATCAGCGCATATTAGCCTTACCTCGGAGTTAAGCATAGCCAATTTGAGATCATTAACACGCACGACCCGCGCGCCGTTTACGTCAACAATCTGTTTATCCATTATATCTCTTATGAGCAATATTTCATCGGGACGGACAGACGTAAAAACAATTCGCTCCCTAAAATCCTTCAGGGATACAAATCTTCGCCCCATCATGTCAACTGATCCGATTAACACAACCGCGTCTTTATTTTCTTTTTTAAAACGCACCAGAAGACCGATTACCCTGGGAAATTGTTCAAACGGCGAAATAATTATATCTACAACATTTCCGATGCGGTCCTCGCGGCGGTCAACAACAGGTTTCCCCTGCAGCTGCGAAACAAAAACCTCCGTAAAAATAATCATTATTTTCTCCGATTTCGATTATATCATCAAACAAAAAAGTTGTCTAAAACCCTGGGTCAAGCTATAATTTAAAAAGTGAAAATAATATTCTACGGCTTAATTATTCTGTTTTTTTCCCAGTCGGCTTATTCTCATGATTATATTATCAGGGGAAGAACGGACCTGCCGTATATTGCTCTAACCTTTGATGACGGCCCAAGGCCCGAAACAACGCGAAAAATACTATCAATACTTAAGAAACACCGTGTTCCTGCTACATTTTTCGTAATTGGAAAACAGGTAAAAAAATACCCTGACCTTCTGACTGAAGAAGTTTCCGGCGGTCATGAGATAGGAAACCACACATATAGTCATTCGATTCTTACTAATCTTACTGCTGAAAAAATCAAGCAGGAGATTCTTCTTACGGAACAAATTGTTTTAAAAATTTCCGGTAAAAGGACGAAATATTTTAGGCCACCGGCAGGCCATTTTAATTATCTTGTATCGAATTGCGCAAACAGGCTGGGATATAAAACAATTCTTTGCACAAATAATGCCGGAGATTATTTTAACGCGGCGACAAAATGGCGTCCGAGCGAAAAATATATAAAAAGTAAAATACTGGGCAATATCAGGGGAGGCGCGATAATTCTTATGCATGACGGGACTCAAATGACGGTTGATATGCTTGAAAATATTATTACCAATCTTCAAAAGAGAGGCTATAAGTTTGTGACTGTTTCCGAATTAATTGAGTACAAATCTCTTGCCGGGAAGCTGCCTGACAAGCCCCTTAAGCTCTAATCCTGTTAAACAATTGGACGCGGCCGGTATATTAAGCCCGGAATTAACAATTAAATCATCAATAAATTTTGGATCATGAGATAAATATTGAATAATATTTTGTTCTTCAAAACTTAGCTGCGAGTAATTTTGTTTTATTGCGCCATTAACACTGTCATTCAATAACAAATCAATCTCTTGAGTTATATCTTCGATTGATTCAACCAGCTTTGCCCCTTCTTTTATCAGCCAGTGTACTCCCCTGCTGTTTTCCGAATATATACTTCCTGGAACCGCAAATACTTCTTTTCCCTGATCTAAGCCAAGTTTTGCAGTTATCATTGCACCGCTCTTGTATCCTGCCTCTACCACGATAACACCTTTAGCCAGGCCGGAGATGATCCTGTTTCTTTTTGGAAAAAAATAATGATATGAAGATGTTCCAGGAGGATTTTCCGACATCAAAGCCCCATGATTAGTTATCTCTTCTGCAAGCTTTGTGTTCTCCGGAGGAAAAATTTTATCAAGACCGCCGGCAAGAACAGCAATAGTTCTTCCTCCGGCCTCCAGCGCGGCCTTATGGGCAGATGTATCGATTCCTGATGCAAGACCAGAAATAATGGTTATGCCTTTTAAAGCTAATTCGTACGACAAGTCATGGGCAACTCTGGCTCCATATTCGGAACACTTTCTTGTCCCAACAATCGCAATCGAATTTAAATCTACTGCCAATAATTCTCCGCGGATGAATAAGTTTTTTGGAGGATCATAAATATTTTTTAGCTGCTCGGGATAACCGACCCCATCAATATTTATTTTTAATATGTTCATTTAATCTCATTCCAGTAATCACGATTAGACTTTAGAAAATCATAAGAAAATAGAACCCAACCTTTTAGCTTTGGATATGTTTTTTCAATATCCCTGACAGTTTTAACCTGCTGCGAAAACACCTCTCTTGAAACAAGATATGTTCCTATCCCCGCAAGAATATATTTATTGGTTTTTATTGCCGCCGCGGCTGACATTTCATCTTTAAACTGTTCATTTGTTTTCCTGTATGCCATAGGTACGACAAAATCAAGTATTCCTGATTCGAGCCATTTTTTCCAGTCCTGTGCTTTTTGCAGTTTTGCCAGTGTTATATCGGGATAAACTGCCGCAGACAATTCAACATTTGAGTTAACATGAGATAGTTTGTAATAAATACTCTCAACCAAACCTGTTATCTGCTGACATCTTATGTCATTTCCGTTTTCATTGCCGAAACTAGCGTTTGGATATCTTATATAATCAAGATGCAACCCGTTTATATTATATTTTTTCGCGATTTCAATGCATATGCTTGTTAAGTAAGACTGGACATTTTTGTCTGCGGGATTTAAAAACAATCCTTCTACATTGTCAGAATTTCCATATTTATCTTTTATCAACCAATCGGAATGAATGCCCGCTATATGGCTTATCGGGGGATCTTCATGCTTTGACCAGACATAGAACATATTTACCCAGGCATGAATTTTTAGCCCATTCCGGTGGGCTTGATCAACAGCGTATTCAAGCGGATCAAAATCCGAAGTTACCACGTCTGCCCGTTGCTCCACCTCTGATTTATAAAAACATTGCCCCCCGCCCCTAACCTGAACAAAAATATTGTTAATGCCGTTATTTTTTGCGTCGGTGATAAACTGTTTTATATTATCTTTTGAAGTTAATTGAAATCTTGTAACCCACATGCCCTTTATCTCCTGGGGCTTATTAAACAGCCACCAAAAGGCATATGAGCAATTTTGATGCCAAGTGAGGCAAACGACAATAACCAAGATACAAGTTACAAACAATTTGGGGCGCATAGGTTAAATGATACCTGAATGAGGCCTGAATTTGAAGCCAAATTTTAAACATTTAATAGTGAAATAACAGGCAAAATTTAACGATATATATTAGAGAGGAAAAAACATGGTCAATCCTATGCAAAATCCGATTTGGTTTCCGGAATATCAGTTTGAATTTTTCGAAACTTACACAACAGAGTAAATATTTTGGGATTTCAAAGTGGGAATTTTAATCAATCCTGCCATGTGCATTTTATCCTGGA
>Ga0265296_1003900_pt1 | contig 13391 bp, 11 predicted proteins | sample MunlanPumphouse1_FD_189073 | JGI IMG/M metagenome (GOLD analysis project Ga0265296, IMG submission 189073) | Groundwater microbial communities from a municipal landfill in Southern Ontario, Canada - Pumphouse #1 | ecosystem: Environmental > Aquatic > Deep subsurface > Groundwater | place... | reverse complement strand
TATGCTGAACAATAATAACCTGTATTATTGAAGTTGTGAATTGAGTTATAAAACTTGCAAAAGCCGAACCTGTTGCATAAAAATGAGGAATCAGAAAGAGATTAAGAAGAATGTTTAATGTCATTCCACTAGCAGCCATAATGTTAAGTTGCTTTAAATTACCGTTTGCAGTAAGCAACGATCCAAAAACATAAGTCGTCGATATCGGGACAAAACATCCCATTAACAGACCAAAAACAAAAGATGTTTGGGTAATTCTATCAGAATATCCGGAAAATGTTTCATGAATATTAATAGGATACAACATCTTCATAATTTCTTCGCTATAAAAAAAAGAACTTATTGAAATTATGATCGCAGCACCAAACAACAGTGAAAACGCTAACTTTACCAAGTCTTCCACAGATTCCTTATGTTTAATCATCTTTGCAAATAAAGGTAGTAGCAATATTGAAAACAAATATGCAATCATATTAGTGGCATCAAGCAGCCTGTAAGCAGACGCATAAATACCTGATTGCATTTCTCCGGAGTACATACCGGCATTTGGGTCAGATGCATCAGGAAGCATACGCTCCATCATCACAGTGTCGATCCTGTTATAAAATGTCATCAAAAGAACCAGTACGGCAAATGGAAAGCTTTTTTTGATGATCATTATCGAAAATGGTAAGTTCCATTTGAGTCTCAGAAACTTTGACTTCGCTTTTTTGAAAACAATAATAAGCGTAATGATCGCCGTAAGCATGTATGCAAATGTTTGTGCAAAAGCATACCAACGAATGGAAAAAGTAATAGGCAGATTGCCCCATAGCAATACCGCACAAACAACGATCATAATTGAACGGTCGAGAACTGAAATAAAGCTATCTACCTTAAAAAGGTGAAGTCCTGATAAATTTGATCTAAGATAAAGAACAAATGAAATTAAAAATTGATTAAAAGCAAGAACAATAAGTAAAAGTATCTGTAAAGAATTATACCTGATAATGAATGCACACACTATACTTAATAAAAGATAAACACCTCCAAGCAGAAGTTTTAAAACAATAATACTTGAAAGATGTTTCCTCAACAGGTGGTTGTTCTGGGCAATATTTTTATTGTTGAAGTTTGTAATACCAAAATCAAGAAGAATATTCAACAGGAAGGAAAAACTGAAAATTGAATAATAAAATCCATAATCTTCTACACCAACATAATTTTGAACACTTCTGTCTATCCCAAGTATCCAGAAGGGTTTAATCAGAAGATTAAGAAATAATACCAGCGCTATATTCTTCAGGAATTTTTTCAGCATATTCAAAAAATCGTGCAAATGTATAAAAGCTTTTCCTTATTTGTCCATTAATTGATTAAATTTCAACTACCGTAAGTTCAACTAATAAGAGAAAACGTTTAAAAATTATTACCGTGACATAAAAAAAAATTACTTTTGTTGATTCCCATGCAATATGGTCAGTTAAATATAAAATAAGCAACGATGAAAATTGTAGTTAACGCTCAATGCCTGATAAAAGATAAGCTGGAAGGAATTGGATGGTTCAGTTATGAAACACTAAAAAGAATTACCACCCAGCATCCGGAACATCAGTTTGTTTTTGTTTTTGACCGCACATGGGATCAGTCTTTCATTTTTTCTGATAACATCAAACCCATAATCCTTTACCCTCCATCCCGTCACCCATTCTTATGGCATATCCGTTTCGACGAACTCTTTCCCTTCATCCTTTTTAAGCATAAAGCCGACCTTTATCTTTCTACCGATGGTTGGATGCCATTGCATACAAAAGTGAAAACGGTGAATGTTATTCATGACCTTAATTTTGAATATTACCCCAAAGACCTTCCTTTCTGGTATAGGAACTATTACCGAATGTACTTCCCGCGTTTTGCCAGAAAATCCACGCGTTTAGCAACAGTCTCAGAATACTCGAAAGCAGATATTGTAACCAAATACAAAGTCGCGCCCGAAAAAATTGATGTGGTGTACAATGGGTGCAATGAACTGTATAAACCTGCCAGCCCCGATACAAAAAAAATTACTATTCAGAAATATAGCAACGGACAGCCTTATTTCGTTTTCGTTGGTTCACTTCATCCACGAAAAAATCTGATCAATCTTTTCAAGGCTTTTGAATTATTCAAAGAAAAACAACATAGTGATATTAAGCTTCTTATTGTCGGAGGGAAAAAATGGTGGACTAAAGAAATAAACAGCGCTTATGAAAATATGCTTTATAAAGAGGATGTACATTTTACCGGTCACGTAAATCCGGCAGAGATGAATACTATAATCGGATCTGCACTTGCCATGACCTACGTTTCATACTTCGAAGGTTTTGGGATTCCTATTCTGGAAGCATTTTACTGCGAAACACCCCTGATTACCTCAAATGTTACTTCAATGCCCGAAATTGCCGGTGATGCAGCCCTACTGACAGACCCGTTTTCTGTTGATTCCATTGCCAACGCTATGTTTAAAATTGCCAATAATGAAACCCTTCGGCAGGAACTCGTTGCAAAAGGAAGAATCCGTCGACAGGGGTTCAGTTGGCAGAATTCAGCCGACAAGTTGTGGAAGTGTGTTGAAAAAGCGGTGGAATAGTTGTTACTATTCAGGTAGTAGGTAGTAGGCAGCGGCAGGAGGCAGAAGGCAGGAGGCAGGAGGCAGTTTCGTGACTGCCAAGTGCCTACTGCCGCTGCCTACTATGTTTTTGGAAGTATGGCAAATAATCCGGTCCCGAGTACTCGGGATTACCGAAAAATTAACTGCCTCCTGCTGCTGCCTCCTGCCTACTATATTCAAATGGGTGAATAGTAACGAATAGTTTTCCTATAAACCAAAATCACAGGAAAAAATTATCCTTCGTGATGATACGGCTCATTCCTGATAATTGTAAAAGCCCTGTATAATTGTTCCATAAATAACAAGCGAACGATCTGGTGTGAAAATGTCATTTTCGATAAAGACAACTTTATATTTGCTTTTGCCTGTATTTTTTCTGAAAAACCATAAGGTCCTCCAATTACGAAGAATAAGTTTTTAATACTGCTGTTCATCCGTTGCTGAAGAAATCCGGCAAATTCCACTGTTCTGAATTCTTTTCCTTGCTCATCAAGCAAAACAATAAAATCACAATTCTCAAGATGCTTCAGTTGAAATTCGGCCTCCTTTTCTTTTATCTGCATGGCATCCAGGCTACGGGTACTCTTTAAGTCAGGAATTATAATAGTCTCGAAAAAAACGTAGTGGCTTAGTCGTTTTTCATAGATCGCATAACCATCTCTAATGAATAAATCATTAGTCTTTCCTGTTAAAAGAAGTGTAATTTTCATATGTTTGTTATAAATCCGTCAAATTTAACATTTTTATAAAATAATCTAATACATGTTGACTGTAATTCAAATTGCTTATTTTTGCATAAGTAAGATTTTCCATAAAGCAGCAGGCATAAATTTGGTTCAATTTTTGCGTTTTATTTTGTAAAATTAAAAACATCAAAAAATGAAAAAGATCTCAGCAATTATTATCATTTTGGCCATTACTACTACAATATCTGCTTCATTTTTACTACATCAACCCAACGACATCATCGCAGATATAGGTAATGCTATTAAAACGGGAAATGCAACCACAGTTTCAAAGTATTTTAATTCCACCCTCGACCTTATAGTTCCCGGTAATGATGGCACATACAGCAAATCGCAGGCAGAACTGATATTGAAAGATTTTTTTTTAAAAAACCTACCAAAATCCTTCACTATCAGTCACCAGGGATCTTCGAACGACGGATCTCTTTATGCAATTGGCAATTATGTTACCGATTCCGGTTCGTTCAGGACCTATTTCCTGCTTAAAAAAATGAATGCGGGTTATTTGATACAAAAACTCGAATTCGAGGGAGAATAATTTCCTTTTATAAAATTTTCCTGATGACAATCAACGAAATCATTGAAAATGCACTTCGAGAAGATATTGGAAATGGCGATCACTCTTCTCTTTCCTGTATCCCAAAAGATGCTGCCGGTAAAGCCCATTTACTTATAAAAGATAATGGCATTATTGCAGGCGTGGCAATTGCTGAAAAAATATTTTTAAAAGTTGACCATAAATTAAAACTATCAATACGGCTTCATGATGGAACTAATATCCAAAAAGGAGATGTAGCATTTACTGTGGAAGGCAGTTCCATTTCTATACTTTCGGCAGAAAGATTAGTGCTCAATTTTATGCAGCGCATGAGTGGAATTGCAACAGCAACAAATGAACTTGTTGAAATTATTAAAGGGACAAAAGCAAAAATATTAGATACAAGAAAAACAACCCCTCTTCTGCGTGAACTGGAAAAGATGGCTGTAAGAATAGGCGGCGGATTTAACCACCGCATGGGGCTTTATGATATGATCGTAATCAAAGATAATCATGTGGATTTTGGGGGTGGTATTGAAAAAACAATATTCTCTGCACAGAAATATCTCAAAAAGAACAACAAGGATTTAAAGATCGAAATAGAAGCCCGCAATCTGTACGATGTAAAGGAAATTATGAGAGTCGGCGGCGTTAACAGGATCATGCTAGATAATTTCACACCCGAAAAACTAAAAGATGCCGTTGAGCTTATAAATGGCCGCTTTGAAACAGAAGCATCCGGCGGTATAAAAAAAGGAAACATCCGTGCTTATGCAGAAACAGGTGTTGATTTCATTTCAGTTGGCGCCATTACTCACCATATCAAAAGCCTTGATATGAGCCTGAAGGCAGTATAATTTACCATGGTTTAAAATGGCAGTCAGGTTATATCCATTAAGCCTAAAATGAATATTAAAAAGATAATAAATAAATTTTTAAAATTTAAACCTATTGCTCTAATAAACCAGGTTTCGAAAAAACTTGTGCTGCCAGGATTTGATGGTATGCCATTGCATAACGTGGCATCTTTCTTTTTCAGGGATTTGTGGAATGGATCCATCAATTTAAGAGCTTCAGCCCTTTCGTTTACTTTTTTTCTTGCCTTGTTTCCTGCAATAATATTTTTCTTTACCCTAATACCCTATATTCCTATTCATGGGTTTCAGGACACGCTGCTTATCATGTTAAAGGGTATCATTCCAAAAGACGCATACAATGCAGCGTTTACCACACTCGAAGACATTATTAAAAGACAGCATGGCAACCTTTTATCTATCGGATTTCTGACTGCATTGTTTTTTGCCACAAGTGGCATCAGCGGAATTATGAGCGCTTTCAATAATTCCATTCATATTGCGGAATCACGTTCATTTTTTAAACAAAGTCTTTCCGCAATACTACTCGTATTTATTCTTTCCATACTTATAATAATAGCGATTACCCTGATTATTGCCGGTACAGCGCTGCTTGATTATCTTGTAAAAAGAGGATACCTGCAAAACGATTTCACCTATTATGTCCTGATGGTAAGCAAATGGATCATTATTACTGCAATGTCCTTTTTTATTATTTCGTTCCTTTATTACTTTGCTCCTGCTAAACGTGAAAGATTTCGTTTTATTTCTGCAGGATCCACACTGGCAACCCTTCTATTTATACTGACCTCTCTTGGTTTTAATTTTTATATTTCCAATTTCTCACAGTATAATAAATTATATGGGTCTATAGGCGCTCTTATCATCATCCTGATGTGGATATACATAAACGCTATTGTGCTACTCATAGGCTTTGAGCTGAATGCCAGCATTATGAATGCAAAAAAAAGCAAAAAAAACAATTAGCAAAATTCAATTTTACGTGGGACAGATGAATATAAGAAAACGTGTTATCTTTGCAAATGATTATTTTCCCATTAATCAAGATATTCCTTACGCTAACATTTCATATATTGGGGCTGATTATGATACATTTTAACAAATATTATTGAAAATACCTCTATAGACAGATATGTTTCATAGTTTTATTTACTTTTTATGAAAAAAATATCCGTTTTTTTATCTGTTTTAATTATTATATTTTCCCATATAGCTTATTCACAACCCCTTCAAACCAATGTCTGGTACTTTGGACACTATGCAGGTTTGAAATTTGTAAACGGTAACCCTGTTGCCCTTTCAAACGGGCAAATCGACAATACAGAAGGGAGTTCTGTCCTGTGCGACAATTATGGTAATTTACTTTTTTATACGGATGGTATTACCGTATGGGACAAGAATCATAATCCAATGCCCAATGGTACCGGATTAAATGGCAATACCTCATCCACGCAAACTCTTCTTGTTAAAAAGCCCGGAAATTGTATGCAATATTATATTTTTTATACCGACGGTCAGGTGTTAAACAATAGTTACTATTCTGTTGTTGACCTGATTTTAAACGGGGGTTTGGGAGATGTTGTTACTGCATCAAAGAACACTTTTCTTCATCACCCCGCTACTGAAAAAATAACTTCCGTTGTGCATCAAAACGGCACTGATGTATGGGTCATCTTTCATGAATTATATTCAAATAAATTCATGTCATATTTGATTTCTTCAACAGGATTAAATGCTATCCCAGTAACATCAAATGCAGGTCTAACACATACAAATATGATAGGGTACATGAAAGTTTCACACAATGGGAATAAGCTTGCGACTGCTGTTACTTTTACTCCTGATAGTCGGGCAGAAGTATATGATTTTGATAAATTAACGGGTATAGTTTCAAACCCGGTAGTATTTAATAATTGGGACGGTGCATATGGCATTGAGTTTTCTCCTAATGACAGTATTTTATATGTTAGTAAATATTGGACTTCAAATGAATTATACCAAATTGATTTAACAAATCTCAGCCCTTCTTCATATACTTCCATTTCATCTGGATCCAATGTTCATTATGACTATTGTGCATTACAATTGGGTCCGAACGGAAAAATATATATGGCAAGAGGAGCATCAGGTGGACAAAATTATTTAAGTGTTATTAACAATCCAAATACTCTCGGCGCAGGATGTAATTTTGTTAATAACGGATTCACTCTGGCGACTGGCACATATGGTGTTCTCGGATTACCAACATTTCATCAAGGTTTGTTTAATTACCATACAAATGATTTTACTTTTTCTTCAACGAATTGCTTGACATTCGATTTTTTGAGTTCTATTAACGGGCCTTATGACTCACTGAGTTGGAACTTCGGTGATGTGATTTCCGGTTCAAATAATTTTAGCAATGCGTTGAACCCTCAACATACTTTCTCTGGTACAAACAATTTTAATGTAACTTTAATTATTTACACTGAGTGTTATAATGATACCATCCAGCATCTGGTAAATGTTACAACTTCAGTGGTTCCTGTAAATTTAGGAAATGACACTACTATTTGTAATTCATCTTCATTAGCTTTGAATGCGGGAAATCCCGTGAGTTCTTATTTATGGTCAACCGGTGATACAACACAAATCATCTCAGTTTCGTTAACTGGCAGCTATTGGGTTTCTATAATAAATTCAGGATGTACCGGATCGGATACGATTGATATAACATTTGCATCACCACTCATTGTTTCGTTGGGAAATGATACAACTTTATGTTCTGGTAACTCCTTAATACTGAATGCGGGAAATCCCGTGAGTTCTTATTTATGGTCAACTGGTGATACAACACAAATCATCTCAGTTTCTGCCAGTGGAAATTATTGGGTTTTTGTAACCAATGGGAGTTGCAGCGGAAAAGATACTATTAATGTGTCTTTTGTTTCGGTTCCTGTTGTGTCATTAGGGAACGATACTGTTTTGTGCCCCGATGCTTCAATATCCCTTAATGCTGGAAATTCAGTTGCATCATATCTATGGTCAACTGGAGCAGTTACTCAAAGTATTATAGTTTTTAATCCCGGAACGTATTGGGTAAAAGTGACAATTGGAAATTGCGTTGGAGCAGATACTATCAATATTTCCAAAGTTTCGGATATTGAACTTGGTAGTGATGTTTCCTTGTGCAATGAACCTGAAATTACTCTCGATGCCGGCAATATGGTTTCAAATTATTTATGGTCAACAGGCGATACAACTCAAACGATAATGGTTGCTCAACCCGGAGAATATTGGGTAAAATCAAATTATAAAAATTGTGTATTATCGGATACTGTGAAAGTCACAGATGACTATTCTACTTTATATTTACCTAATACTTTCACACCCGATGAAAATGGTATAAATGATATATTCAGGGGATATGGGGAAGGTATTACTTTTTATGACCTCAAGATTTTTAGCAGATGGGGAGAATTTATTTTTGAAACAAAGGATATAAATACAGGATGGGACGGAACTTATAAGGGAAGATTGGTACAAATTGGTATTTACGTATGGGTTCTTGATTATCAAACAGTATGCAGCGACAAGAACATACGTAAATATGGCTATGTTATGTTATTAAAATAAATTTAAAAAATATTGTGAAGCTTTATTTTAAAAACAATAGTTATTCATCCTTACCTCCAATAAATTTTTCGAAAACAGGTTTCACAACCAGTGGTAATTCTTTTCTGTAAACCCAAAATACCAGTGAACAAATTAAAATCATTTGTATAATCTGAATAAGCATACGGTAATTTTCAATCATGAATATTTCAGATACGACAATTAACACAATATAAATTGCAGGAAGAAAAATTTGTTTAACTTTATTAAATGAATAAGTAAAAATTTTTCTTGTTTCGATATATAAAAATAACACCTGAAGAACTTTTACAATAAAACCAGCCCATACAGCGCCCCAAAGCCCAAAATACTTAATCAAAACAATGCTAAGTATGACTTGGCAAATTGCTGAATACAAGAATATCCGCGGTAATAATTTTGTTTTTTTCAAATAATAAATCGGAGCTGAAAACAGACCAAACAAACTGCGGGTAACAAACCCCAGGCTCAATAATGAAATGAAGGGAAACATTGGAGAATAATCATTTTTTATAATGATGTGAGGGATAATGATGGGGACAATTACAACAAAAACCGGAATAATCAGCATTGTTACAGCTGTGAAGCCATTGAAATATCTGTTTACTTCGGGAGTAAGTTTAGTAAGCTTTTGTTCATTCCATATTCTGAATATTTTTGGATAAAACGAATTGACTATTCCCATCTGGAAGTATTCGATTATTAAAGTGCTTTTTAGAGCAATATCATAAATGGCAATGTCGGATTTAGTGAGGAATCCATTAATAATAAAACGGTCGATATTAGATAAAATCCATGTCAATAAATAGTAAATGAAAATAGGTAAGCAATAATAAAAAATAGGTTTAAAATATTTAGTTTTAAAACGAATTCCAAACTCATTTGAAAACCCATAGATAGCTATAATAAATATTCCAACACCTGATAAAAGTCTTCCCCACATAGGGCCCATAAGAGTATTCGGGTACATAAATAAAACAACCACGGAAATTACTATTGTGAGCACAAAATTTATAATGTTATACCAGAAAAATTTTGCGGGACGTTGCTGATAAATAAGAAGGTTGGTGTATGTTTTAAAAATGCAGTTAAATATTCCTGTTAATACACACATTAATCCATAAGGGTAGAAGCTTTCCTGAAAAAAAGTTTTGAAAATAAGGTTCCCAAAAATGAAGAATATTAACAAATACATCAAACCTAATAATAGCAGGGAGCCTATAATAGTACCTATATAATCTTTGAGATAGGAAATATTGCTTTTATTCTCAACGTAGAAAAAACCGATATGTGTATCTAAAGCAAAGTTTACAAGCGTTTGAACAAGGAATGTAAATGCAACGTATAAAGCAAATAGTCCTATTAAATCTTTAGAAAGGAGGTTGGCATAAAACAAAAGTAGTATCATGGCCGAAGCCAAAGGCAAAGATCCCGCGACAGAGTATATAAAAGAGGATTTTATAAAATTTTTAGAAATCATTTAATATATAATAAATTGAAAATAGTCAGTGAAACAAAAATAAGTTATATATTTAAAATGTTTTTTTGTATTCAGCGAAAGCATATAAATCAATAGTTGTACATTTATTACGCTAAAAATTATTATTCCTAAGATATCTTTTGCGTATACAGGTTTATCCATTTTTGCAGGCAAATATCCCAATTACTGAAATTCCAAATTATTTCTTTATTTTTTTGTTTATTTATTATTCTGACTGATTCAATATTTTCTTTTAGGACAATGCCAACGTTCTCAATAGAATCAACTTTAATATAATCAACACCCATATCGTCAAAAACCTTGTATGGGAGCCATGTTCCTGCAATGACTGTGTTACCTATAAAGATATTTTCCTGTAAAGTGCCTGATAACTGGTCATAAACCGGAACATTCAACATTATATCTGTAGCAAATCTCAATGAAGCAATATCTTCATCTGATAGATAATTCTCTAATATTGCGAAATCAAAACGAGTATGAGATAAAGCTTCTTTGACTTTGCTTACTTGGTCAGCATAACCACCATAGGTCATAGGAAATACAAGGAATACCTTATCCCAAATAGATGTTTCAACTTTAACCAAACTATTTATTACTTTTAAATGTTGATGAAAAGGGCTGGAACTGTATCCGCATAAAACGATTTTTTTATCAAGCGGGAAATTAAGTTTCTTTTTATAAAGAGTTCTGTTGTCATTATAAAATTTATTCAGTAATTCTAAATTTGATAATCCAAAATGCAGAATTGTTGTTTTTTCACGATATTGCTCAAATTCTTTCAAAAAATTCATTTCCATAAATTCATTGGTAAATGTAATTTTATCAGCTTTATCAAGTATTCTGGTAAGGAAAAATTTGTATTTCTTGTAATAGTAAAAATCGGCTCCATATATTGATGCAAATAATTTGGGGATTCTTTTTTTAAAAAAATTTATAATAAAAATGTAACGGGAATCAACATAATGTATGTTGCAAATATCAAATTTAAGATCAGCTCTTTTAATATAAGAGCGGTATTTAATAACATTTTTAATAAAAAGAAGGTTTCTGATTAATCTGTTCGGTTTTTTTTTTACTTTAATATATCGTATATCGTTATCCTGAGCATTTACAAAAACATCATTAAATAAATCAAGAATAAATATAGTTGCATTGCATCTTTCAATTAATCTCTTGGATAACTCATGCAGGAATATACTATTTATCGGGCTTAAAAAAAGAATTCTCATTATTTAGGCTGTTTTGAAATGCTCATCATAAATTTCTCTTGCTTTTTCATAATCTTCAACAACACCTATATCAACCCAATAATCTTTGATTAAATATTTGGTAATCGGGAAATTTAATTTTAACATATCTTTTATCAAATCATCTATTCCGTAAAATTTATTTTCTGGAATAATCTGAAATATTGATGGTTTGAGAATATATATGCCGGCAAGAATTTCAAAATGGAGATCGGGTTTTTCTTCAACATCAACAATATAAGCGCCATCTGATTTAATATTACTGAATCGGAAAGGAGTAGTTATTATTTTAGTAGCGGCTGTAAAAAATGAATCAGGGTATTTAACAGCAAAATCATATATTTCATTTAACTTAGTTTTAGTTAAAATATCCCCGTTTATTAAAAGGAAAGGTTCTGTAAGTTGTTCTTTTAACAATGTAACAGGTCCGCAAGTACCCAATGGCTTATCTTCAATGCTATATTTAATAGAAACATTATGTTTTTTACCATCACCTAAATACGACTGAATATAGTCGGCCATATAGTTAACGGCAATAAATATTTCATTGAAGTTACAATCTTTCAAATGCTCAATTTGATGTTCAAGTAATGATTTTTCTCCCAAAGGAAGAAGTGGTTTTGGAATAACATCAGTAAAGGGTTTTAATCTTGAACCTAAACCTCCTGCTAAAATAACGGCTTTCATATATAAAAAATAACAAGTTAATTAAAATAAAATTGAAGAAGTTATCAAAATACATCCGAGTCCATAAATCGGTAATGCCAGTTTCTGTAATCTAAAATTTCTTTATCATCACAAAAAGGAATAAACCCGAAATATGTAATAAAGTTAGTTTCGCAAAAACCAATCTTTTCCAAATATAAATGTTCTTCTGAATGAACATTGGACCAGATGTTAACAGGTTTTCCAAATTTTTTAATAAAATAATTTATGCAAATACCCAGTGTTTCCAAAGATTCTTTTTCAATAACAGGAGAGTAAAAATACTCTAATATATCAATGTCTTCTTTATAAAATTTATAAAAAACCTCAGCATATACTAAATTCCCGCTGGTGACTTTTAATACATGATATTTCTGATTCGGTATAGTTAACATTCTCCATTTTAATATGTCGGTATCTCTATGAATATTTATTCTGTTTGTGGAGAATCTCATATTAGCTGCAATGGCAATTAACTCTTCATTTACCAAACTTTCTTCGAAAGAATAATTTTTATCTTCCTTAATTAAGTTACTTCTAAAATGAGATTGGTCTGTTTTGAAGATGTTGAGTGGGCTTAGGTCTTTCCAGTTTAAGTATTTCTTAAAACCATAATGTGAGTTTTGATTAGCAAATCCAAAAACACCAATAAAACCATCTCTTTTTAATTGTTCAAATAAAGCATCAGCCAATTTTTTGAAATATCCTCTTCCCTGATAATCCGGATGAGTCATTGTCATATTTGAGAGGGCAATTTTAAATTTTCCACGCCCTTCAATCTCAACCATACAAGGAGACACAGCATAATAAGCTGCAAGAGTATTGTTTTCCAAAATATAATTTATGTATATTTTTTTTCCTAAAGGGTTGTTTTTAAACCGCCAGCACCAATATTCTTTATCAAATTCTACTTTAAATGCTTTTCTGAAAGTTTCAGAAATCATGTCGATATTTAATTCACGATTAAAATAAAATTCAATTTTCTCCATTTTTTTATATCGTTATTTATAAAATATCTAAAAGAAGAACAAAAGCTTCTGCGTATTTTTTACCGATCCTGCTTCCCCGTATTTTCGCTAAAGCTTCGATATTATTCAAACTTCTCGGATAAAAATCTTTCATTACTTCTGAATTATATATTTTAATTATTTCTATTTTCTTTTGAAAAAAATCTGTTATATCAACATATACATTTGGTATAAAAGCATTTTCGGAGGTAGAAGGGGAAAATTCCGTTTCCGACAAACACTCATACATAAGAATTCTTTTAATAAAAGGATATCGGAAATTCTTAGTACAGCTATAAACCGATTGGAAACCTATCTGATGATCGGTGTGAACATCGCTACGATTTACCAAATAAACGATAGAGGGCTTAACGTCATTAATTACTTTTGATATTTTTTCAATCTGTAAATTTCTTGGAATCTGATCTAATTTTGTTGTAGGAAAATCCAGTTTAAAAATTTTGTCAAACCCATAAGAAGAAGCAACATTTTCAATTTCTTTTTGACGAT
>Ga0265296_1003899_pt1 | contig 13397 bp, 10 predicted proteins | sample MunlanPumphouse1_FD_189073 | JGI IMG/M metagenome (GOLD analysis project Ga0265296, IMG submission 189073) | Groundwater microbial communities from a municipal landfill in Southern Ontario, Canada - Pumphouse #1 | ecosystem: Environmental > Aquatic > Deep subsurface > Groundwater | place... | reverse complement strand
CGTCAACAAGAAGTCCGGCTGGAGTCCCTGCTCAAGCTGGCCGATCTGGAGTTGCGAAGCCGTCCGATTACGTTCCCGGGGCTGGAGTTCCTGGGGGAAGGCCGGGTTGAGAGCCAGGCGGTCATCGTGGGAGGTAATCAGGTCGTTAACGTCGATCACTTCATATTGCGTGTCAATGGTGGTGCCCCTGGTGGTGGTTGCCTGGGTGGTGGCGCCGGATAATCCCTGGCGCACCGGGGGCGGTTCCGGGGTTTCCGGAGACTTCGGTGCAACCTCAGTCGGTGGCGTCTCGGGTTCAAGGGGGTGCGCTATCTCTTGCGCGTGCACTGCAGAAGGCGTGATGGGTTCCGGTGGCTTGGCGGCCTTCTCAATCTCCCACCGGCGTACGCCGCTAAGCACGTCCCGGTGGGTCGCCAATAGAGTATGCAGTTTTCGGGCCGCGTCCTGATCCCCGGTTTCATCGACTTGGCGGATGAGGGTGAGAAGCTGGTCGGCTATGGGCTTTAAACCTTCCCGTTCTTCTTCCGGCACTCGGAAAAGGTCGCCTACCTCCTTTTGGTTGGCGATAAGCAAGCGGTTCAATTCTTGGGCAGTCTGAGGATCCCCAGTTTCCTCCACCCTACCCAGCAAATCGCCGACCCACTCTCGCAGGCTAGGGGCCTCCGGTTTGGGGGCCTCGGGGGGGCCGGTTTCCAGGACTGTCTCCGTCATGGCCGCCGTGGGGCCCATGGGTTCAAGGATGGGGCGAACCGCACCCGGGCCGGCCACCTCTTCGCCGCCAGGGCCTAAGACTACGCCCGGCCCTTTGGTTTCCGGAGCCACCATGCTGCCTTTGGTGGCCTGGTCCACCAGCCACTTTTCTAGGGCAGTGCGCTCCCAGGGTTCTCTCCGTAGGGCTATTTCCAGGGCGCTCCGGTAGATAGGCCGCCCGAACTGGTCCACAATGGGGGAACCGCCTTCCGGTTCTCCTTCCATGATAGCTGGCGGCCGCTCCCCCCGCTCGATGATACGGTAGGGAGGCGGAGGGGGAATTTCTTCTCCGGGCTGCGGACCAAAGGTGGAGGGCGGCGGGGCCATGGGCGCTTCCTCCCACGGCTCTACTGTTGGGGGCGTCCAGGGCCGGGTCTGACGCTCCCGTTGTTCGGCATCGGCCTTTTCCTTAAGCTCCCTGATGTGCTGGCGGTATTCCTGGAATTTTTCGGCCCCGCCGAAGATGCCGCCCAAGGCCGCCCCCACTAACGCACTTTCAACCACGTTTTCCGTCAATTTCTGGTCAGGGTCGTAGCCATACTTTTTGAAAGTGTTGGCCACGACTTCCTGGGCACCCTCCGTCGAACCTTCCGTGATAATGGAATCCAGCATCTTGCGAGTCAGGGTTAGCCCTTTTTTACCCGCGAAAATTCTTTCCAGGGAAAATGCTTCGAGAGCACCGGCCGCCGCTCCTCCGACAAGCATGACTACGTTACGTGCCAGCCAGGGCACTTCTTTACCTTTCTCTAATTCCCAATTTCGCAAGTTCTGTTCCGCACTGGCGGCTTCCTGGGCCATGGCCATGCTGTAGCCGCCCATGCGCCCCATGCGGGCCAGTTTCGAGCCGTACTCTGTAAGCTTGGCCGTGGCCGCAGCTAATGCCTCGGTGTCTCCGGCCAACGTTGCCACCTTGGCCGCTTTGTCGGCTCCGCTAATCAGCTTGCCGTACTTCAAGGCTGTGGCCCCAGCCCGGGCCATCCAGTTGCCAAAGAAGAAGGGTATTGTACTCATGGCCCCTTCCGGCAACTGCGCTGCCCAAAAGTGAGGATTGGTTACGTTGGCGGCAATCTGCTTCGCTACGCCTCCGGGATCTTGGATGATGCGGTCCAGTTCCACCGAAGGCCCGCCCGCCGCCTTGCCTGGCTTAAAGGTGGGCGACTCGGCCACTCCCTCCAGGCCAGTGATCACTGGCTCGGTGATATTTTTGGCTGTTTCGCTTCCCAGCAGATCAGAGCCCACTATCTTGGTCAGTTGGAAGGGTAGTTTGGCCAGGCCCAGGGCACCGCGACCTAAGCTGGCTGTCATTTCCCCGGGCAGGGACCGCTCCACTTCTACCTGTGACGCCTGACGCTTCTGGAGCAAAAGATCAACCCGATCCGCAGCTGCCTTCTGTTCCGGGGTCAAGGATTCGGGGGGCATTTCCGGGATGAAATCGGCAGGCTTCCCGGTTCCCTGTGCCTCCGGGATAAAATCAGGCACTTTCCCGGGCTTCTTACCGGAAGCCCCTGAAGCTTCCGGGATGAAGTCAGGAATCTTGGGTTGTTGATCCGGCGATGGGATAAAGCCAGGCACCCCCAAGGGAGCTAATTTGTGTTCATCTTCCGGTAAAAGCATCATTGCAATCCAATCCTTCGTTCCAGTTCAGTGGAGAGTTCGCCCAGTTGTTTCTTTCTCGCCGCTTCTTGCTGCTGTTCCCGCTGCTGGTCTTCGATCATCCGGCTGTATTGGTCGGGCCTTAGAGAACCGGCCCCCAGTGGGCCGGAAAGCGGCCGTAACGGCGCCATGTTGCCTGGTTGCGGCAGCCCGGCCCCGGGCGATAAGGGTTGTCCCGGTCTGACATATATGGGTTGAGCATTACCCTCAAGAGACAGTGGAGAGACTTGCAGAGGCCCACGACCTTGCGGTGTCCCTCCGGGGGTTCCATCCGGGATCGACGTGGGATTGGCCCATTGTATGATGGTGTCCCGACGCTTCTTCTCCATACCGGCGTCCGGATGTTGGGAAAGTAGCCAGTTTTTTTGCCCCGGTGTCAGGGTATATCCGGCTTTTTGGAGGTTATCGATAGCCGTGGTGATGCCTTGTTCGTTGACCCACTTGCCCTCATCCAAGTGACGAAGAGCCTTGGCCTCAAAAGCCTGCCAGGCCTTCTCGGGCTCCGCTTCACCCAACGACTTGAACCCCAGGACCAATTGTCCCAAACCGGGGATCGCCGGCGCTAGTCCTTCGGGTCCCTCTTTGTAAAACCGGGGGTCGCTCTGCACCCGATTCATAAAGGTTTCCAGGTTGCGCTTGCGGGTCATCATATCTCCTGCCAGTTGCGCTTCCTGGCTTTTTCCCTGAGCAGTAATCTCATCCAGCTTGTTCTGGTGCTTGAGGGCCTCCATGGACGCCCCCGGGGGGGCATACTCCCCCTGATCGGTGGCCCGATTAATGGCTTGGGCCGCCCTCTGGAGAGAACCCCATTCTTCCCCGGGGGCTCCCCCGGCATAAGAGCTGCGCGTGCCCCGGAGCACATGCACCGGCCCACCTTCAGCCCCCACCACTTCCCGATACGCCGGGCGGTTAAAAGTGCCATCGCCGGCAGTGACCTCTAAAGGACCAACTTTTTCCCACTTTCCAGTCTCGGGTCCCGTTCCGACGGGAACAAGGGGAGCCGCTTTCTGGGTGGCGGCCAGGTCCAACCGCCCGCCCCCGTAACTGGCGCCGATGTCCCCCAAGCCTTCCTGTTTATTCATTTCCGGCGCAATGGCAGCGTTAGCCGCATATCTATGGGCTGTCGCCGCGAGGCCCGCCCGGTAGTTGGCCCCGCTCTGCCGCTGGCTTTCCAGATCTAACGCGGCTCTTAACTTCTCATCCTCTCGCAAAGCATCGGCGATGCGGTTTTCTCCAGGCATGGCAGCCTCCTTTACTCCTCTTTACCCAAGTCGTCATAAAATGTGATCGGGGCGATGATCCATTTCTGGTCAGGAGGGAACTCTTTGACATCATCGTCCTTCCACGTCTGCGATTTCTTATCCACGTCCACCGCCTTCAGGATGGTGACTCGGTCTTCCACCTGGTATTCAGCGAAGTCTGAAGGAGTAGCCTCCACCACGTCTTTGCGCCACTGCACCTTATACCGGGGGTAGGGGATCTCATCATCCGGCTCGATGACCTCCTTGACCCGGGCGCTGCTGTAATAAACGGTGTCCATCCAGTTGCCGGAGAAGATGAAGGGACTTGATAGCTGCTTGCCCCAGGGCATATCCGGCATCATGCGCACCACCAGCCCCGTGAATTCCCCAGGCACCGGAAACTTAGCTTCTTTCTTAATATTGGTCCGCACCCACCAATGCAGTTTTTGTGGTTTAGACTCCCCCTCCAGATGGACAAAACCCTCGCCCTCTTTCATGACCAGCCCCTGGCCCTTTTTTGCCAGGAAGAGTTTGGTGAGCAGAATCCTCTCCTCCGGCATCCCGGCAAAAAGGGTGTCGGGCACCGGCGACGCCCCCTGACCCCCACCGGGCAAAACTTCAAAGTCGTCTTTCTTGGTAGAAAATTCCCCCATGATCCCCAGCATCTCGATGCACTCCATGGGGAAGCCAGCCAAGAAATCGATGAAGCCAAGGGCTTCCTCCACAAAAACGCCGTCGGGATGCTGGAATTGTTCCTGATCTTTGGGGAACTCGTAGCGGGCCAGAAACAGCCGCGGTTTGCCGTCAGTGTCCTGGAAGGGGTGCATTTGCAGTTTATCCACCATCTTCTTCAGGGAATCCCCCGCCCGCTCGTAAATGTCGTCCATGTCCGGTTCCCGATCGTTGATGAACCAGGTGGGTTCCAGAGTATCGGCTGGTGGTGGCCAGAAGTCTGCCATTAGTCGATCAGCTCCGTGCTTCTCTTGACCTCGTTCAGGTAATGAGAACTGCCCCGGTAAACTCCCCGATGGGCGGAGTTGATCGTGGCTTGGGCGAAGGTCTGGGCCTGCTCTTTGCCTCTGAAATAACCCAACCTCGCATTGCTCATTTTTGTCTCTATAGCCAGCAGGGTGTTTCTCAGAGCCTCTTCCTTTTTAAGGTTGGCTGCAGTCTCCGTTTCCTTATATTTCAAGGCCGTCTTGGCGTCATCGACCGCCTGCTTCCGCAGGGTCTCCGTCACTTTCTCAGCCGCCAGGATAAGGTCTATTTCCGCCTGGATTTGGGCCTCTCCCTCGGTCTTAATCATCTCGATCAAGGCTCCGGCATCATAAAGGGCCAGGGCATCATCCAGCCGGGATTGGAGGAATCCGAAGCCGGCCGTAATCTCTTTCTGCTCTACGTCCAATTTGATGACCGACAACTTCTTGGTCAGGATCTCCGCGTAGATCATGGCCACACTGGCCTGGAGGCCGGCTTTCTCCGCCTTGGCCATAACTTCTTGGATCTGACCCTCCGCAGCCTTTACCTCGGCTTCTCCGGCCGACACCTCGGCCAGAACGGCGCGCACATTGGCCTTGGCCACATCCAGTTTGGCTTTGGCAATATCCGCCTCCACCATGGCACCGGCGATGGCCTCCTTGAAGGTGTCCGCCTGCACCTGTTCCAAATGCAGCCCCTCTTTTTGAATGGCCAGGGTGGTTTGGGACCTCTCCACCGCCAACAGCTTCAGTTCCACCAGGGCGGCATATTCCCGGGCGGACATCAGGAGAGACCGCACCTTGGCGTCGAAAACCTCCGCCGCCAGGGTGTATTCATCTACGGCCTTCTGGATGGCCAGCTTTGCCCGGCCCGTGGCCACCTTGGCGTCAGCCAGCCGGATGTCTTGGCTGATGGCGGCTTGCTCCAGCTCGGCCGTCCTGTCCCGCTGGAATTCTTTGACCCCCCAATTCTCATCGCTGACGGCCATGGGGTTTTCGATCATGGGCCGCGCAAGAGTGTCCAGGACCGCCTGCTGGACCACCAAGGGGTTCATCAGCCCCCCCCAATCCAGCGGCACCCACAAAGAGGAGTTACGGAGCCGCGTGCGGTCGCCTAATTTATTTTTTTCCAGGGATTCCATAAGTTACCTAGGAGACAGACCCGGACCTGATATGCCGGGAGAAATCTGTAACAACATGGTGGAACGCGGTGGTGTTGCCGCTGGCGGCAACCTTACTTGCTTCATCTCCGCCCCGCGCTCCCAAGTTCTGGATCAGACAGGCCAACTCGGCATTGAGGTTGGCAATATCCCGGGTCTTCAACTGCACGCTGTCATTCACCAGAATGGCTTCTCTGGATAGGCGGGTATCAAGCTGGTATTTGGTCTCTTCCTTTTCCAGCGCCAGCTTCTTAGCCAGAATCTCTTTTTGGACCTTGTTGGTATGTTCCAACAAAAGTTCCCGGGATTGGGTCTGTAGAAACCTGGTCACTACCGTAGCCCTGGTTAAGGCTGCCCTGGCCAGTTCCACCTGTTCCTGGGCGTCCCGTTCCAGGTGGCCCACATACTCACTAGCCGTCTTGAGATCCAGTCGATCATAACCGAGCCTTTCCAGGGCCTCTTTGATGGGGATCTCCTGGATAATAGCCGCGGCCAGGTCTTCCTCAGCCTGGGCCTTCTCGACATAGAAGGGGACCATTTCCCTCTTGATCGCCACCAGGACCTGCTGAGCTGCCAAGAGATCCTGCAAAGCTGCACGACGCCGGTTTTCTGCCACCAGTTCCAACTGCTCGGCAGCCACCACCTGGTAGATGGAGCCGATGATCTCCAGCTTCTTCTCTGCGGCCACCAGTTGTGCCTTGACCAGCAGGGTCTCATAAGGCAGGGTCGCCGCCTGGGCGGCCACCAGTTGCTCTTTTAGGACGGCGATCTGCTCCTGGGCAGCCGCATGATCCCGAATAATGGCCCCCTGGCGGGCCTCAGTCTCAGAATTGAGCCGCTTTATATCGGCCTGGCCTCGTTGCACGCGAGCCTGAACTTCGGCCTGTTCGAGACTGAGGGCATTAAAAAGCTCCTCCCGGTACAACTCCATCCCCAGGGTGGCCACCTTGACGAGAACTTTCAGAGCAAACTCTTCCTCGGAAAAGAGGATCGCCCGGCGCTCATCGTAGATTTTGCCGTTGACCTGCACCAGCTGCTCTTTGGTCTCCTGGCCCATGGCCAGGATCAGGCCCAGGGTTTCCCCTGGAGGGGCCGGGAAGCCGCGGGCCGCGCCGTCGGCCAGGGCCTTATCCACAGAGACCTGCAGCTTGTCAGCGGCAGCCTCGACTCCCTGCGCCCACTCCGCGCTTTCTCTGCGGTTAAAAGAGGCCATCGTTTACCCCTCAGGGATGGCGACGGTGAAGCTGGTAATCTCAATAGGGCCGCCAGCCACAATGCTGGTGGTATTCAAATTGATGCTGGCGCCGACAGTGCCCACGTCCACGTCAAAAATAGCGTTGCCGTCAGAGTCGGCGATCCGGGCCCAAGCCGCGGTCCCGTTGGCATCCGCCGCGGCATCTCCGGTGATCGCGCTAAAGGTCAATACCCCGGCCGTAGCCCCCGGCGCTGAGGGATCGGAAAAGGTCAGGGTCCCTAATAAGGTAGCTCCGGCCGGCGCGTCCGCCGGATGGGCCGGCATGGGAGCGGTGTAGATCTTGATGGTTCCAGGGCCTGCCCCCGCATCGATCAAGGTCTTGATCTGATCGGCCTGGGCGCTCCTTAGTGCGGCGCTGATTCTCATGGTTGCCATGGCTTCATCTCCTTGCTTAAGCTACCTTCTTCTGTTCTTCTGCCAACCATTGCCGGGCCTGCAGCCGTAACACCTGGCCATCCTCTCCGGACAGCCATGGCTGCGCTTTGCCCCGTAAATCCGTGGCAAGCGATCCGAAATATCTTGCAGCGTCTAACCGTAGAGGAGAGACGAAAGTCCCGTAAGCAATCACCCGGTCTGGGGATGGACCAATAATGGCAACACCGATCACTTTTCCGTAACCGTCCGCGGCGGCCACTGCCGGCAGCCGCACCGCCGTGCCCTGGCCCGAGACCCCGCGTGCTCCGCTGGCCACGGTGTGGCTGGGAGCTTCTATCGCCTGGATCTGGCCCGAGACGCCACGCGCTCCCGCACCCGTCGCCGACGCCGCGGTTTCTGTCGCGTGCCCCACCCCGGCCACGCCGTGGGCAGCGATGACAGCGGCAACCGCGCCAGCCTGGGTAATGTCCGCCGTCCCGGTAATCGCCACCCCGTAGAAACCGCTGGCCTCGGCAATAGCCACGGGGCGAGTAATGACTACGACGCCTGAGACCCCGTGCGCCCCGCTGGCGGTGGCGGCATCTGGAGACTCATTAGCAGAAACCGTCCCGGCTACGCCGTGGGCGCCAACCCCCGAACCGGTATCTATTCCCGCAGTCGCCTGCCCTGTCCCGGTAACTAAGCAGTAACCGGCCGCCGCCGCGGTGGCCGGAGGCCTGGTAACGGCTGCCGTGCCGGTATAACCTGTCGTTTCAAAAGGCGGCGGGATCTCAATATTCGGCAGGCCCAGGCCGTGGAGCCGCACCACCTGGCTTTGCTCGGGCCAGGGGTGGCCGCCGCCCAGGCTGCGAGAAGTCCAAAGGGGGTTCCAGGTCTGCCGGAGCGCCATCTATCCCTCCAGGAGGACGATTCTGCCTTGTAGCAGGGGCGAGGATGAGGAAGCCCCCCGGTACATTAGCGCCAGGCACGCATCTGCGGGAACTACCGGCAGAAGAGCGGACTGCACGATCATCTCCCGCTCGGTATAAACGTTCCAGGTATAGGGGATGACCGGGAAAAGGTCTTTGACATTGACCATCACCTGGTTGGCGACACCCGAGCCACCCATGCCGCCTCCCAGGGTGGCGCTTTGCACGCTTTTGACCCCTAACCCATCCCCTCCCAAGGCCAGAAAATCAAGCCGGTTAGCTACAGCGCTTCCCGGCACCACAATCGTCGCAGTTTGAGCCGCATCATTCTGGTCGGTGTAGGCCACCGAGAGGGTCTGGCCTGTGCTTCCGGGAGCGGTGGTGATCTCTAAAAGGAGTTGGTTGCCAATGCCGTCCGTGTGCCTGGAAGGGGCAGTAACACCGGTGAAGGTTTGAGTGCTGGTGATGTTGAGATTAATTCCGCCTACATGCCACAGGCGGTCGTAAAGGAATATCTCTCCGGCATAGGAAGCCCCGCCACCCCCAGCGCAGACCAAAAATACGAAAAGGCGCTTCGGCGCGGTGGCGTTGGCCAAGGGCACGGCCCCCACAGTGGTGAGATCGCAGGCAGCCCCCTGGAGGGCCGGAGTCGGGTTCGCTCCTTGAGCCGGTAAGCCCGCAATGCTCCACAACGAGGCAAAGAGGCCGCTGGCGGCTGGCGGCGCTTTGGACAACAGAAAGGGTTGCTGATAGCCGGATTGCAGGGCCGTCACCAAATCTTGGTAGGTAGCCAGGGCCATCTTAATTCTCCGCCATCATCACCCGGCCGAACAGGAACTGGTTAGCGCCGGAAGCCGAAGAAAGGAACATCGTTGCCAGGCATGCACCGTCATTGAGCTTCGGCAAATTCGGCACTTGAACAACCAAATCCCGGTCGGCATAAAGGTTGGCGTAGCATGGAATCTGCTGCAACTCCGAGATGTTGTACATCACCAGGTTGGCCACGCCCGTCCCACCCATAGCCCCGCTCAGTTGCACACTCTGAACGCTTTTGACCCCTTTGTCCCCCGCCGCCAGGCCCACCAAAAGGACCCGGTTAATGATGGCCGAAGCCGGGATATTGACCGTCACCGACTTGGCGGCGTCGGCGGTGTTGGTGTAATTGATGGTTAAATCTTTGGTCGTAGTCCCCGCGGCCGCGCTGATCTCCACCAGGAGCATATTCCCCAGGCCGTCCGTGTGGCGGGTGGGGGCCTGGGCATCGGTGATGGTTTGCAGACTGGCAGAGTTGAGGTTGATTCCGCCTGCGTGCCAGAGGCGGTCGTAAAGGAATATGACCGCCTGCAAACTGCAGCATCCCCCCACATTCAACAGGTGCATGGTGGCGGGGCCGGTGGGATTTGTATAAGGTATCGCCCCCGCCGTGGCGCTGGTCGGCACGATCCCCGATAAGGCCGGGGTCGGGTCCGCTCCTGGAGGCGGCCAACCGGCCATATTCCAGAGGCGCATCATGATGCTGGCGGCCGCCGGGCTGGTCACACAGGTCTTGAACCAGAAGAAGCTCTGCCCCTTCCCGCTGCTCAGGGCATTGATGATGTCGTTATAAGTAGTGAAACCCATATCTCTACCTCTTCACCAACAGGTGAGGGACAACTTCCAGGTGATCCAGCTCTTCGAAATCGGCAATTTCCATTGTCAGTTCCCGGCCCTGGACATCCCGGGAGATGTGGGCACGGCCCTCTGCCACGTCAACGTAATCGGCGCAGCCGCTATCGGTGGTCACCTTCACCTGGGCGCCTGCAGTCTTGCCGCCGCACCGCAACAGTCGCAGGCGCTTCTCCCTCTCGGTGCCGAAATTGGTGGGGCCGATGCGCACCCCGGAGTGAATCTCTTTGCCGGCATCATCCTCACCTTCCAGGAGGTAGATACCATCTGATCCGGCCCCGTAATATTGATCCCGATAGCGGGCGTAGGAATTAAAATTGAAACCGCTGTAGATCGATGGCTCCCCGCGGACCCCGGTGAGGACGTAAGTCTCGACCGGCTCCAAATCCTCAGTCTCTCCGCCGACCAGCACCTCGCCCGCGCCGATGACCTGCAAAATCTGAGGGTGGATGAAGGCGATGATCCCCGCGCCCCCCACCTTGATATTGGCCTCTGCCCCCTCCCGGGGACCTGGGACCGCGTACACCGGCGGGGCACTCCAGGTGATCACTCCCTCCCCGCCCACTTGGACGCCACCGGAGCCCGTAATCGCCAGCGATGCCAAAACGGGGGGGAAGAGAACCTTCAGCACCGTCAATTCGGGAACCCGGAACTCGCCGACCTTGACCCCACCGGAACCGATGATCGCCAGGACCGGGGGCTGAATGCCGCCCACCACCCCGGCGCCGCCTACGACTACGCCGCCGCTGCCCACTACTGCCAGGACCGGGGGTTTCGTGGGCATGGTGAAGGCGACCACCCCGGCCCCGCCGACTTGCACCCCGCCGGAGCCCACGAAGGCCTCAACAGGAGGGAAAACGCTGTCTATAACCCCTTCGCCCCCGACTTCCACTCCGCCGTCGCCCACCACCGCCAGCACACCGGGATAGATAAATGTTACTACCCCATCGCCGGCAACCACCACGCCGCCGGAGCCGGGCAGCGCCGTGACCCCGGGCATTTTAAAAGCGACCACCCCGGCCCCGCCGACCTTGACGCCGCCAGAGCCGACGAAGTCATTCCGCAGCCACCTGGAGATGATCCCCTGGCCGCCGACCTCAACTCCTCCTGAACCGATGATGTGCAGATCAGCCATCAGGCTTCCTCGTTAGGCTTCCGGCCACATACCCGCTGCTTGCAATTCTTCTTTAGTGCGCGGCCTCACAAAAAATCTGGCCGTTTCCCATCTGGACACGTATAACCACCAATAGGTGGAATCTGTCTCTGCGTCTGTCCATGAATCTCCATGGCTTCCGGAAGCCGGAACTCCCCGAATCTCTACCCGCCTTCCACGGGCACGTTGGTCAGTGGGGCGATGCTGCCGTAAGGGAAATATACTCTGGTAGCCATTGGTTAGGCTGCCTCTTCTTCCTCGGAATGAGGCCGGATATAAATCTTGAAGGTGGCCGGATCGATCCCGTATGGACCCTCCGTTTTTTCTCCTCCGGTCCGCGCACTCCAGGGCGGGGAAAAGAAATCCACACTTTTCCAATTGTCGCGGAAACCGTCAGGCAAGGGTCCATCCCCATTTCCCTGCTGCACTATTAAAGAACCGTCATCGATGCTTGACCAATTCTTGTTTTGTTTTTGATACTGTTCAAAAGCCTCTTTAACGCTTTTCCGCATTCCTTGTAATTTATTAAATAAATCTTCGGAATAAAGATTTGCCTGAATAATATAATCGTAATATCGGAGTTCATTATGGACTATAATAGTGGCCTCATGCACTAATTCTGGACCTTGGGGATAATTAGGATATTCTTGATACCAGACATCCGTTTGCCCCTCATCTATTGATTCAACCGTAAAAAGATGAAAACTATACAGTATTGGCCCTATTGGTATAAGCCATTCCTTTAGAGTTGCAATTTCCTTCAATGAACTAGATCCTTCAACATGTCCAGCCAGAGTATTACCATGATTTTGGTCGGGATACTGATCAAAGCTGAATGTTTCAGAAATATTTGTTACCAAATCAGAAATACAATTAAAAGGAATCACTTCTTTAATTAATTGTAAATCAAGATCATCTTTCCCTTTTTGCTCTGCGTCCACTTCCCCATAATAATCTCTTTTACTTGCTTGGAGATAACAATAATGATCGCCTTCTTGTACATAGTCATTTTCGTTAAGAAAAAGTCCTCTTGTTATTTGCATCCAGGAAATATTAGCACCATCTTGTGCAATTAGTTGGTTTTCAAATAATTTCCACGCAAATTTAATAATGTCCTCCCCGATTTTCGGTTTGCCGTCATAAAACCCCACTACCGCATAAGGTTCGCCCTCCCTGAGAATCACCCTGACTTCATCGTCTTTCCGAAAGCTCATCCAGGCCTGTTCAAAATATTTCTTCTCCTGGTTAAAGTCCGTGGCCTTGATGCCCTTTTCCTCGTCATCCCAATACCGCTTCTTAGGGTGATAAAAAAGGGGAATGAAGTCGGACACTCCTTTCTCTTCGATTTCCACTTTCACCATGGACCTGACCTTCAGGGGGACATCAGAAATTTTGTCAAATTCCTTGATGACCCCCTTGGCAAAGGTAGTCCGGCCAACGTCCTCGAAATCCTGATGATCCAGCCGGTAGCTGTCCGGGTACTTCTCGTTGGCGGCAAATTCACCCATCGCCTATCCCCATTAAGAGGTGGATAGGGAAATGAGCGGCAGGTAGGTGACCTGTTGCCCCACCGCAACAATGGCCGTCCCCGCGCTTTGGTTTTCCGTGAAGCGCAGCTTTCTCTGGGCATCGCCGCCGGCCCCGGTGGCGACCACCGCATAGATCGCAGAGGCCAGGGCGGTGATGTTCACGGTCAGGTCGTTGTTGCCGGCCCCGGTGATCTTGGTGGTGGCCTTGCCGGCGCCGGTGGTGTACCCGTGACCGCCGGTGGCCAGGGCCACCGCACTCACTATCCCGCCGGCTTCCGCCGTCACCACCACCCTGGCCCCCGCGCCCCCCGCGGCGATCTCCACCAGGTCGCCCAAGGCGTAACCGTTGCCGCCCGCGGTGGGGGTGGCGTTCAGGGTGCCCACTTCCCCCAGAACGATGATGTTCTCATTGTCCTGGAAGGTCCCGGTTTTGGTCATGATCTTCAGGTTGCCCGCGGCGGTCCCGGCGCCCCAGGCCCCGGACTGGACTTCCACACAGGTGACGATCCCGGTGGCCCCGGAGGTGGCGCCCTTGATGGTGTCGCCCACCCTGATTTCCTTGGCGCCCTGGTCGAAGGGCAGCACCCAGGTGAAGAGAAAGATGCCGTAGACGGTCTCACTATCGGCCACGTCCTGGGCGTTGAAGGTCCACGCCTGTGGGGCCGCGGCCAGGCCATACTGCGCTACGGCCTTGCCGTTCGCGTCCGTGGAGATGTACCACTTGCCGCTGG
>Ga0265296_1003898_pt1 | contig 13403 bp, 11 predicted proteins | sample MunlanPumphouse1_FD_189073 | JGI IMG/M metagenome (GOLD analysis project Ga0265296, IMG submission 189073) | Groundwater microbial communities from a municipal landfill in Southern Ontario, Canada - Pumphouse #1 | ecosystem: Environmental > Aquatic > Deep subsurface > Groundwater | place... | reverse complement strand
CTGGCGTTGTGGGAGTCAACCGTGGTGATGGAATATCTGGATGAGCGTTACCCCCATCCACCTTTGCTGCCGGTGTATCCGGTGGCGCGTGCCAACAGCCGCTTGCTGATCCATCGGATCCAGCGTGACTGGTGTGGGCTGGTGGATCTGATTCTGGATACACGCAGCAAAGAAGCGGCCCGTGTGCAGGCGCGCAAGGAATTGCGCGAGAGCCTGACCGGCGTTTCACCGTTGTTCGCCGACAAACCTTTTTTCCTCAGTGAGGAACAAAGCCTGGTGGATTGCTGCCTATTACCCATACTCTGGCGTTTGCCGATTTTGGGCATTGAATTGCCGCGGCCTGCCAAGCCGCTGCTTGATTACATGGAGCGCCAGTTTGCGCGTGAGGCTTTCCAGGCAAGTCTGTCTGGCGTCGAACGTGATATGCGCTAAGGCTTAAGGAGCCGTTGATGAACTCCAGTCGACCTTATCTGGTCCGCGCGCTCTATGAGTGGATTGTGGATAACGATTGCACCCCGCACATGCTGGTCAATTCCGAGTTTCCTGCGGTGCAGGTGCCACAAGGTTTTGCCAGTGACGGACAGATTGTCCTGAACGTTTCGCCCAGTGCCGTACGCCAACTGCACATGGACAATGAAGCGGTCAGCTTTGAAGGGCGTTTTGGTGGGGTACCCCATACGCTCTATGTGCCCATCGGCGCGATCCTGGGCATTTATGCCCGGGAAAATGGCCAGGGCATGGTGTTTGATCTGGAGTCGTCGCTTGACGACGACGAAGCGATCGAAGTTGAAGATGACGACCTGCCGCCGCCTGACTCCGAGCCGCCGCGCCCTACGGGCCGGCCGAGCTTGAAAGTGGTGAAGTGATGGAGCATGCGCCTGCGGGCACGTGCTGAAAAAGTGCCCCGGCTTTGGCCGGGGTATTTTTTTGCGCGCTACAAAGTCGCGGTGAGCGGTGATCGTACAACCTGCTTGGGCTATGATGCGCCTTCAGATCATCGAGATAATTGGTTACCCATGGAAAACCTCAGCACCGCCCCGCGTCTTCCCCGCAAGCGTCGCAGCCTTGCCCAGGAACTGGTCACGGTGTTGTCCGAGCAGATCCGCGACGGCCAGCTCAATCGTGGGGACAAGTTGCCCACCGAGTCAGCGATCATGGAAGCTCATGGGGTCAGCCGTACGGTGGTGCGCGAGGCGATCTCGCGCCTGCAGGCGGCCGGGCAGGTGGAGACCCGGCATGGCATCGGCACCTTTGTGCTGGATACGCCGAGCCCCAGCGGGTTCCGGATCGATCCGGCGACGGTGGTGACGTTGCGCGATGTGTTGGCGATTCTGGAACTGCGCATCAGCCTGGAAGTGGAATCCGCCGGCCTCGCGGCCCAGCGTCGCAGCGACGAACAGTTGGCCGCGATGCGCGCCGCCCTCGATGCCTTGAATGAAAGTGCGGCGCACGCCAGCGATGCAGTGGCGTCGGACTTCCAGTTCCATCTGCAGATTGCGTTGTCCACCGGCAATCGCTACTTCACCGATATCATGACGCACCTGGGCACCAGCATTATCCCGCGCACCCGCCTGAACTCAGCGCGCCTGGCCCATGATGACCAGCAGCACTACATGAGCCGCCTGAGCCGTGAGCACGAAGAAATTTACGAAGCGATCGCCCGCCAGGATTCGGATGCGGCGCGAGCGGCGATGCGCCTGCACCTGACAAACAGCCGCGAGCGGTTGCGCCAGGCACATGAAGAGGCGCAGGCGCAGCGCGGCTGATGCTCGTCGATGGCGCAGATGCCGGCGTCCCGGCATCTGCGCCTGGTTTCAGGCTGGCGTATTGGGTGTGTAGTTTTGCAGCAGCAGGTAGGTGCTCCAGCCCCACCAATCATTCGTCCACTGTTTGTCGTTGAGGTTGTTGACGTCCTTGCGTCGCAGCACCTTGTCGCCCTCGGCCTTGAACAGCGGTGAGAAGTTAGTGCTCGGGTTGTTCACCGCATTCAGGTCCGGCACGTACAGCGGTGCCTTGTACGTGGCCGGGGAGGGCAGGATGCCACTGACATAGGCCTCGAAAATCTCATCGGCCGAGACCTGCACCGCGCGTTTGACCTGAGCGCGGTTGGCCGCATCATTGCTGTCGAAATAGCGTTTGTCGCCATAGGCGTGCCACTCATCGCCCAGTGCGTTGCGTACCTTGAGCCCGAACTTGCTGTCTTCGTCATGCATGAAGCGGCTGATCAATGACCCCAACTCACCCGGTGTGACTACGCGAGCCAATTGCTTGCGCGGTACGCGCAGGTGCCCCGCGGAAAACAGGTCGGTCAAAAAGTGATCAGCAAAACTGTTCATGGCATAAGCCAGTTCCAATTGCTGGTCGCTGCCACTTTGGTGGGCGACGACCGCTTGTTGCAGGGCGCCGGTATGCCCTGCCAGATAGGCTGACAGCGCCCATTCGCCGAAATGATCGGCGTTGTCGGCGGCCAGCTTAAGGTAGCGCCCCAAGGGCACCATGGCTGAAACGACGCTGCCGCCGCCGGTGATGCGATTCCACTCTTCAGACAACGTATCTCCGAGTGCGTCATAGGCTTCATGGGCCTGCTTACCCTCCTTGATGGCCTGCTTGACCGCGTTGATCTCCTTTTGCATGACCGCGAGAATTTTGCCCGCTTCGTCCCGCGACGCCGGCAGCGTGGCCAGGGAGTTGAACGCGGCGGTAAAGCGCTGCACGCGCTCGGCTGGCGATGCACCGTCGCTGATGGGCTGGCCGGGGATCCCATAGAAATCACCGCCCAGGGCGATGATCTGGCCATAGGTCAAAGCCAGGCCATTAGGCAGATGCAGTTTGACTTGCGACCCCGGAATAGAGGGCTCGCCCTGTACGAATCGCAGTAGCGTCTCATCGCCAATAGCGGTGTGCTCGCCGCCTTCGAAGCGTAGGGAGGGGAGGGGCTTGCGGGTGATGACCGATTCAAGTTCTGACATGTTAGCTCCTTGCTATGTCGTAGGATTCTTCCTTGATAGCTGTATGTATATACAGCTGTCGCAAGAATAGCGGAGCAATTTCCTACGTCAAGGGGCTTGTCAGTAAACGTCCTCGAGACCCATGCAAGTCGACCAAATAGTGTTGACGAATATTTTTATAGTTGTACGATGACGTACGACAACAAAAACCATTCCCCAGTATCAGTCGTTATCCAGGGTGTTCGAATAATGAATCCACAAGAACTGAAGTCCATCCTTTCCCACGGTCTGCTGTCTTTCCCGGTCACCGATTTCAATGCCCAGGGTGATTTCAACCAGGCGGGTTACATCAAGCGTCTGGAGTGGCTGGCCCCCTACGGCGCCACTGCCTTGTTCGCGGCAGGCGGCACCGGTGAGTTTTTCTCCCTGGCAGCCAGTGAATATTCCCAAGTGGTGAAAACCGCCGTTGATACCTGCGCCACCAGTGTGCCGATCCTCGCCGGTGTCGGCGGCTCCACGCGCCAAGCCATCGAATACGCCCAGGAAGCCGAGCGCCTGGGGGCCAAGGGCCTGCTGCTGCTGCCGCACTACCTGACCGAAGCCAGCCAGGACGGCGTCGCCGCCCATGTCGAGGCGGTGTGCAAGTCAGTAAAAATTGGTGTGGTGGTGTACAACCGCAACGTCTGCCGCCTGACCGCGCCACTGCTCGAACGCCTGGCCGAACGTTGCCCGAACCTGATCGGCTACAAGGATGGCCTGGGCGATATCGAACTGATGGTGTCGATCCGCCGTCGCCTGGGCGATCGTTTCAGCTACCTGGGCGGCCTGCCGACCGCCGAGGTTTACGCCGCGGCCTACAAGGCGCTTGGCGTCCCGGTGTATTCCTCGGCGGTGTTCAACTTCATTCCCAAAACCGCGATGGACTTCTACCACGCGATTGCCCGGGAAGATCACGCCACTGTCGACAAGATCATCGACGACTTCTTCTTGCCTTACCTCGACATCCGTAACCGCAAGGCCGGCTATGCCGTGAGCATCGTCAAGGCGGGTGCAAAAATCGCCGGCTATGACGCAGGCCCAGTGCGCACCCCGCTGACCGATCTGCTGCCAGAAGAATATGAAGCCCTGGCCGCGCTGATCGACAAGCAAGGTGCGCAATAACCCATGAATAAAGCCGCTGAGTGATCAGCGGCTTTTTGCGTCAGGAGAAGATTCGTGTCCCAAGCCAAGCGTTTTGACAACTACATCGGTGGCCAGTGGGTGGCCGGTGCTGACTACTCAAGCAATATCAACCCCTCGGACCTGTCGGATGTGATCGGCGAATTTGCCAAGGCCGATCTGGCCCAGGTCGACGCCGCCATCGACGCCGCGCGCGCGGCGTTCCCGGCGTGGTCGACCTCCGGCATCCAGGCCCGGCATGACGCCTTGGACAAAGTCGGCAGCGAGATCCTCGCCCGCCGCGAAGAACTCGGTACGCTGCTGGCCCGCGAAGAGGGCAAGACCCTGCCGGAAGCCATCGGCGAGGTGACCCGCGCCGGCAATATCTTCAAGTTCTTTGCCGGTGAGTGCCTGCGCCTGTCCGGTGATTACCTGCCGTCGGTGCGCCCAGGGGTGAATGTCGAAGTCACCCGTGAAGCCTTGGGCGTGGTGGGTCTGATCACCCCGTGGAACTTCCCGATTGCCATCCCCGCCTGGAAAATCGCCCCGGCCCTGGCCTATGGCAACTGCGTGGTGCTCAAGCCGGCCGACCTGGTGCCCGGCTGTGCCTGGGCCCTGGCAGAAATCATCTCCCGCGCCGGCTTCCCCAGTGGCGTGTTCAACCTGGTGATGGGCAGTGGTCGCGTGGTCGGCGATGCGCTGGTCAACAGTTCGAAGGTCGATGGCATCAGCTTCACCGGTTCCGTGGGCGTGGGGCGGCAGATCGCGGTCAGCTGCGTGTCGCGCCAGGCCAAGGTGCAGTTGGAAATGGGCGGCAAGAATCCGCAGATCATTCTCGACGACGCTGACCTCAAGCAGGCCGTCGAACTGTCGGTGCAGAGTGCCTTCTACTCCACTGGCCAGCGCTGCACGGCATCGAGTCGCTTTATCGTGACGGCCGGGATTCATGACCGGTTTGTCGCGGCCATGGCCGAGCGTATGCAATCGATCAAGGTCGGCCATGCCCTGCATGCCGGGACGGATATCGGCCCGGTCGTGTCCCAGGCCCAGTTGGACCAGGACTTGAAGTACATCGATATCGGCCAAGGCGAAGGCGCGCGGTTGGTCAGCGGTGGTGGCCTGGTGACCTGCGACACCGAGGGCTATTTCCTGGCGCCGACACTGTTTGCCGACAGCGAGGCCGCCATGCGTATCAGCCGTGAAGAAATCTTCGGCCCAGTGGCCAACGTGGTGCGCGTAGCGGACTACGAGGCGGCGCTGGCCATGGCCAATGACACCGAGTTCGGCCTGTCGGCGGGCATCGCGACCACCTCGCTCAAGTATGCCAACCACTTCAAGCGCCACTCCCAGGCCGGGATGGTGATGGTCAACCTGCCGACCGCAGGTGTGGATTATCACGTTCCCTTCGGTGGCCGGAAGGGTTCATCCTACGGTTCGCGTGAGCAAGGTCGCTATGCGCAAGAGTTCTACACCGTGGTGAAAACCAGCTACATCGGCTCATAAACCCAGCCCTGGAAAGAGGGGATTTCTGTAGGAGCGAGCTTGCTCGCGAAAAACGTCAACGATAACGCGTACATCCAGGTAGGACGTGTCGCCCTGAAGTTTTTCGCGAGCAAGCTCGCTCCTACAAGAGCCAGCGTTACGCAACACACAACAATTACCCGCAAAAAAAATAATTAGTGGGAGTACATCTACATGCAAGCGACCAAGCCGACGCACGTCCGTTATTTGATCTTGCTCATGCTGTTCCTGGTGACGACGATCAACTACGCCGACCGCGCCACCATCGCCATCGCAGGTTCCAGCCTGCAAAAAGACCTCGGCATCGATGCCGTCACCCTCGGTTATATCTTCTCTGCTTTCGGTTGGGCCTACGTGGCCGGGCAAATCCCTGGAGGTTGGCTGCTGGACCGGTTCGGTTCGAAAAAAGTCTATGCCCTGAGCATCTTCACCTGGTCGCTGTTCACCGTGCTGCAAGGCTATGTCGGTGAATTCGGGGTCTCCACCGCGGTGGTTGCGCTGTTTATGTTGCGGTTCCTGGTGGGCCTGGCAGAGGCACCTTCTTTCCCCGGCAATGCGCGCATTGTCGCGGCCTGGTTCCCCACCGCCGAACGCGGTACGGCGTCGGCGATCTTCAACTCGGCGCAGTACTTCGCCACGGTATTGTTTGCACCCCTGATGGGATGGATCGTCTACAGCTTCGGCTGGCAGCACGTATTTATCGTGATGGGCGTGATCGGCATCGTGTTCTCCCTGATCTGGCTGAAAGTGATCTACAGCCCGCGTCAGCACCCGCTGATCAACGAGGCCGAGTTCAATCACATCGCTGCCAATGGGGCGATGGTCGATATGGATCAGGACAAGGCCAAGGGTAAGAAAACCGACGGGCCGAAGTGGGATTACATCCGTCAGTTGCTGACCAATCGCATGATGCTCGGGGTGTACCTGGGCCAGTACTGCATCAACGGCATTACCTACTTCTTCCTGACCTGGTTCCCGGTGTACCTGGTACAGGATCGTGGCATGACCATCCTCAAGGCCGGCTTCATCGCGTCGCTCCCGGCGATCTGCGGCTTTATCGGCGGCGTGCTGGGCGGGGTGATTTCCGACTACCTGCTGCGCAAGGGCCATTCCCTGACTTTCGCGCGCAAGGCACCGATCATTGCCGGCTTGCTGGTTTCCAGCAGCATCATTGCCTGCAACTACGTGGATGTGGAATGGATGGTCGTTGGCTTCATGGCCCTGGCCTTCTTCGGCAAAGGCGTTGGCGCACTGGGGTGGGCGGTTGTGTCTGACACCTCGCCAAAACAAATCGCCGGCCTCAGCGGCGGCCTGTTCAACACGTTTGGCAACCTGGCTTCCATCACCACGCCAATCGTGATTGGCTACATCATCAGCACCACCGGTTCGTTCAAGTGGGCCCTGGTGTTCGTCGGCGCCAATGCGCTGGTAGCAGTATTCAGTTACCTGGTGATTGTCGGCCCGATCAAGCGTGTGGTGCTCAATGAGCCGCCGAGCAAAGGCCCTGAGTTGACTAACCTTTCCCAAGCGCAATCCTGAAGGGGCCGTGTGATGCAGTTGATTGAACATGCCGACTCGCCGCGCTCCATCCGTTTGCACGAGCGCGACAATGTAGTGATTGTGGTCAACGACCAAGGCGTGCCGGCCGGGACCGAGTTCCCGGACGGCCTGGTGACCGTGGAGTTCATTCCCCAGAGCCACAAGGTGACTCTGGAAGATATCCCCCAAGGCGGTCAGATCATTCGCTATGGCCAAACTATCGGTTACGCCTTGCAGCCGATACCGCGCGGCAGTTGGGTCCAGGAAGACCAACTGCGTATGCCCACCGCGCCGCCGCTGGACAGCTTGCCGCTGTCCACCGAAGTGCCCGGCGCCCAGGCGCCCTTGGAAGGTTTCACCTTCGAGGGCTATCGCAATGCGGATGGCACCGTGGGCACGCGCAATATCCTTGGCATCACCACCACTGTGCAGTGCGTGACCGGCGTGCTGGACCATGCGGTCAAGCGCATCAAGGACGAGTTGCTGCCCAAGTACCCGCATGTCGATGACGTGGTGGCACTGACCCACAGCTATGGTTGCGGCGTGGCCATCACCGCCACCGACGCCTATATCCCGATCCGCACCGTGCGCAATCTGGCGCGCAACCCGAACCTGGGTGGCGAAGCGTTGGTGATCAGCCTGGGCTGCGAGAAGTTGCAGGCCGGGCAGGTGATGCACGACAACGACAGCTCGGTGGACCTCAGTGAGCCGTGGCTGTATCGCCTACAGGACGCCAGCCACGGTTTTACCGAAATGATCGAACAGATCATGGAACTGGCCGAAACCCGCCTGAAAAAACTCGACCTGCGCCGGCGGGAAACGGTACCGGCTGCGCAACTGATCCTCGGCATGCAATGTGGGGGGAGCGACGCGTTTTCCGGGATCACCGCCAACCCGGCGCTGGGCTACGCCTCGGACCTGTTGCTGCGGGCCGGGGCGACGGTGATGTTTTCCGAAGTGACTGAAGTGCGCGACGCCATTTACCTGCTGACTTCCCGCGCCGAAAACCAGGAAGTCGCCCGCGAACTGGTGCGGGAAATGGACTGGTACGACCGCTACCTGGCCAAGGGCGAGGCCGATCGCAGCGCCAACACCACGCCGGGCAACAAGAAGGGCGGCCTGTCGAACATTGTCGAGAAGTCCCTGGGCTCCATCGTCAAGTCCGGTAGCAGCGCGATCAATGGTGTGCTCGGGCCGGGTGAGCGGTTCAAGGGCAAAGGCCTGATCTTTTGCGCGACGCCGGCCAGCGATTTTGTCTGTGGCACCTTGCAACTGGCGGCGGGGATGAACCTGCATGTGTTCACCACGGGGCGGGGCACGCCCTATGGGTTGGCGATGGCCCCCGTGGTGAAGGTTTCGACCCGTACGGAGTTGGCGCAGCGCTGGCCAGACCTGATCGATATCGATGCCGGAAGGATCGCGACTGGGCGTGCGACCATCGAGGAGTTGGGGTGGGAGTTGTTCCACTTCTACCTGGACGTGGCCAGCGGCAAAAAGCAGACCTGGGCCGAGCAGCACAAGCTGCACAATGACATCACCTTGTTCAACCCGGCGCCTATTACCTGAGACCGAGTTGCCTGTATTCGCGAGCAAGCCCGCTTCACACATTCCTGTAGGAGCACGGACAAAAATGTGGGAGAGCGCTTGCTCGCGAAAGCGGTCTGTCAGGCGGCGCTGGGCTGTTTGGCTTATCATTAGCCACCTACCGAAGCTCACCCAAGGTTCTCCCCAGCATGCTGGCTATATTCCTGCAAACCCTGACAATCACCGCGCCGGTATTTGCCATGTTGTTTCTGGGCGTCCTGCTCAAGCGCATCAATTGGATCAACGACAACTTTATCCACACCGCATCGTCCCTGGTGTTCAACGTCACCATGCCGGCGTTGCTGTTTCTGGGGATTCTGCACGCCGACCTGCATTCGGCGCTCAAGCCAGAACTGCTGATCTATTTCTCTGTCGCCACGCTGGTCGGCTTTGCTCTGGCCTGGGGCTGGGCGATTTTTCGCTGCCCGCGTGAGGACCGGGGTATCTATACCCAAGGGGCATTTCGCGGTAACAACGGGGTGATCGGCCTGGCACTGGCAGCCAGCATGTATGGGGACTACGGCATTTCCCTCGGGGCGATCCTCGCGGGGTTGGTGATCCTGTTCTACAACACCCTGTCGACCATTGTGCTGGCGGTCTACAGCCCAGTGATCAAGTCTGACCCGTGGAGTATCTGCAAGAGCGTACTGGCCAACCCGCTGATCCTCAGTGTGATTGCTGCGACACCGTTTGCCTATTTCCAGATTGGCTTGCCCAATTGGCTGGAAACCTCCGGGCGGTACCTGGCCGATATGACGCTGCCCCTGGCGCTGATCTGCATTGGCGGCACTCTGTCGCTGGCCGCATTGCGCCTAAGCGGCAACATGGCATTAAGCGCCAGCCTGGTGAAGATGATCGGCCTGCCGCTCGTGGCGACCGTAGGCGCCTGGCTGTATGGCTTCCGGGGGCCGGAGTTGGGGATTCTGTTCCTGTATTTTGGCGCACCGACGGCCGCTGCCAGTTTTGTCATGGCCCGTGCGGCCCAGGGTAACCATGAACTGGCGGCGGCGATTATCGTGATCACCACATTGATGGCGGCGGTGACCACCAATATCGGGATCTTTGTGCTGCAGGCGGGCGGCTGGATCTGAAATGAGGGGTGGTCTTCAGGGCCAATCGCGGGCAAGCCCGCTCCTACACTTGAAGTATGTTCACAACTCAAAATGTGGGAGCGGGCTTGCCCGCGATAGCTCTCTTGCAGTCACTGCTGAGCTGGCTGATACGCCTCGATCACTTCTTGTGCCGCCCGAAACGCATCGATCGCCGCCGGCACGCCGGCATACACCGCGCAATGCAGCAGCGCTTCGCGAATTTCTTCAACAGTACAGCCATTGTTCAGCGCGCCGCGTACATGGCCCTTGAGCTCCTGCGGGCACTTCAAGGCGGTCAGCGCGGCGAGGGTAATCAGGCTGCGCGTCTTCAGCGGCAAGCCTTCACGGTTCCACACCCCGCCCCAGGCATGTTCGTTGACGAAGTCCTGCAACGGCTGGGTGAATTCGGTGGCATTGCCCAGGGCGCGGTCGACAAATGCATCGCCCATTACCTGGCGGCGCATTTCAACGCCGGATTTCGCTTGATCGGTCATTGCGACTCCCTCTTGTGTTGGCGGTGCCAGGCTCGCAGCGAGGTGAACAACAGGAAGGCCACCAGCGCTGGCAGGACGTAATACAGCATCAGTTGTTCCAGTTTGTTGGCCAGTGGCATGCCGGTGGTAAATGACACCACGTGCAGCCCGTACGCCAGGTACAGCCCCAGCAGCAGCAAGCCTTCGGCGCGGGTGATGCGGTAGCCGGTGTAAAACACGGGCAGGCACAACACCACGACGCCGAGCATCACCGGCAGGTCGAAATCCAGGGCGTTGGGCGACACCGACAAAGGCAACGGCGCCACCAGCGCGGTAAAACCCAGAACCCCCAACAGGTTGAACAGGTTGCTGCCGATCACGTTCCCCACCGCAATCTCCCGCTCGCCGCGCAGGGCGGCGATCAGCGAGGTCGCCAGGCACGGCAGCGAGGTGCTGACGGCGACGATGGTCAGGCCGATCACCCGCTCGGACAGGCCCAGGTCGCTGGCCACTTCCACCGCTGCGCCCAGCACCAGATGCCCGGCGAACACCAGCAACACGAGCCCGCCGATCATCCACAGCAAACTGCTCAGCCACGGCGCCTGTACCACCGTGTCGCGGGTCCGCGGGCGGCGCGAATGGCGGGTCTGGTACAGCAACAGGCCCAGGTAGGCGAGCAGGGCGGCAAGCAAGGTCAGGCCGTCGAGCGGTGTCAGTGCTTCATCACTGGCGAGAATAAACAGCAGCATGCTGGCGCCGATCATCACCGGGATATCCAGGCGCACCAGTTGCCGCGAGACGCGCAGGGGAATAATCAGCGCCGAAAGACCCAGGGTGACGAGGATATTGAAGATGCTGCTGCCAATCACACTGCCCACGGCAATATCGGTATTGCCGGCCAGGGTGGCCTGCAGGCTGACGGCGATTTGCGGCGCGCTGCTGCCAAAGGCGACGATGCTCAAGCCAATGATCAGTGGCCGGACTTTGAGGCTGGCGGCCAGGCGCACGGCGGCGCGTACCAGCATTTCGGCTCCGGCAATCAGCAGCAGCAGGCCGCTGGTCAGTTCAATCAGGCTTATGGGCGAAAGGGCGCTTAATCCGAAAATGGTCCGGGCTCCGTCAGTCAGTTGCTCAGGGCTTGCACGCGCACACGCGCGGTTCCGCTGCGCAGCATACCCAACTGCTCGGCGGCCTGGCGTGAAAGATCGATCAGCCGCCCACGGGTATGCGGGCCGCGATCATTGATGCGCACCACCACGGTTTTGTTGCTGGCAAGATTGGTGACCTTGACCCGCGTGCCGAATGGCAGGCGCCGGTGGGCGGCGGTCAGGGCGTGTTGGTTGAAGGGTTCACCGCTGGCGGTCTTCTTGCCATGGTGCTTGGCGCCGTAGTAGGACGCGGTGCCGGTTTCGTCGTAGCCGTTGGGGTCGATCATGCCGCTGGCGCAGCCGGTGAGCAGGGAGAACAGGGCGCAAAGGCCGAGTAGACGCTTCATTTTCAAGGTGTCCCCAAAATTGATATGGGAACCGACCCCTGTAGGAGCTGGCTTGCCTGCGATGCGGGCGCCTCGGTTTTTCAGATGTACCGAGGTGATGCTATCGCAGGCAAGCCAGCTCCCACATAAGTCGGTTCCCACAGGGCGGCAACCGTTATCAGCCTTCGAGCTTGCTCTTGAGCAATTCGTTGACCTGTTGCGGGTTGGCCTTGCCTTTGGAGGCCTTCATCGCCTGGCCCACAAAGAAGCCGAACATCTTGCCGCGCTTGGCTTCGTCGGCTGCACGGTACTGTTCGACCTGCTCCGCATTGGCTGCGAGCATTTCATCAAGAACGGCCGAGATGGCGCCGCTGTCGGTGACTTGCTTGAGGCCGCGCTTCTCGATGATCTCGTCGGCGTTGCCTTCACCGCTGGCCATGGCCTCAAACACGGTCTTGGCGATTTTGCCGGAGATGGTGTTGTCCTTGATGCGCAGCAACATGCCGCCCAGTTGTTCGGCCGAGACCGGGGCTTCGTCGATTTCCAGGCCCTGTTTGTTCAACAGGCTACCCAGTTCGACCATGACCCAGTTGGCCGCCAACTTGGCGTCGCCAGCGATGCTCACGACTTTTTCGAAGTAGTCGGCCTGCTCGCGGCTCGATGCCAGGACGCTGGCGTCATACACCGACAGGCCGAACTGCGCCTGGAAGCGTTCGCGTTTTTGCGGTGGCAATTCTGGCAGGGTGGCGCGCACGTCATTGAGGAACGAATCCTCGATGACCACCGGCAACAGGTCCGGATCGGGGAAGTAACGGTAGTCGTTGGCTTCCTCCTTGCTGCGCATGGCGCGGGTTTCGTCTTTGTTCGGGTCGTACAGGCGCGTCTGCTGGATCACCTTGCCGCCGTCTTCGATCAGCTCGATCTGGCGACGGACTTCGGTGTTGATCGCCTTTTCGATGAAACGGAACGAGTTGACGTTCTTGATCTCACAGCGGGTGCCGTACTCAACCTGGCCTTTAGGACGCACCGACACGTTGCAGTCGCAACGCAGGGAGCCTTCGGCCATGTTGCCGTCGCAAATGCCCAGGTAGCGCACCAGTGCGTGGATGGTCTTGACGTAGGCCACCGCTTCCTTGGCACTGCGCATGTCCGGCTCGGACACGATCTCCAGCAACGGCGTGCCGGCGCGGTTCAGGTCGATGCCGGTGGCGCCATTGAATTCTTCATGCAGGCTCTTGCCGGCATCTTCTTCCAGGTGCGCACGGGTCACGCCAACACGCTTGATGGTGCCGTCTTCCAGGGGGATATCCAGGTAGCCCTTGCCGACGATCGGCAATTCCATCTGGCTGATCTGGTAGCCCTTGGGCAGGTCCGGATAGAAGTAGTTCTTGCGCGCGAACACGTTGTGCTGGCCGATTTCGGCGTCAATCGCCAGGCCGAACATCACCGCCATGCGCACCGCTTCCTGGTTCAGCACTGGCAATACGCCAGGCATGCCCAGGTCTACGAGGCTGGCCTGGGTGTTGGGCTCTGAGCCGAACGTGGTGGCGCTACCGGAGAAAATCTTCGATTGGGTGGCAAGCTGGGTATGAATCTCCAGCCCGATCACAACTTC
>Ga0265296_1003897_pt1 | contig 13403 bp, 16 predicted proteins | sample MunlanPumphouse1_FD_189073 | JGI IMG/M metagenome (GOLD analysis project Ga0265296, IMG submission 189073) | Groundwater microbial communities from a municipal landfill in Southern Ontario, Canada - Pumphouse #1 | ecosystem: Environmental > Aquatic > Deep subsurface > Groundwater | place... | reverse complement strand
CCTTGATCTTGGCCATGCTCTGCCTCTGTCTCTAACTCAGGGAAGGAATATCGTGCGGGCGGTATAGCGAGACGCGCGCGCGGGCGCAAAGGTTGAGGGCGTCGAACCCCGCCCCGGCGTGAAAAGGCCCGGATGCGACTTGAACCCGACGCCGGCTTGGCCGTTCATGGCGTCCTGCCCCCCTGTCGCCGGATACGCCGCCCATGATGCTTCGCAGCCTGTTGCTTACCGCGTCCGCCGCCCTGGCTTTAGGGGCCTGCCAAGAGAATGATCAGGCCGAGGCCGCCGCCGCAGTTGCATCGCCGTCTGCCGCCACGCGCGATGTTGCGACGGCCACGATCAAGACAGAGACCCGCAAATTCCGCGACTGGCTGGCCGTCTGCGACAACGGCAACGCCTGCTCCGCCTTCGGTCCCGCGCCCGACGGTCAGGACGGCTGGGTGCAGGTTCGTCTTGAGCCCGGCCCCGACGCCCGCCCCGCCGTCACCGCCGGCTTCTGGGGCGATCAGGAAGAGGGCGGCGTCGGCCCCTTCACCCTGACGATCGACGGCCGCGCCTTTCCGGCCGCACACGGCATCGACCCCTCCAATGACCAGGCCTACGCCGGGGTGATCGAAGGCGACGCCCTGCCGGTCGTGGACGCCCTGGCCTCGGGTCGCCGCCTGACCCTGTCGCAGGGGGTGGAGAGCGCGCCCATCTCCCTGTCCGGGGCCGCCGCCGCCCTGCTGTGGATCGACGAGCGTCAGGGGCGGTTGAGCACGACGACCGCCCTGGTGCGGCGCGGATCGAAGCCCGCCTCGACCGTGCCGGCCGCCCCGGCTCTGCCCGTGGTCCGGCCCGCACCCGCCGTGGCGCAGACGAACCTGCCCAAGCCCGTCCTTTCCGCCGCCTTCGAGGCGCGGGCCGACGTGAAACAGTGCCGCGCCGACACCGTCCAGAGCCCGACCTTCCAGACCGCCGTCACCGTGGACCGCCTGTCGGCGGATCAGGAGCTGTGGGGCGTGCCCTGCTCGTCGGGGGCCTATAACTACAGCATGCGCTATTTCGTGACCGGCCCGAACGGCGCCGACCCGCAGGCCCTCAGCTTCCCCACATCGCGCACGCTCGACGACGAGGTGGTGGACAGCGAGTATGATCCCGGCAGCCGCACCCTGCGCGGTTTCAACAAGGGGCGCGGCATCGGCGACTGCGGCATCGACTCTCTCTGGGTCTGGACCGGCCGCGCCTTTGCGCTTCAGGCGGAGAGCGAGATGCGCGAATGCTGGGGCGTGCCGTCCGACCAGTGGCCGACGACCTGGCGCAGCCGCTAGGTTCTCCCTCCGTCATCCCGGACGAAGTCTCGCTGGCGAGACGAAGATCCGGGACCCAGTCGGCCGATCTTGACAGCGTCTTTGTCTGGCAGCGAACGACTGGGTCCCGGATCGGCCTGACGGCCGTCCGGGATGACGGCAGAATAAACAGACGGGATCAGCCCCGCATCTGGGCTTCCAGCACCGCCAGCGGCAGCGAGCCGTTCATCAGCACCCTGTCGTGGAAGGCGCGCAGGTCGAAGCCGGGCCTGGCTTCGGCGTCGGCCCGCAGCCGGGCGATGACCGTGTGGCCGACCTTGTAGGAACAGGCCTGACCCGGCCAGACGGTGTAGCGGTTGATCTCGCTGTTCGAGGCGTCCAGCGGCTTGGCGCCCGAGGCCGCCATGTAGTCGACCGCCTGTTCCCGGCTCCAGCGCTCGGAATGCAGGCCGGTGTCGACCACCAGCCGCACGGCCCGGAACAGATAGGACATCAGGAAGCCGACCCGGCCCAGAGGGTTGTCGGCATAGGCGTTCAGGTCGTTGGCCGCGACCGCCTCGGCGTACAGAGCCCAGCCCTCGTTGTAGGCCGAGAAGCCGCCCGCCCGGCGCCATTGCGGCAGCTCGCCCGACTCGCGCTGCAGGGCGACCTGCAGGTGGTGGCCCGGCGAGGCCTCGTGATAGGTCAGGGTCGGCAGGGCGAACTTCGGCCAGTTCCCGCTGTCGCGCAGGTTGATGTAGTAGGCGCCCGGCCGCGAGCCATCCAGCGGCGGCCCCTGATAGTATCCACCCGGCGCGCCCGACTGGATCGACACCGGCACGCGGCGGATCTCGACGTGGGACTTGGGCAGACGCCCGAAGACGCTCGGCAGCTTGGGCTCCAGCGCCGCCACCTGTTCGTTCAGCCAGGCCAGCAGCTCTTCCTTGCCCGCATCGGTGTTGGGGAAGAGCTGGGCCGGGTCCTTGTTCAGGGCCTGAATCCGCTCGCCGACCGTGCCTTGCGTATAGCCCTGGGATTTCAGGATGGCGTCGATCTCGGCGCTGATCTCGGCCACCTGTTCGCGGCCCATCTTGTGGATCTCGGCGGCGCTCAGGGTCGTGGTCGTGTTGGACTTCAGGCCGTTGGCGTAGAAGGCCTCGCCGTCGGGCAGGCGCCAGACCCCGGCGTCGTGCGTCGCCTGCGGGCGGATGGCCTCCAGGGCCGCGACCTGACGGGCCAGGGCAGGCTTAATCTGCTGATCGACGATGGCGGCGGCGCGGGCGTCATAGCCGGTCAGATTCAGGGCAGAGGTCTTGCGCACCAGCGACTGGATCATGGCCAGGTCGGCGGCGTTGGTGTCGCGCAGGGTGCGGACCTGCGGCAGCATCCGGTCGATGATGAAGTCGGGCGGGATGACGCCGAGCCCCGCGTCCTCGCGCACCTTCTCCGTCTCGCCGTCCAGCACCCCGGCGAAGGCCGCCAGGCGCGACAGGAAGGCGTCGGCGCCCGCCGCGTCCTCGATGCGGTGCTGATTGTCCATGAAGTCCGGCGTTTCGAAATAGGCGCCCGACAGCTGGGTCACGACATAGGGCGACGGACGGCCCGGCCCGGAGCCATAGGCGAAGCGCGCGGTCTCGGCCGAGGTCTCGCGCCCGAAGGCGGCGATGGCGTAGTTAAGAGCGCCGGCCTCTGACAGCCCGGTCTGGTCGAAGGCGCGCAAGGTCGCCCAGCGGCTGACGGCCTTGTCGCGGTCCTTGCGGATGGCCTCGGGGTCGGCCTCGCTCAGTTTCGACGACAGACCGGCGCGCGCGCCCTTGTCCAGGCCCAGGTTGGTGGCGCGCTCGGGCGCCTCGTCCACGTCGGCCTCGAACCAGCCGTCCAGCAAGGCGTTCAGCCGCCCGTCAGCATCACTAGCGGCGGCATGGGCCAGAGACGGCGCCACCGCCGCCGTGGCGGCGGCGGTCAGCAACAGGCGGCGGCGGTCGATCATGGTCTTCACTCCCCGACGAGAAGGGCGCGACGCCGCGCGCCCCCTCTTTCACTCAGACTGTCGTCGGGCCGGCGCGCCCGTGTCGTGGTTCAGGCGGGCGTCCAGGCGTTCATGGTCCGCTCCAGCACCGTCAGCGGCACGCCGCCGAGGTTCAGGCCGGTGTCGTGGAAGCCCTTGATATCGAAGCGGTCGCCCAGACGACGCTGGGCGTCTTCGCGCAAGCGCACCCAGGTGGTGTGGCCGACCTTGTAGCTGGAGGCCTGACCCGGCCAGACGCAGTAGCGCTCGACCTCGGTGGCGATGCTGGATTCCTGATCGCCCAGGGTGTCGACCATGTAGCGGATGCCCTGCTCGCGGCTCCAGCGCTTGTGGTGCAGACCGGAGTCGACGACCAGACGCGCGGCGCGGAACATCAGCGACTGCAGATAGCCGATCTGGCCGAAGGGATCGTTCTCATAGGCGCCGATCTCGTCCGCCAGTTGCTCGGCGTACAGGCCCCAGCCCTCGGAATAGGCCGAGAAGCCCATGACCTTCATCAGCAGCGGCGTATCCGGTTGCTCCTGCTGCAAGGCGATCTGGAAGTGATGGCCCGGCACCGCCTCGTGATAGGTCAGGGTCGGCAGGGTCCACTTGGGCCATTCCGCCGTGTCGCGCAGGTTGATGTAGTAGGCGCCCGGACGCGAACCATCCAGGGCCGGCGACTGATAGTATCCGCCCGGCGCCCCGGCCTCGATGGCCTTGGGCACGCGCTTGATGTCGCACGGCGACTTGGGCAGGCGGCCGAAATAGTCCGGCATGCGCGCCTGCATGGCGACCATCTGGGCGTTCAGCTCCTGGATCAGCTCTTCCTTGGCCTCATCCGTGTTCGGATAGACGAAGCGCGGATCCTTGCCGAGGGCGGCGATGCGCTCGCCGACCGTGCCCTGGGTCATGCCTTGGGCCTTCAACAGGACGTCGGCGCGGGCCGAGATATCCGCCACCTGCTCCAGCCCCATCTGATGCACCTCGTCCGGCGTCATCGACGAGGTGGTGAAGTATTTCAGGCCGAAGCGGTAGTAGTCCTCGCCCTGCGGCAGACGCCAGACGCCGCCGTCGTGGGTCGCGCCGGGGCGCACCGCCTTCAGGGCCTCGGCCTGACGCTGGATGGCCGGATAGACGTCCGCGGTCAGGATGGCCTGGGCGCGCGCGGCCCAGTCGCCGGGGATATTCTTCTCGGCGGTGCGACGGGCCAGAGACTGGCTCATGACCGAATCGGCCGGGGCTGTGCCGGTGATGGCGGCCATCTGGGTCAGGGTGCGGTCGATGACGAAGTCGGGCGGCACGGCGCCGGCGGCGAAGTCGGCCTGCATCCGCTCACGCTCGGCGTCCAGGCCCTTGGCGAAGTCCGACAGGCGCGACAGATAGGCGTCGGCGTCGTCCGCCGCCTCGATGCGGTGCTGGCTGTCGAGGAAGTCGGGGACCTGCTGATAGGACCCGCCCAGTTGGCTGACGGTATAGGGCGAGGGGAACATGCCGCCGCCATAGGGGAAGGCGTAGCCCTCCTGCACCGTGTCGCCGAAGAACTCGAGCGAGTCGTAGTAGGTCTGCTCGGTGGCCGTCAGCTGGGCCTTGTCGATGGCCTTAACAGCCGCCATGCCCTCATTGAACTTGGCCTTGTCCGCATCGATCTTGGCCTGGGAGCGATCACTCAGCTTGAAGCGGGCGGCGGCCATCGGTCCCCGATCCATGCCCAGGGCGGTCAGGGTCTCGGGGTCGGACAGGATCATCTCCTGCGCGATCTTGTCCAGCAGGGCAAGGAACTGGGTCGAGGCGGGCCCCGCAGGGGCGGCTGCGGGGGCCCCAGCAGCCTGAGCCAGGGCGCGTGCGGCGCCGGAGGTCGCGAACGCGCCTCCAAGCGCAGCGGTCATCAACAGGCGGCGACGGTCCATCATCGAGGCTTCCTCCCAAAAGCAGTTGGGAAGGACACTATCGAAGCGACACCGCCCCGCAAGGCGTCACCGTCACGCGGCGGATGAAGTTTCGTCCACCCGCCGCCGTTGGATCAGATCAGTCGGGCTGGACGTGGGCCTTGAGGCAGTCCCGCACGGCCTTCTTCAGGTCGCCGGGCGCATTGGGTTCGTCCACGCCGTCGGCGGCCAGCACGGCCTTCATGGCGGCGTCCAGACCCTTGGGCAGGGCCGCGATCACCTTCTTCTGCCCCTTGTCATGCAGGCAGAAGCCAACCTCGCTGCACAGGGCGGCGAACATTTCGTCGAAGTCCACGTGGTCGAAATTGGGGGCGGCGTCGGTCATCGTTTCAGGCTTTCAGGCGGGTCGCATGGAAGGCCACGTGGTCGTCCACGAAGCTGGCCATGAAGAAGTAGGAGTGATCATAGCCCGGCTGCATCCGCAGGGTAAGCCGCTGTCCGGCCGCCTTGGCCGCCGCGACCAGAAGTTCGGGTTTCAACTGGTCGGTCAGGAAGGGATCGGCGTCGCCCTGATCCACCAGGATGTCGTCGAACACGCCCGCCGCCGCGCCGCTTTCGATCAGCAGGGCGGCGTCATGCTTCGCCCATTCAGCGCGGTCGTCGCCCAGATAGGCGGTGAACGCCTTCTCGCCCCACGGACAGCGGGTCGGCGACGAGATCGGGGCGAAGGCCGAGACGGACCTGAACAGCTCGGGATGACGCAGGGCCAGGGTCAACGCCCCATGCCCGCCCATGGAATGACCGAAGATCGAACGCGTCTTCGTGGTCGGGAACGCCGCGTCGATCAGGGCGATCAGCTCGTCCGTGACGTAGCTCTCCATGCGGAAGTGCGGCGCCCACGGCGCCTGCGTGGCGTCGACATAGAAGCCCGCGCCCTGGCCCAGGTCATAGGCCGGATCGTCCGCCACCCCTTCGCCGCGCGGCGAGGTGTCGGGCGCAACGATGATGACGCCGTGTTCGGCGGCGGCCTTGTAGGCCCCGGCCTTGGTGGTGAAATTGTCCTCGGTGCAGGTCAGGCCCGACAGCCAGATCAGGACCGGGAAAGGCCCCTCGCCCGCGGGCACAAAGACCGACAGGGTCATGGGCGTGCCGGTCGTCGCGCTGTCATGCTTCAGATAGCGCAACGTCCCGCCGTGGACAGCGTGGCTCTTGGTGGTTTCCATCAACTCGGACTCCTGAAGATCAGTCGGGCCAGACGCGGGCCATGAAGGCGTCGTCCAGTCGGCCGCCGTCCTTCGAGAAATAACCATACCAGTCACGTGGGATAGGCGGACTGGCCCCGGCGGGCGGCGCGCCGCCGCCCCAGGCGTCGAAGCCGACGCCGACCAGAACCGGGCCTTCGCGCACGGCGGGCGCGGGCACGGCCTCGACCGCCTTGATCACTGCCGCGACAGTTTCGGCGCTGGGCGCCGGGTCGCCGGTCACGACCCAGGCCTTCGCCCGCCCGCCCGGCTTGACCATCAGTAATAGCATGCCCGAGGCGCCCGGCTGGACCGGGGCGGCGGCGACCGCTCCCTCGGCCGCCGTCGCCGCCGCATTGACATAGGGCGACAGCGCCGAGACCTCGACCCGCGCCTTCATGACCGGGTCTGGCAGATAGAGCACCACATCCTTGCCGACCCAGACCTCGGCCACGGCTTCGGCCGGCGCAGGCGCGCCCCGGTCGCAGGCGGCGAGGCCCATGACGGCCCCAAGGGCCATGATCGACGCAATCGCCGCCGTCTTCATCGTTTCAGTCCTCAGCCCGGCCGGTGAACGGCGCAGATCTTGTTGCCCGACGGATCGCGCAGATAGGCCAGGTGCATCTCGCCAAAGGGCGTCGTGCGCGGACCCGCCGGGTCCTCGATGGCCGTGCCGCCCGCCGCCACGCCGGCCTCGGCGAAGGCCAGGACCGCCTCGGGGGTGGGTGCTGCAAAGCCGATGGTGCCGCCGTTGGCGTGGCAGGCGGCCTCGCCGTCGCGCGGCGTGACCACGCCCAGCATGCCGCGCGGCGTCCTGTACCAGACGCCGGGCCGGGGCTGATCGCTGAAGGCGCCCGGCTGATGGCCCAGAGCCCCGAGCACCGCGTCATAGAATTTCTGCGACGCCTCGACGTCGTTGGCGCCCAGGGTGACGTGCGTGAACATGGTCTTCCTCCGTGAACTTCTTGATACGCGCGACGATAGACGGGTCAGTTTCGATAGACAACGAACCTGCTTCGCATCATCACGCCTTACTATCCGTCATCCCCGGCCTTGTGCCGGGGAACCAGAAACTCGACCTCAACCGACCCATCCACGGCCTTCAACCGAGCGTTTCTGGATTCTCGGCACAAGGCCGAGAATGACGGAGAAGAAGGAGCTTCTCCGCTAGAAGACGATCACCGAGCGAATGCTCTCGCCCGAATGCATCAGATCAAACGCCTCGTTGATGCGTTCCAGCGGCAGGGTGTGGGTGATCATCGGGTCGATCTCGATCTTGCCGTCCATGTACCAGTCGACGATCTTGGGCGTGTCGGTGCGGCCGCGCGCGCCGCCGAAGGCCGAGCCCTTCCAGACGCGGCCGGTGACCAGCTGGAACGGACGGGTCGAGATCTCCTTGCCCGCCTCGGCCACGCCGATGACGATGCTCTCGCCCCAGCCCCGGTGGCAGGCTTCCAGCGCCTGACGCATGACCACGGTGTTGCCGGTGCAGTCAAAGGTGTAGTCGGCGCCGCCATCGGTCAGTTCGACCAGACGCGCGACCACGTCCGGCGTGTCCTTGGGATTGACGAAGTGGGTCATGCCGAAGCGACGGCCCCATTCTTCCTTGTCGTTGTTGATATCGACGCCGACGATCATGTCGGCCCCGACCATCTTCAGCCCCTGGATGACGTTCAGGCCGATGCCGCCCAGGCCGAAGACGACGGTGTTGGCGCCCGGCTCGACCTTGGCCGTGTTGACCACGGCGCCCACGCCCGTCGTCACGCCGCAGCCGATGTAGCAGGCCTTGTCGAAGGGGGCGTCCTTGCGGATCTTGGCCACCGCGATCTCGGGCAGGACCGTGTAGTTCGAGAAGGTCGAGCAGCCCATGTAGTGGGCGATGGCCTGACCCTTGTAGCTGAAGCGGCTCGTGCCGTCGGGCATCAGGCCCTTGCCCTGGGTCGAGCGGATCGAGGTGCAGAGGTTGGTCTTGCGGCTCAGGCACGACTTACACTGGCGGCATTCCGGCGTGTAGAGCGGGATGACGTGGTCGCCCACCGCCAGCGAGGTCACGCCCGGCCCGACCTCGACCACGATCCCTGCGCCCTCGTGGCCCAGAATGCTCGGGAAGATGCCCTCCGAATCCAGACCGTCCAGCGTATAGGCGTCGGTGTGGCAGACCCCCGTCGCCTTGATCTCGATCAGCACCTCGCCGGCGCGCGGCCCCTCCAGATCGACCTCGATGATTTCGAGCGGGCGCTTGGCTTCGAATGCGACGGCGGCGCGGGTTTTCATGGGCATAATCCTCTGGAGGCCCCTATCGCTCGCCGCGCGGCGGCTCGCTGCTTGAGGGGAATTTGCGTCCCTTGTACGCCGCGCTGTGCTTGGCCGAAATGGCGACAACCGCAAAACATTATTGTCGGGCTGCAACAATCATGATCGAACGTCCCCATGAGCCGCTGGGACGGGATCGACGAATTCACCGCTGTCGCCGAACAGGCCAGCTTCTCGGCCGCCGCCCGGCGGCTGGGCCTGTCGACCTCGGCGGTGAGCCGCGAGATCGCCCGGCTGGAGGACCGGCTGCAGACCCGCCTGCTCCACCGCACCACCCGCCGGGTCGAGTTGACCGACGCGGGTCGCGACTTCCTGGCCCGCTGTCGCCGGCTGATCGACGAACGCGACGAGGCCCTGGCCGCCGTCCAGCCCGACGATCAGGCCCCGCGCGGCCTGCTGCGCATGACCTGTTCCGTCTCCTATGGCGAGCGCTTCATCGCCCCCGCCGTCAACGCCTTTGCGCGCCAGAACCCGGAGCTGAGGATCGAGCTGGATCTGGACAACCGGCTGCGTGATCTGGTCGGCGACGGCTATGATCTGGCGGTGCGCTTCGGCCACCTGACCGACTCGCGGCTGATGGCGCGGCGGCTGGCCTCGCGGCGGCTGATCCTGTGCGCCAGCCCTGACTATCTGGCGAGGCGCGGCGCCCCGCGCGACCTGTCCGAGATCGCCAGCCACGACGGCCTGATCGGCTCGGCCGAGCACTGGCGCTTCACCGAGGCGGGCCGCGAGGTGTCTTTGCGCCCCACCGGCCGCTGGCGCTGCAACTCCGGCGCGGCGGTGCTGGACGCGGCCCTACAGGGGCTGGGCCTGTGCCAACTGCCCGACTTCTACGTCGCCGAAGCCTTGGCCAGCGGCGCCCTCGTCTCCCTGCTGGACGAGGCCCGCCCGCCCGACGAAGGCGTCTGGGCGGTCCACCCCCACCCCCGCCACGTCCCGCCCAAGGTCCGCGCCATGATCGACTGGCTGCACGCACAGTTGTCGGGGCCTCGCAATATCGTCTGAGAAGCGGCTAGCTTGTGGCGCTCACAGCAGCACCACCATGTCGAACCGCGCTACCCCGTCGATCGCCCGGGCCATCAGGGCCGCCTGGCGTTCCGGCTCTGGAATGCGAGCCAGTTCCACGTCCTGACCATTCAGCGGTTCATCGGAGAAGAAGAGCTGGGTCGTCAGCCGTCTCACCCCGCCCGTGGTCACGGCCATGTGGATATGCGGCGCGCGAGTGATGACGCCGAACGGGCCAGCGTCGGCCGTATAGGAGGGAGGCTTCAGGGTGCGGAAACGATAGCGTCCCTCCGCGTCCGTCCGCACCACGCCATAGCCCTGAAAGCCTTCATCGCGCGGTTCGGGTCGGGCGTCGTCGCTATGCAGATAGCGCCCGTTGGCGTCGCACTGCCACAGTTCGACTGTGGCGTTCCCCACCGGCCTGGCCGGCGGGCCGAACACGCCGCGCACCACACCCTCGACGATCAGAGGCGTCGCGCCGGACTCCAGCCCGCCGTTGCGCAACAGGTCCCAGTCCTGATCATCGGGAAGGCGGTCGGGATAGAAGGGTCCGGTGATCATCCCCGGCGTGATCACCTCTTCCGCGTCGGCCAGGGCCGGCGTGACCATCGCCGTCGCGGCCAAGCCGCCCGTCACCACACGACGACTGAACATTATCAGGCCTCCGGTTCACCTCCACATACCACAGTTATAAATGATCCGATAATGGCGCACTGCATGGCCTTGATAGGCTCTGTGCGGATCGCCACCATGACCGAATGAAATATCGCAACCTCGTCGTTCTGACCGGCGCCGGCGTTTCAGCCGAGAGCGGCGTGCCGACCTTTCGCGCCTCTGACGGGCTGTGGGAGGGACATCGCATCGAGGATGTGGCGACGCCCGAGGGCTTCGCGGCTGACCCGGCCCTGGTGCAGGACTTCTACAACCTGCGCCGCCGCCAGTTGGCCGAGGTCCAGCACAACGCCGCGCATCGGGCCCTGGCCGATCTGGCGGCGCGGTGGGACGGCGATTTCCTGCTGGTGACGCAGAACGTCGATGATCTGCACGACCGGGCGCACGCAGAGACGCCGCCCGCTGCGGGGTTCGAGCTGATCCATATGCACGGCGAACTGAACAAGGCCCGCTGCACCGCGTCGGGCGTCGTCTGTGACTGGACCGGCGATCTGCAGGCCGCGCACGCCTCGCCGCATCACCCGCAGGGCGTCTTGCGTCCGCACATCGTCTGGTTCGGAGAGATGCCGCTGGCGATGGAGCGGATCGAGGCGGCGCTGGACCTCTGCGACCTGTTCGTCTCCATCGGCACCTCGGGCGCGGTCTATCCGGCGGCGGGCTTTGTGCAGTCGGCGCGCATGGCCGGCGCCCGGACGGTGGAGATCAATCTGGAGCCGACGCAAGGCGCCCGCCTGTTCGACGAAGGCGTCTATGGCCCCGCGACCGAGGCCGTGCCCGCCTTCTTCGCGGACCTCTAGCCCCTCGGGCCGAACAGAATGACCCCCGCCCCGATCAGACAGACCGCCCCGCCGATCAGGTCCCAGCGATCCGGCGTCGTCTTCTCGACCAGCGCCATCCACGCCAGCGAGGCGCAGATATAGACCCCGCCATAGGCCGCGAACGCCCGCCCCGCCGTCTCGGCTGGAACCAGGGTCAGCAGCCAGGCGAAGGCGATCAGACTGATCACGCCCGGAACCAGCCACCACGGCGACCGATCCAGCTTCAGCCAGGCCCAGAAGGCGAAGCAGCCGCCGATCTCCGCCAGGGCGGCCAGGGGGTAGATGAGGGCGAGCTTCACTCGCCCTTCTTCGCTTCCGCCGCGCGCTTTTCGGCCAGCTTGGCCAGCACGCGGCCGCGCCCCTTGGCCAGGGCGTGGATGGCGCCGCGCATGGTGGCGACTTCCTGTTCGGTGAAGGCCGCGCGGCCCAGCATGACGCGCAGGTTCTGGCTCATCGACGGCTTCTTCTCGGGCGGGTGGAAGAAGCCGCCGGCGTCCAGTTCCGCCTCCAGATGCTCATACATGCCGACCAGCAGGGCGTTCGCCGCCGGCGGCTCGCCGTCCCTGAATCTCGGCGGCGGGGCGTCGAGGATCAGGGTGCGCCACTCATAGGCGTTGATCGCCACCGCCTGGGCCAGGTTCAGCGAATGGTGGCGCGGGTCGATAGGGATGGTGGTGATCCCGGCACACAGGGCGATGTCGGTCGTCTCCAGCCCCGCGCGCTCGCCGCCGAACAAGAGGCCGGTCTTCAGGCCCGAGGCCGTATCGTCATACAGGATGCGGGCGCTTTCACGCGGGGTGCGCACCGGCTGGCGCGTCTCGCGCGGGCGGGCGGTGGTGGCGAAGACGGTGTGCAGGTCGTGGGCGGCCTCGGCCACGCTGTCGAACACCTGCACGCCCTCCAGCACCCAGTCGGCGCCCGAGGCCATGGCCCAGGCGCGTTCCTGGGGCCAGCCGTCGCGCGGGCTGACCAGGCGCAGTTCCGTCAGGCCGAAGTTCGCCATGACGCGGGCGACCGCGCCGATGTTCTCGGCCATCTGGGACTTGTCGAGGATGACGACGGGGGGCGTGAGTTCAGTCATGCGCGCTCCTTAACCCTTCTCCCCCTGGGGGAGAAGGTGGCCCGTAGGGTCGGATGACGGGCGTCAGCCCGTACCTTCCAGATGACGCTAGGGCTCAGCCCCTCCGCCCGATCAACCCTGCGAGCGCGTCCAGATAGGCCGAGAACGCGACCCGCCCCTGCGGCGTGATGGCGATGCGGGTCAGGGGCTTGTTGTTGACGAAGCTCTTGCTGATGGCGACATAGCCCGCCTCTTCCAGCTTCTTCAGGTGGACCGACAGGTTTCCCTGGGTCGCCTCCAGCACCGTCTTCAACTCGGTGAAGTCCGCCGCCTCGACATCGGCCAGATAGACCATGATCCCCAGCCGCATGCGGCCGTGGATGACCTCGTCGATCCGTCCAAAGTCGTCCGCCAGACCCATGGCGTCAGGCGGCCCTGGCGCCCGCGCGGGCGTCGCGGAACATGACCCAGCCCGGCAGGGCGAACAGCAGGAACAGGGCCAGGGTGCAGACGCCCAAATAGGCGACCGGCTGACGCACCAGCACGCCCAGAGCCACCGCCGTCACCCATCCGCCCAGCGACACCGCTAGCATCCAGCCCTGCTTCTTCAGCACCCAGGCGACATACCAGGCCGCCGCCTGCAGGGCGAAGACGATGGCGGCGTAATAGAGCCAGACGGCGAAATCCTGATCCCGCACCGCGCCCACGGCGAAGACGATGACCACGGCGGCGTTGGCCATGCCCGTCGCGTTGAAGGCGGCGTTCGTCACCCGCGTCGCCAGCGGCCCCCGGTTGGACGGGCCGGCCTTGCGGTCCTTCAGGATGGCCCAGGTCAGGACCGCCAGAAAGGCCGTGGTGATGCCGACGACAAAGATCAGATTGGCCAGGTCGGGCCAGCGGATCAGCCCGATCACCTGGCCGACGTGGAACAGGCACTGCAGGCCGTACAGCAGCCCGCCCGCCAGATAACAGATCGCCAGGGTCATCGGCGGTCGCCCGCTCCCCTCGACGATGGAGCGCATGAAGGCGAGGTCGGCTTCGGGCGTGCGGGACTTGTCGGTCATCGGGTGATTCCTGGCGCGACGCGGCTGCCCCCTTCGGATGGACGCAGCCGCCAAGGTTGGCAAGC
>Ga0265296_1003895_pt1 | contig 13408 bp, 15 predicted proteins | sample MunlanPumphouse1_FD_189073 | JGI IMG/M metagenome (GOLD analysis project Ga0265296, IMG submission 189073) | Groundwater microbial communities from a municipal landfill in Southern Ontario, Canada - Pumphouse #1 | ecosystem: Environmental > Aquatic > Deep subsurface > Groundwater | place... | reverse complement strand
TACCCGCTCATCACCCCGAGTCGCCACCTCGCGCTCTTCGCGCAGTACCACGCAGCCACCGGCACGCACCTCGACATGAACACGTGGTCCTGGACATTCGGGATCATTGATCCTCAACGGTTCCCCGTCAGGCCGTCCGTGTGCGTGAACTGGGACGCCGTCGGGCTGCCCCTGTACCGGGACGATCCGCGGCTTGCGAATCCGGCCGGTTGCCTGCGTGGCGCTCGGTGACCTCTAGGTTTGGATTTGGATCTTGAGTTTGGATTCGACCCGCTCCGGTGTTTACCGGAGCGGGTCTTCTTTGAGAACGTGGGGTGTTGAAATGCTCCCGAACACTCCCTGAGCGGAGTGAAACGAAGTCGAAGGGAAGGGCGACAAGTTATCTCAACGGCGTGAACCCTTCGACTCGCTTCGCTCACTCAGGGAGTAAAATCCAAATATTTCAGCACCCTCTCTACCAACCTTGACGGGGCGGGTGATGCTAGATAGGGTACACACGTGCGGCGCGGAAGCCGGAATGTCTCCGATTTACCTCGCAGGTCGGGAGAACGGAGGAGATGACGTGGCGCAAAGGACGTGGAGCGAAACGTTGGCGGCGATCGAGAAGGAAGTGAGGCGGCGGATAGACAGCCGCACCGACGCCGACTACATCGCGGCGATCGAGGATTACCAGCGCAGGTACGGGCACGAGGCGGGAGACGACGATCGTCCTCACTGGCCGCCACTGCCACCGCCCGATCCACGCGACAGCAAACGGCCGAGCATCATCGGCTGGGCGCGCGGCCGGAGGCCGGAGAGCGGGTGACATTCCGCCAGACGCAACGCGTTGATATGGTGACGCCCCTGACCGAGTTCCGGTCAGGGGCGCTTCTTTCTTACTCGAGGCGTTGCGTGCGCGTTCACGCGATCACGTTGCTGCGCGCGCGTCTCCGTTGGTGCGAGCGCGGGCCATCCGCTCGAGGATGAGCGCGGCTTGCGAATGCGTGAGGAGACCGGGCGCGACCCAGTGCCGAGCGACGTACTCCTCGTCGAGGTCGCCGTACGCGAGGTCGCCGAAGTCGCCGAGCCCGGGTCCCGTGATGTACCCGCGCGCGTCGAGGCATTCGTCGAGCGCGCACGTGACGATGCGGAGGTGCGGGTACCGCGAGAGGAGGAAATCCACGCCTTCCGGAGCCGCGACGATCGCGACCGCGACGATCCGATCCGGCGCGACCCCCGCGGCGATGAGCCGCTCGATCGTTGTCGCCTGCGTGCCGCCGGTCGCGAGCATCGGATCACACACGAGATGGACTCGATCTCGGAACTCCGGAGGCGGAGCCGACTCGTGGTAGATCTCCGCCGCGAGCGTCCGCTCGTTCCGCCTGGCGCCGATGTGCCAGAGCAGCGATGTACATTCGGAGCGATGGAAGACCTCGCCGTAGAGGAGCCCCGCTCGCCACGGGAGCACGAGCACGGAACTCATCACGAGCTGCAGCGAGTAGTTCCATCGCGCAAAGCAACGCTCGAGCCCCATCCACTGGTGCTGCATGCACGCACGACCGAAGATCCGAAATTGCTCGCAGGAGACGACCGTACGACCCACCGCGAGGTTGATCCGCAGGATCGAAAGGAGCTCGTTGATGCGCTCCGACTGCGACTCGAGCACGATGAGGCGCTCGTTCACCACGCGCACGATCGTCTGGCGTTCGAGGAGCGCGAGCTCGTCCTCTGCGAGCGGACGGAACGCGCTCGTCCGCTGATGCTCCGGCGTCTGGAGATCTGCCGCGATGCGCGCGCGGATCACGCCGATGCGTTCCATGAACACTCCGTCCGGGATTTCCGCCGCGCGTGCCTTGCGCTGCCGCCATCGCTTGTCGCGCTCGCTCACGCGCTCCCGAACGACCGCGATATCCTGCTCCGTCAGAATCGCCACCGAACCGGCCATGGAATCCTCCTTGGTGCGATGTTCGTTCGCTCTTTCTTTGTCCTTGTCGCAGGAGGCCGCCCCCTGCGAAACCCCTCCAAAAGGGCCACCATGACGATAGCACCCTCCTGCAGGACGGTCAATGCCGGGGCGCTACGTCGGGAACAAATCAGTCGCGGGGAGCCACCGCACGTCGTCAATCGTCGCGGCATCGGTGAGGAGCATGACGAGGCGATCCACGCCGAGTGCCATGCCGGCTGCCTGCGGGAGGCGACGGAGCGCGGCGATGAACTCGCGATCAATCGGATACACCGATCGCCCGATCCTCCTGCGGAGTCGTTGATCCGCGCGAAATCGTGCGAGCTGCTCGTCCGCGTCCGTGAGTTCAGAAAATCCATTGGCGATCTCGAGACCGCCGATGTAGAGTTCGACGCGCTCGGCGTAGCGCGAGTCACGCGGTTTCCTCCGAGCGAGCGCGGCCATTTGTACGGGCCAGTCGAGGAGGAACGTCGGTCGCGACCTTCCGATCTTCGGCTCGACTTCGGTGAGGTGAATCTTGAAGAAGAGGTCGTCGAACGTGTCGCCGCGCGTGACGGTGTACCCCTTCGACCGACACGCCCTTGCCATCGCCGCGCGCGTGAGGAGTCGGTCGAGGTCAATACTCGCGTACCGCTCCCACGCCGCGCGCATGGTGAGCCGCTCCCATGGCGGGGCGAGGGCGATGGACTGACCTTGATACGAGAGGAACGTAGGGGCGGCCCTGAGTGGCCGCCCGCGCGGTGTGCAGGGTGCGAGATCCCTCGCCTCTGCTCGGGACGGGCTCCGCCCCGCCCCTACGTTTTGTATGAGTCCACCGACAAGTTCCTCGCACGTTGTCATGAGCTTTCGATAATCGGCGCCGACCTCGTACCACTCGAGCATGGTGAACTCGGGGTTGTGCGCGCCGCCCCACGGCTCGCCGTCGCGGAAGATGGGGCCGATCTCGAAGACGCTACGACACTGCGTCGTTTCGAGCGAGCCGCGCGAGTCGAGAAATCTCGATCGAGATCCCTCGGCTCCACTTCGTTTCGCTCGGGATGACGCGAGGGCAGCGATCATCTTCTTCAGCGAGAACTCCGGCGACATCCGGAGGAACCCATCGTGCGCGCGGCCGCGTTCGTCATGGAACGTTGTCCGCAGGGGCTCGAGGTACGGCTCCTGCGACGGATGCGCGAGCATCACCGGCGTCTCGACCTCCAAGAAATTCCGCGCCCAAAAAAACTCACGGATCCCGCGAAGGATCGAGGTGCGACGCGCCAGCCATAAGCCGTAAGCCATAAGCCGTAAGCCAGCGCAATCTTCTGCAGCATCCGAGCCGAGGCGATGCCTCGGCTCGGAGCTTATAGCTTACCGCTTATAGCTTCAAGCTCGATTCACTCCGGCACGTACGGCATCAATGCCATGTGCCGCGCGCGCTTGATGGCTGTCTTCACCTTCCGTTGGTGCATCGCACACACACCAGACCGACGTCGCGGCGCGATCTTCTTGTACGACGAGACGAACCGGCCGAGGAGCTGCACGTCCTTGTAGTCCGGTTCCTCGATGTGGTGCGTGCAGAAGAAGCAGTGCCGCTGCTCAGGAATGATGCGGCTCTTCCGTCGCGTACGCGGTGATGGTGCGCTCGGTGGGAGTGACATGATGGAGGTTTGCCGAACTCTTCACTTAGAATGGTATCTCCTCAACTTTGATCTCGTCCTTCGCCGGTTCCGGCGCGGGGATCGCCTCCTCCGCGGCGGTCGGCGGCGCGGCGGGTTGCCGCTTGTTGAACTGCTGCTTCCCGTCGCCCGGCGCGCGGTCGAGCATGATCATGTTCTCCGCGACGATCTCCGTCCGATTCCGTTTCGTTCCATCCTGCGCCTGCCACTCCCGCGTCTTCATCCGGCCCTCGATATACACCTTCCGACCGCGGCCGAGGTACTGGCTGCAAATCTCCGCGAGTCGTCCGAATGCGACGATGTTGTGGAACTCTGCCTCCTCCTGCCGCACACCCTGCGGATCCGCCCACACGCGATTCGTCGCCACGCCGAACGTGCACACCTGCGTACCGCCCGGCGTCGCGCGCGTCTCCGGGTCGCGCGTGAGGTTCCCAATGACCATCACTTTATTGAGAGTCATATCGAGCTGTCAGCTGCCAGACTCCAGCCGCAAGCCCCGGCACTTGGGACCTTGTCGCTGGTAGCTGGTTGCTGGCGGCTAGTTCACACCATCTCCTTCCCCAAAATTTCTTCCAGCTTCTTATCGAGGTCTTCGATCACCTTCGTGGGCTCCGCCGACACCGGCGCCTCCGCCGCGCGCTCTGCGGCCGCGGCCTTCGCCGCGTCTGCCTGCGCCTTCGTGCGCTCGAGCGCCTCGATCTCGTGCCCAACCGCGCGCGCCTTCTCGCTCTTCACCGTCACGAGGAGCCGGAGCATCGCGGGTATGAGTCGCAACTCGCGCTTGATGCCCGCCACCGCCGCGCCGGGTGCAGTGAACTCGACGAGCGTGTACTCGCCCGCTTGCTGCCGCTTGATCGGGTAGCTCAATCGCTGCCGCGCGATGTCGCGAGCCGCCGCCACCGATCCGCCTTCGGCCTGAATCACCCTCGCCACCTGCTCACGGATGCCAACGCGGTTCGCGTCCGCATCCTGGAGCGGGGTGAGGTAGAGGAGTTCGTAGGTCACCATACGCGTCATCACCGTACCAGCATACCTCGGAACGCGCAACTCCCCCGCTGGGTATCAGGGGAGTCGCGGTGGACGGCGGGTGGATAGATCCGATCTCAGTGGCCTCCCGCATCATTACCTCGGCAGGTACTGGTACGGGTTCACGCGGGTGCCGTTCGCGAACACTTCGAAGTGGATGTGCGGGCCGGTCGAGCGCCCAGTCGAACCGACGAGCGCGATCTCCTGCGCGCGGCTCACCTGCTGCCCCTTCACGACGAGGAGTTTCGAGTTGTGCGCGTAGCGGGTCTTCAGACCATTCCCGTGGTCAATCGTCACCTGGTACCCGTACCCGCGAATCCATCCGGAGGACGCCACGGTCCCCGCCTCGGAAGCGAACACCGACGTTCCGTGCGGCACGGCGATGTCAATGCCGTGGTGCCGCCACGTGAAGTACTGCGTGATGCGGTACCCGCCGACCGACGGCCAGAAGAACCTCCCCGGAATGGATGGGAGCGGGAGTGCCGGGCGCGCGGGTGCGCGGCGCGCCGCCGGCGGCGTGATGACGGCCTGCGGCCGCCCGCCCGGGATGATGAGGAGGTCGCCGACGTCGAGGTCGTCCGCATCAACGAGCTTATTGAACTCGAGGATCTCTTCCGCGTCGCCGCTGAATTTCTTCGCGATCGCCTCGAGCGTCTCTCCGCGCGCGACGACGTGCGACACCCCGTCGGTCGGGAGGATCCGGAGCGTCGTGCCGGGCTGGATCGTGCTCCACGCGGTGATCCGGTTCTCCCAGAGGATCGTCGCCGCCGAGAGGCCGAACCGTTCCGCGATCGTCGAGATCGTGTCGCCGGGTTCGATGGTGTAGATCTGGATGCCCGCGCGCCCGTTCTCCGCAATCGCCGCATCGGTGAGGATGGGCTGGACGACCGCGAATCCCGCAACCGGCGTCGGCGCGACGGCGGTCGCCTCCGCGCTCAGGACCATCGGCTGGAATGCGGTCGAGACGCTCGCTGCGCGGAACGTCGGCCGGTGCGCGGACGTTGCCGGGCCGAGCACGGTCTCCTCAGTGAGGTCCTCCTCGTCGCTCGTCGAGATGAACGCCGCGAGGAGCGGGCGCTCACCGACGAACCCGCCGAACTCTCGCGCGTGAATCGTCTGCCCCGCAACGCCGAGCACGACGAGGATGAAGATGCTGTGGAACGCAACGCGGCTCCCGAGCGCGCGCGCGGCCCACTGCGCACCCCGGACCTTCCACGTCACGCTCGAACGGCGGAACGTCCACCACGCGCGGTATGCCGGGACGAGGAATGTCACGAAACGACCACCGAGAGCAGCGCCCTCGATGGCGATCCAGCGTCCGACGTGCCCGATGGCGCGCCCAATCGCAAACAGCGCCTCCATGCACGTGAGGCCAACGGTGATTGCCGTTTTCTTGAGTGATCGTGCGATACTGACCTCCGGATTCCGCAGGGGGCGCCCTCCGTTCGCGCCTTCCTGCGGTATAAGCCCAACACGTCGTACGCAGAGCACCATTCGTCACTGTGTTGAGCGAAAATGCTTCCTGTGGATACCTGAGCCCGAAAACAAGAACGCCCCGGATGTTCGCATCGCCGTGCGGTTCCAGGACTGCCTTACTATACCATAGGATCGCCCTCCGGTCAAGGGGGTGTCAAGTGGCAGCCGCCCCACAGAGGTTTCCACAAAATGTTCTGCGGTGGTGCGCGCTGAGTCCGTGCTGGAGGATCGCCGCGCGGTGCTGCGCGGTCGCATACCCCTTGTGGGCCGCGAATCCGTACTGCGGGCACTCGCGGTCGAGGCGCGCCATGAGCGCGTCGCGCGCTACCTTCGCAATGATGGACGCCGCCGCGATGGATTTCACGAGACGGTCGCCGTGGATGATGCCGCGTTGCGGAATCGGGAGGTTCGGAATGGTCCAGGCGTCAACGAGCGCGAACCAAGCGCTGTCATTGCGAGCCGAGTCGGCGCGAGGCGCGGCAATCTCGGCCTTCGGTGTACCAATGCCGGGATTGCTTCGGTCGCCCGCGCTCCCTCGCAATGACATTGAGAGAAATCCCTCCACCGCTCGTCCCATCGCGAGGTACGTCGCATTCCGGATGTTCACGCGATCAACTTCCTCGACCGTTGCGGAGCCGATTGCCCACCGGTACCCGCGCGCGCGGAACGCAGCGACGAGCCGCTCGCGCTGTCCGGCACTGAGGAGCTTCGAGTCCCGGATGCCGCCGAGACGCGCCGCGCGGCGGCCGTAGGGCTCTGCCCGCTGCCGCGCGTGGGAGTCGCACGGGGGGCACAGCCCCTTGCGGTAGACATCAAACGGCAGGCACACCGCCGCGGCGACGACCGGACCCGCGAGGCACCCGCACCCGGCTTCATCCACACCGATCGGGATGAATCCCGCGGCGATGAGCCCGCGCTCATGCTGGTACGTCGGCGGACGCCTCCCCATACGAGGACAGTGTACCGAATATGAACAGCGGCAGCCGATTGGCTGCCGCCGTGGTGTACGCATCGCCGACGAGGTCACTGCGCACGCCGCGCTCGGTCACTGGGTACCGCCGCCCGGCGGTGCCTGCCGCGGACGTCGGCTAATCTCCCGAATCTCGTCGCTCCAGTAGCCGCGCTTGAAGGTGCGCGTGTGCCCGCACACCGGACAAGTGTAGCGGAACACGGTCTTCGTGAGATTGCCGCCGAGGTACACGAGCCGTCGCCGGATGCGCGGGAGTTCTGCGGGCAGCGTGATGGGCATTCCGTACGGCATCTGCGTCGCGGGAATGAGCGAGGTGAGCGGCATGGGATCTCCGCACACGACGTTCTCGCAGAAGAGCTCGAGTGCCTCGTAGTGTGGACGCACGACGGGCACGACTGGCCGCTGGTCCGCCATGATCGCCTCCGTGGATGAAGGATCCGACCGGAGCATACCGCGCGCCATCCGCGGCGTCAATGAGCGGCGCCAGCGCTCCCACCCGCTTGACCGATTGACCGCCGTCCCCCACCATGGAGGGTGTCTGCAGAGCGTACCTTCCGGTACGCCATTTTCATCTCAGAAACCTCAATAACCGACCCCACTGTGCGCGCGGCGGCCGTAGAGCTTTGCTCGCTGCCGCGCGCGGGGGTCGCACAGGGGGCGCAGCCCCTTGTGACATTATTATGACCGCAGTCCTCACCTTCGCGCTCCTCTCCGCTGTCGCGGCGATCGCGTACGGCATCGTCCTCACGGTGCAGGTCATGCGCCTCCCCGCCGGTGAGGGGAAGATGATCGGCATCGCGCATGCGATCCAGGAAGGCGCGCGCGCGTTCCTCAAGCGCCAGTACACGACCGTCGCGTGGATCGGCGTGCTCCTCTTCCTCGTCATCGGGTTCGTTCCGTCGCTCGGCTGGCGCACGGCCATCGGATTCCTCGTCGGCGCAATCCTCTCCGCCGCCGCAGGGATCATCGGCATGAGCGTCGCGGTGCGCGCGAACGTTCGCACTGCACAGGCGGCGAAGCAGGGGCTCCGCGAGGCGCTCGATGTCGCGGTGAAGGGCGGCGCCGTGACGGGCATGCTCGTCGTTGGACTCGCGCTCCTCGGCGTCGTCCTCGTCTTCTGGCTCGGCGGAGCGAACGCAGCGGCGCTCCGCATGCTCGTCGGATTCGGATTCGGCGGCTCGCTCATCTCCGTGTTCGCACGATTGGGCGGCGGCATCTACACGAAGGCGGCGGACGTTGGCGCGGACCTCGTCGGAAAAGTCGAGCAAGGTATTCCGGAGGACGACCCGCGGAACCCGGCGGTCATCGCGGACAACGTCGGCGACAACGTCGGCGACGACGCGGGGATGGCTGCGGACCTCTTCGAGACGTACGCCGTGACGACCGTCGCCGCAATGCTCCTCGGATCACTCGTCGGCGGCGCCGATGCTGCGGCGGTCCTCTACCCGCTCCTCATCGGCGGCATCGCCGCGCTCGCCTCCATCATCGGATCGTTCGCGATCCGCCTGCGCAAGGGATCGAACGCGATCATGGGCGCGCTCTACAAGGGACTCCTCGCATCAGGCGTGCTCGCCGCGATCGGCATCATCGTCATCCCGGGCCTCTTCGGGCTCGGCAACGCATCGTTCAACCTCCGCTCGCCGCAACTCTGGGGCCCCGCGCTCATCGGACTCGTCGTCACCGCGCTCCTCGTCCTCATCACCGAGTACTACACCTCGACCGCTCGGAAACCGGTTCGCTCGATCGCGCAGGCATCGGAGACCGGCCACGGAACGAACGTCATCCAAGGACTCGCGGTCGGCATGCGCTCGACCGCATGGCCGGTGCTCGTCATCGCCGCAGCGATCTACGCCTCGTTCGCGATCGGCGGGCTCTACGGCATCGGCATCGCAGCGATGGCCATGCTCTCGCTCGCGGGGATCATTGTGACCATTGACGCGTACGGGCCGATCACGGACAACGCGGGCGGCATTGCGGAGATGGCCGGATTGCCGGATGAGGTGCGTGCGGTGACGGACCCGCTCGACGCGGTCGGGAACACGACGAAGGCCGTGACGAAAGGGTACGCGATCGGCTCGGCCGGACTCGCCGCGCTCGTGCTCTTCGCGGACTACACGCACGCGCTCCAAGCGCGCGGCATCGGCGCGACGTTCGCGCTCAATGACCCGAAGGTGCTCATCGGGCTCCTCATCGGCGGCATCCTCCCGTACCTCTTCGGCGCGCGCGCGATGGAAGCCGTCCGCCGCGCCGCGTCGAGCGTCGTTGAGGAAGTGCGCCGACAGTTCCGCGAGATCCCGGGCATCATGGATGGGACCAGCAAGCCCGACTACGGCCGCTGCGTGGACATCGTGACGAAGGCCGCGATCAAAGAGATGGTCGTGCCGGCGCTCCTGCCGGTCGCTGCGCCGATCGTCGTCGGACTCGCGCTCGGCGCGCAGGCGCTCGGCGGGCTCCTCATCGGCGTCCTCATCACCGGCCTCTTCCTCGCGATCGCGATGACGACCGGCGGTGCCGCGTGGGACAACGCGAAGAAGTACATCGAAGCCGGGAACCACGGCGGGAAGAAATCACCCGCGCACCAGGCCGCCGTCACGGGCGACACCGTCGGCGACCCGTACAAGGACACCGCCGGCCCAGCGATCAACCCAATGATCAAGATCGTCAATATCGTGGCCCTCCTCATCGTGGGACTCTTGAGGTGAAGCTTGACGTCCCCGCGCTGTTGTGGTATATTGATACTCCTGAATTCTCGGCTGACTCAGGAACGCCACGCAGTCCCTTCCCACGTATCACGGAGGATGCAATGACGAAGAAGATCGGAATTGCCGCAGCGATCGCCATCGCCGTTCTGGTGAGCGCCTACCACATCGCGACCCTCATGGGTGCTCGTGGAAGCGAGGCGCACGACCTCGTCGTCTTCGTCTCCGTCGTCACCACGGTCGCCGCTGCCCTCGTGGCCGCTGCCGATACCGCGGCCTTTGCCGCAGCCGTGGCCGCGGCCGCCGCGCTCGCCGCCACCACCGCCACGGCCGTGCACTTCGACGGTTCCGCATTTTTCATCGCCGCCGCCTCCGTTGCAGCCGTCATCGCCTGCTACGTCATCTCCACCGCAGCGGAGGCGGAGGAGGAGGGCATGGCGCACCGACGATGGATGTTCGGCATGTGCGCGGTCGAGGCGGCCGCCATCGCCGGCGCGATCGCGGTCGGGCACGCGTGGTGGAGCGCGATCATCGCGCTCGCCGGGATCCTCGCGATCCTCGGCATCCTGCGCGCCGCACCGCCACCGGCACCGGCACCCGCACGCCGCACGACCGCGTGAGCGCCGACGCGCGCGGGCGCGCCACGAGAACCGTCCCGGTAGTGATCGGGCGGTTCTTTCTTTTCGATCATCGGGATCCGTCTGCTTGACGCAATGCGCACGATTCGATACACAGTGGAGATACTCCCCCCATATGCAGGTCACCACGAAACCGCTCCCGAGATCCGCGATCGAAATTGACATCGTGCTCACCGTCGAGGAGCTCCAGCCGCACCTCGCGCGCGCGGCAGAGGCGCTCTCGCGTGAGCACCCGCTCCCCGGATTCCGTCCGGGCAAGGTCCCGTACGCGCTCGCCGCTCAGCGCTACGGCGCCATGGCGCTCTACGAAGAGGCGGCGGACCAGGCGATCCGCGACGCGTACGTCCGCGCGGTGCGCGAGCAGCGGCTCACCACGGTCGGGCAACCAAAGATTGAGGTGAAGACGCTTGCGCCGGACAACCCGATGCGCTTCACCGCGACCGTCACGCTGCTCCCGAGCGTCGTGCTCCCGGATCTCGCGACGATCTCAGTCGCGCGCCGTGCGGTGTCCATCGCCGCAGCGGATGTGGACCGCGCGCTCGAGGACTTGCGGAAAATACAACCGGTGGAAGCGCTCGTGGATCGCCCAGCGGGTGCCGCGGATAAGGTCGTCGTGAACCTCTCGCTCGCGCGGGACAACGTCCCCCTCGAAGGCGGGCAAGCGACGGATCACCACATCTACCTCAGCGAGCAATACTACCTCCCGAAAATCCGCGAGGAGCTCATCGGAATGGCAACGGGCGGCACAAAATCGTTCCCGGTCGAGTTCCCGAAGGATCACTACCAGAAGCACCTCGCAGGAACGACCGTGGACGCGACCGTGACGGTGAAGGACGTGTACAACGTCGAGTTCCCGCCACTCGACGATGCGTTCGCGAAGCGGCTCGGGCAGACGGACCTCGCGGCGCTCCGCGCGCTCGTCGAGCGCAACCTCACGGCGGAGGCGCAGCGCAAGGCGAACGACGCGGAGGAGATCGAAATGCTCGACGCAATCGTTGCGAAGGCGGCGATCGCAGACCTTCCGGATCTCTTGGTGACCAGCGAGGCGCGCCAGATGATCGAGGAGCTCGAACGTGGGGTGAAGGGGCAAGGGCTCGAGTTCGATGAGTACCTCAGAAAAATCGGGAAGACGCGCGACCAACTCCTCTTGGACTTCGCGGCACCGGCGGTGAAACGCGTGAAGGTCGCGCTCGTCACCCGCGCAGTCGCGGACGCGCAGCACGTGACGGTGGATCCGCAGGAGGTCGAGACGGAGGTCCAGCAGCAGCTCGCGCGGTACCGAGATACTCCGGAGTTCGCGGATCGTCTCCAATCCGAGGAAGCGCGCGAGTACGTCGCATCCATGCTCCGCAACCGCAAGGTCATCGCATGGCTGCGTGGGCAGGTGAGGTGGAAGGATTGATAACGCTCCTCTTCTGCATGGGAACACGGCGTGCGCAAAGAGCGCACGCCGTGTCTGTCCTACGTTGCCTGCCCCTTCTCCGGCACCGGCTTCTTCCCGACGGGCTCGAACAGCGAGAACCCGAAGAAGTAGATCGGGGCGATGATCGTCTCGATGAGGATCACGCCCAAGATGACGTTCCCCCAAATCGTCTCGTACTGGATCTCGGGGTTCCGCACCTCGTCCTTGTTGATGAGCCCGTACGTGTCGTACTCGACTCCGGCGATGATCTTCGTATCGCCGCAGCCCGAGACCGCCACGAAGAACGTAACCACGAGTGCCGCCGCCGTGCTCCGATTCCGCATGTCCGCTGTTCCTCCGTGCGCCGATTCCCGCGATGGTCGGCGCTTGCGAGCCCAAAAGCAGCAACCATAGAGAATCTACACCAAATCGCCGCGCTGTCAAGGCCACCGACAAGGAGAGCTGGCGTTTGAGTGCGATGAGCATCCCGTGCTATAGTCGCGATGTCCGTAGAGGCCTCTGTGTCTCGTATGCCTACCACGCTCCGTCGCGAACGCGCCGCGCTCCGCCGCCGTGCGCTCCGACGTTCTCCATCCGGCCATCGTCGCCTCGCACGCGTGACGTACGACGGTCACACGCGTACGTTCACAATCTCCCAGCGTGTCTACGAGAATCTCATTGAAGATCTCGAGGCGCTGTCGAGCCCGAAGTACCTCGCGTCCATCCGGCGCGCGCGCCGTGAAGCCGCACGCGGAGAGACGTACACACTCACAGAGGTCAAACGTCGGTTTGGAGTCCGGTAAACCGATATGCGCGTGGCGCTGACGCCGAGTGCGCGGCATGATCTCGACGCACTTGATCCACAGGTGCGTCATCGCGTGCTCCGAAAGCTTGAGTGGTTCGTCCGATCGGATGACCCACTCATTTTCGCTGAACCGCTCTCCCACTCGAAGCTCGGGACATGGCGGTTTCGCATCGGTGATTGGCGGGTGACATTCGACGTGGCCGAAGATTGTATCGTTGTACTCCGCATCGGCAACCGCCGCGACATCTACCGGTGAAGAGGGCGTATGATCCAAAGCATCATCATCATCGGCGGCGGGCCATCCGCGCTCACGGCGGCGATCTACGCGGGGCGCGCGCAGTTGCAGCCGCTCGTGTTCGCGGGGAACATGCCGGGCGGTCAGCTCATGCTCACGTCGGAGATCGAGAACTTCCCGGGCTCCGATGAACCGGTGCTCGGGCCGACGCTCATGGCGCGGTGGCGGAAACAGGCGGCTCGGTACGGCGCGGAACTCGTGGATGAGGACGCCACCGCGGTTAACTTTTCCCGGCGTCCCTTCGAGGTCACCGCGGCGGGGGCAACGTATGAGGCGCGCGCGGTCATCGTCGCGACTGGTGCGACTGCGAAGTGGCTCGGGGTTCCAAACGAGCAGCGCCTCATCGGGAAAGGCGTGCACACGTGCGCACAGTGCGATGGGTTCGCGTACGCGGGCAAGCACGTCGTGGTTGTCGGCGGGGGCGACACCGCGATGGAGGAGACGACGACGCTCGCAAAGATCGCCGCGAAGGTGACCGTCGTCCACCGCCGGAACGAACT
>Ga0265296_1003894_pt1 | contig 13409 bp, 9 predicted proteins | sample MunlanPumphouse1_FD_189073 | JGI IMG/M metagenome (GOLD analysis project Ga0265296, IMG submission 189073) | Groundwater microbial communities from a municipal landfill in Southern Ontario, Canada - Pumphouse #1 | ecosystem: Environmental > Aquatic > Deep subsurface > Groundwater | place: Canada... | reverse complement strand
CAATGTCTCTGCCAAACATTCGACTCTGCCGGATTTCTTTGATGACGCGCGGAAAGGCGCCGTCGATGTGCCGACGCGCACCGGCGAACTGCGCGAACCTTCCAAAACCCGCAATCCTTATCTATGGCTGATTCCCAACTGCGTTTCGGCGCGCGTCCGCATGAAACAGGCCAATGACGCCTGCCAGACTTTACTGGAGCGCTGGGTCGAACCGTGGATGGCGATTGTCAATTTAACGGAAGAAAAACTGCCGCAGAATTTCCTGAAAATCGCCTGGAAGAATCTCCTGCTCAATCACGCGCACGACAGCATTTGCGGTTGTTCGCTCGATCAGGTGCATCGCGACATGATGTTCCGCTACGATCAATGCCGCACGCTCGGCAATCAATTGCGCAACAAAGCCTTCGGAATGCTGACGATGAATTGCGCCGAACTGGCGCAGGAGAAGGACGAATTCACCGTCGTGATCGCCAATCCTTTGCCCTGGCCGCGCCGCGAAGTTATGCAGTTCGATGTCGATCTGCCGCTGGATTTCCCGACGGTTTTCACGGAAGGCTTTGCCGGTTCGCAGAACATCAAGTCGTTTACGTTGTGGAGTGCGGACGGGCGGGAAATTCCTTATCAGCGTCTGAGGATCGCGCCGCGCACACAGAATCGGACGGCTTTCGCGCAGGTCGAGAATCATGCCGGCGACGGCGAATTCACGCGCTACAAGATTGCCGCAGAACTCGATTTGCCGGCTTTCGGTTTTACCGGAATTCTGGTGAAACCCTGCCCGACGCCTTACCGGTTGATGGGCAGTCTGCATACCGGTCCCGCCAGCGCCGAGAACGAATTTTTAAACATCGCCGTCGAATCCAATGGGACATTGACGATGACCGACAAAGCCACCGGCGAAACCTACCGCGATCTGCTGACCTTCGAAGACAAAAGCGAGATCGGGAGCGGCTGGTTCCATTCGCCGACGGTCGCCGACGAATTTGTATTGTCGGCGGCCAGCCCGGCGCAGGTTTCCGTCATGCATGACGGCCCACAACAGGTGACGTTCAAAGTCGCGCTGATTCTGAACGTGCCTTTGCGCTACGATCGCTTGCAGGAACGGCGGAGCGTCTCGCGGATTGATCTGTCAGTAACCAATTACATTACCTTGCGGAAAAATTCGCCGGTCGTCGAAATCGAAACCGTGATCGATAACCGCGCGGAAGATCATTGCCTGCGACTGCTTCTGCCGACGGACATCAGCGATGCGAAGACTTATCTGGCCCAACATCCGTTCGATTTCGTCGAGCGTGACATTCGCCTGAATCCCGAGACCGCCAGATGGCAGGAAGTCGAGTTGACCGAAAAGCCGTTTTTACATTTGCAGTCAATCGGCAAAGGAAAGCGCGGTTTGGCTTTCCTCTCCGGCGGCGGATTGCATGAAGGCGGTGTACGCGACGACCGGCGCCGGACGATGCAGGTGACGCTGTTGCGCTCTTTCCGGCGCACTTTTTCAACCGCCGGTGAACATGACGGACTGGAACTCGGCGAAATCGTCCATCGCTTCGCGCTGATGCCCTTCGCCGGAGAACTGAACCGCGTGGACGCTATGCAAAGAGTTCAGGAATTACAGGCGGGCTTGCTGACGCGCCAGTCCGGGAAGATTTCGTCCGGCTATCCGCCGCTCAAAGGCAACCGGCCAGCCGGTGACGGCGAGCCGGTGCAGAGTTACATGACGATGAAAGACCGGTGCCTGATCCTCTCGGCCATTAAAACCGCGGAGAACGGCGACGACCTGATCGTACGGCTCTGGAATCCGTCCGACGAGAAACATTCTGAAACGCTGGAGTTCTTTCGCCAACCGAAATCCGTCGCTTATACCAAACTATCCGAAGACGATCTGCCGCAGGCGGCTATCGCACCGGACGGCAATACGGTTAGCGTAGAAGCCGGGCCGCGCAAGATCGTGACGGTGAGGGTAAGGTTCTGACGGTTTTGGGAAAATACTGACCGTCGGTTTTCAGGTGCTAAAAGCCGCAGTCGCTGATTCGAAACAATCGCTGAGATATAAGTATGTCGGATTTCGGAACTATTTTATTGAAGAAATATCTCCTAAAAAACTATCAAACTCAAAATTCATAGAACAGCTCAATCTGTTATCTCCATACGTATGCTAGGCCGTTCTGAGCCATGAAGGTACACTGGATTTAACTTCAAAAAATTTATCAATATTATCACTGTTTGTCTTATTTATATTCTGAAGAAGTCTTTGTTTAAAAGCGTTACCTAATCCCGTTGTTGTTTGCTTGACTATTGGATGTAATTTTCTAGCGACTTCAAAAATGAAGTTGTTTTCAAATACGATTTGTTTTCCTGCATGTTGGGAAAGGTTTGTAACCTTTTGCGCGTCTGATAAGGTAAGCGTACAACCCGTGTGAACTATCGAATGTCTCAATTGCCACAGTACCCTCAATTTTTCGCTTTCATCGTTACCAAAAGCAGTAAAATTAAGTCCGAAGGCTGAAAAATATCTGTTGACTGTTTTAGGTTCATGCCATCCTTTCAAAGAGTCCGCCAAAAGAGTACCAATAGATTTAGAGCCAATACCTCTATAAGCTGCAAGTCTAACTAAATCTATGGAGACACTGGTTTCTTTTGATAAATCTTTAAAAAATTTTTCTATGTCAAATTTTTGTAGATAAACGGTTATATCAAACATCCCAGCAAACAACGACCTTTGATATGTTTCAAAATGCCCCATGATAGTTGGCAGAGAAGCGATTACTAAATGTTGTAAACTGTCTATACTATCTTTAGTATAATCATTATTTTGATTTTTTGGCAAATGACGAATACAAAGATCAATTGCGCTTTTCGCAGATATACAATACCTAAGAAACGCCACTGCTGGTGAAAGCATATACTCTTCGTGGCTTATGTTTGACGCTCGGTTATTCGTTAGGTATTGATGAAATTCTTTTTTAGGTCTTCCTGGCATTATTTACTCCATGTTTCATTCTATTAAGATGCTGCCCAACATGCGGTTCACTTGGAGTCGGCTTTTTTGGCAATCCGCTGCAGCCGATGGTTATGAGTTGTTTTGGTGATTATCGGGTCTTGCCATTTTTGTCCTTACCGTTGGGTTTGTCACGGTGGCCGTAACGGGCTAGTAAAGGCTCGATGTCGGCCATTCTTATTGCAACAACTGGTATGCAAGAATCGAATTCTCTTGGAATCACAAAGGACATAAGGCCAATAACTTTGCCTGACTCTTTGGAAACCAGCGGTCCACCCGAAAAGCCAGCACGAGAAGAGTAGTTCATTATCGCAACTGTCTTGTCCTGAAGGTTTACATCGTTGGCGGAGAGGGACACCTGCTTGATGGCTTTCACGCTACCTTGCTGTATGGACGGTTTTGGACTAATTCGGTTAATGATCAGTTTTTCTCCTTCGATCTTAAGGGAGTAATCGGAAATCCCTTGGTCAGTGGGGAAGCCTATGTTGTATACCTCGTTGCCTAACTGGATGTCCAATTGAAGGAGGCAAGCTCGTATGGCAGGGTTGGGTTTCCCAATTCGTCCAATGGCAAGATCATAGTCAGGTACTCGTTCCACAATCCGGAAATCGTCAATTATGTCCCCACGTGAGTTTGCAAGAAAAATTCGCACATTAGAATAACCTGGGTTCGGCGTGAATAGGTTCGATGTCTTCGTCTCGATGAGGTGGTGAGCCGTCAAGAAAATAGTGTCGTTTATGAAAAATGCAGTACCGCAAGTTCCACCTTCTGCTTTCATCGTAGTCGGGTCGTAACTTATTTTCACAATTGCCCAAACATGGTCTGAGGAAACGGATGTGGACGCAACTGCGGAAAGTGGAAAAATGAGCGCGATGCAAATATACAAAGCAAGATCATTCATTTAGTTTCGGTCGCCTCCTTTCTCATAACGTATGTTTATCTTGCACATTTTCTCTAACCCAAGGATTGTCTATAGATAAACAAGTTTCTTGATAGACATACTTGTTTGAAAAGTTACCTTTTGGGCAACTTTACTGATTCATATTGTGTTTGTCTATTCATGCTTTTGAATTTTACTCATTTCCATTTCTATTACCAAGCCCGAAGATTTCATTGTTATTTCTTTGTCTTTTTCACATCGTTGAGCAGTTTCTTCCCATCACTTTCTAATTGACGCTGGACTTTTCTGACATCCTCTGACGGCGGCAGAAAATTCTCGCCCGTAACAACGCTCCTGCCGGTTTTCTGCTCCAGTTCGCGGCGCGCATTTTTAGCAATTTTTCCGCCTTTTTTACCGGCTTCGGTATTTTCAGGCATGCCGGTTGCATCGACGCTTTCGGCAATCTGGCGGGTGGAGAGTTCCGCGAGAGCGGTGAAAATAAGCTCGGCTTCGCTCATGTGATCGCGTAGGTTCTGGGTTTTGAGTCCCTTGATCGCCTTGTGTTGTTTAACCGAAACGTCGCTCCATTCCTGATGAATGATATTTGTTAGAATAGAATATTCGTCTTCGCCTTTAATCTCGTGTTCTTTCCAGTAATCGGTGAGTTTGTTGCGGGTTTCCTGTCCCATCATCCTCTGCTGAATCCACTTTTCGCTTCGGCCGTGCTGTTGCCAGTATTCCCGGGCGCGGTCGAGGGAGCGGGCCGGGTCGCTCATGTCCTGAATGCGTTCGTAACCCACTCGGGCAAGCCATTGCTTGAATGGCTCTGCTTTTGGTGATGGGACGGATTGGATGATTCTTAGCACACCCTCAACATTCGCACAATCGGTCGCATAATATTTTCCGTCAGACGACATCATTTTCAGTTGTCGACAAATTGTCGACAACTCAAGTCCATCTTCGGTTTTGACCCGGATTTTCATTTTAAACCAATAATCCCGGGGATTGACACTTTCCGTCAAAGCGGCTACGATATCGATTACCGAAAAATACCAGTTTTCGTTCTGTTCATCATAGAGCCTGCGGATTTTATAATTCTCAAAAACCGCAAGAGACTGTTCTTTATTCATTGTTCAACTCCTTCGGGTGAATCATTGGTTCAATAAAGGTGATCTCGTTTTTGGAAGGGGCGCCGTTTTGCACGATCAGGTAACAGGCTTCCTCAAACTTCCCAACTGGCAAAACCATCTCTTTTGCCCAAACAAGAGTGTTTTCCGTTGATCTGTTAAACTTCATGACAATTGAATTTTACTCATTCCCATTTCCATTGTCAAGTCCGGAAAATTTAAAGGATATAAGATTTATTCATTTTGTGTCTTTGAGACTATGTGGTAAAGGAATTCTTAGTTACCGCGTCTAAGACCGCAGGCAATGAGCCAGCAGAAACCAAAGGCTCCCACTTTGATTGTTTGACCAAAATTCACAGCGTCATTCGTCAGCAGATTTTTAGTTTCAAAATTTTTGAAAGGGAATACCTCGTCTGTAATCCGGAACTGTACGGGCTTGTCAGACAAGTTGTGGACGGCCAGAACGATTTGCCTTCCATCAGGTGAAATTCTTTGAATTGCGAACAACCGATCCGTCATGGAGATTACGTTCGCCATACCGTAGGGATTGAAAGCCGGTTGGCGTTTGCGGATGGCGATGAGGCGTTTCAGTTCCGTAAAAATGCGGCAAGTGCGGCTGGCGGCATTGTTCAGTTCATTTTCCAGAACCGGCAGGTCGAATTTCTTGCGGTTGACCGCCCGCTTCTGGCCGGTTGTTTCAACGGCCGAACGGTCGCCGGAATTGCCGAAAAGGCTGTGATAATAGAGCGCCGGAATTCCCGGCATCGCCAGCAGAATGGCGTGCGCCGTGATGAATTTTCGAATGTTGGTCGGTTCATTGAGTTCCGGATCGGCCAGCATATCGAATAAAGTGATATTCAATTCGTATGGATCGTTTGTTCCGTTGCCGGTGGTTTTGTAGGAAACGTAGCCTCCGTGAGCGAGTGTTCTTTGAACGAGCGCATCGATTTCGGCGTCAGTCAGAATGCCGATCAGTGGCCGGACGCCGATGCCGTCGTGCGACGCCAGCAAATTGAAATAGGTGCAGGAGTTAGAGTTCAGCGCCAGTGTTTGGGCCCAGCGGGTCAGTTTGATTGCGTTGCCGCTCTGAAAACTGTGAATGACCAGCCCGGCCAGTGGAAACTGATAGACTAATTGTGCTTCGTTCCGCCCATCGCCGAAGTACTGAATGTTCTCGGCATGCGGGACATTGGTTTCGGTCAGCAGTAAAACGTCGGGAAAAACCATATCCAGCGCCGCCCGGAAAATCCGCACCAAAAGATGCGCTTCCGGTAGGTTGAGGCAAGTCGTGCCTAACGATTTCCAGGCGTGACCGATGGCGTCCAAGCGGATGATGCGCGCCGATTGCCGTGCATAAAACAGGAGAACGTCGAGCATGCGTAAAAGCACGGCCGGATTGCGGAAATTCAGGTCGATCTGATCGGCGCTGAAAGTCGTCCATAGACTAACCGTCTTGCCATTGCGCAAAAAATTAGTCAGCAGAGGATGCGACCGCGCCCGGGTGACGGCGCTCAGATCGGCGTCCGGATCGGTTTCAATGAAAAAGTTGTCGAAGGCCAGGTTTCCGGCGAGATATTCACGGAACCAGTCGCTTTGCGCGGAAATATGGTTGACGACCGCATCGAATATAAGATCGAACGATGCGCCTAAGGTCTCAATCTCCGGCCAATCGCCGAGCGCGGGATTGACTGCTTTGTAACCGATCACGGAAAAGCCGTCGTCCGACGAATACGGAAAAAACGGCAGAAGATGGACGGCTGAAATCGTATCCTTCAGATAATTGGTTAAAAAGATGTTTAATGTTTTCAGCGGCGGTTCGCCGGGTGTTTGAAAACTATCGCCGTAACAGATCAATGCCACGGTCGATTCATCCGGAAGCGGTACCGGCCGAGAATTCCGGCGATATTTCCCGACTAATTTTTCGATCTCCGGTAAAATCGACCGGGCGACTGTTTCGCCGTATAATGCCGTTAAATGTTCGAGAAGCGCCACAGTCATGTGCCGTGCCGGGATAACAAGTCCTGATAAGCCAACGCGTAACGCATGCCGAATTCCCGCAGAGACGGCGCGTTAAAATGCAGGCCGTCCGCTGTGGCAGTCAAACCATCCGCCGAAACGCAGGCATAATATGGTAGAGTCGTTTCCAATTCCCTGAAAACCCCGGAGATTTCCCGGCCATACGGATAGCCGATTCCGGCGTTGATAAAATCGCCAAGTTCGCCGCTGATGAACGGCAGATCTGGCGCATTCAGATCTTTCCTCAGCGCCCGGACAAGTTCGACAAACCGGTCGCGGTATTGTTCCGCCAGCGATTTTTCTCTGGCGTCGTTTTCGCCCTGATGCCAGAGAATGGCGCGCAGTTTACTGTGCGGCTCACAGGATTCACGCACCGTTGCGAGCGCTCTTTGATAAAGCGCAGAGCCCGGCATCCATTGTTCGATGGCGGTAAAGCCGACCGCGCAGGGAATCAGCCCGATCGTAACCGATGGAAAGGCTTTCAATAGTTCATCCGCAAAGCTCATAGCCAGGCCGACTCCCGCCAGATCTAACCGATCGTCGTGGAGCGGTTCGATGGCCTTCTGCCAGCGTTTATTTCTGAACATCTGAATCCGGTCATCGACGATTGGCGGTACGCAGTTCATTTCTCCGCGTCCGGCCATGTTCGACTGTCCGATCAGTAAAAATAAATGTCTGTCGTTCATCGGTTAATGCTATTGACGATCAGGCCACCGCGGTGGCCAGTCGTTCGACGATCCGGACGGCTTCATTGGCGTCCTGACCGTAACCGTGAGCGCCGATAGAATCGGCATAATTCTGAGTGACCGGCGCTCCGCCGATGATGATTTTCACTGCGTTGTTCTGCTTGAAATGCTCGACGACTTCTTTCATGTACATCATGGTGGTAGTCAGCAAGGCGCTGCACATGATGATATTGACTCCGGCAGTGACGGCTTCGTCGTACTTTTCCACACCACAGTTAGTGCCGAGATCGACGACTTCGTATCCGGCGCCTTTCAGCATGATGACGACTAAATTTTTACCGATGTCATGCAAATCGCCCTTGACGGTACCGACCGCGATTTTACCGAGCGGTTTGTGGTTGGCTTTGGCTAATACCGGCTCGATCAGCGTCAGACCGGCCTGCATTGCGCGGGCGGCAATTAGCATCTCCGGAACGTAAATCTCGTTGCGGGAAAAACGGTCGCCCATCTCGCGCATGGCCGGGATCATCGATTCATCCAAAAGTTCGCCGACATTCAGATTGCGGTCGATTGCATTCTGGAAAATAGTTTGAACTTTTGCGCGGTCGCCGTTCATGATCGCCTGATAAAGTTCTTCGTTACGTGCCATTTTTTCTCCTGTAGTCTAATCTATTATCTATCAATCTTGTTCTAATTTAATATTCCGAGTCGTTTAATATGATCGAAAACTTTTGTCTGATTCCTGCCGTTCGCAAAGGTTGGAATTTCCGGCTGTCGCGTGTGGCGTTGTCTCGTTTCGGATCGCATTCGGTACTAACTCTTTTCCACTCATCTTTACTCCATAAAAACAATACAAATTTACTGCTTATTCATCTATCTTTAAACAGGTATGACGACGAAAAACACCTTTCTATTGTTCAATTGTTGCTCTATATTGTCATCGTGAGTATGATTGCTTTAAAAAAGGACGATTTCATTCCGGTTCCGGTTGGAGCCAACATCACGTTTCACCGGTTGGTTTGGGAAAATTCCGGGAAAGCGGAAAGCATTCGCGCCGGTTCCAACCTGCGATTTCATACGTTGGTCGATGATTCGACGGCACTTCACACACATGAATTTGCCGAATTCTTTATGGTGGTCAGCGGCAAAGTGCGGCATCTCATCAACAGCGAAACGCAGGAACTTCAGAGCGGAATGCTGGTGTTCGTGCGACCGACCGATGTTCATGGCTATGAAAATATGGGAAATTCTCCCTGCGAGATCGTCAACGTCGCTTTTCGGCTGGAGTTTCTGCTGGATTTGAGTTCGTATCTCGGAAACGATTTTTTCCTGCGAAAATACACCGGCCCGGTCGTTTCGCCGGTTTTTAAATTGTCCGTCGCGGAGACGGAGGAATTGACGCTGAGACTGATCCGGATGAACGCGCTTCAGGAAACGGCTGTCGATTTGGCGCGGTTGAAGATCAAAATCCTGTTAGCGGAAATTTTCACCCGTTTTTTTCTCGAGACAGAAACCATGTTATCTACCGATGGAAGACCTGATTGGTTCGATGCGCTCTGTGTGGAAATTTCAAAGAAAGAAAACCTGAAAGACGGGCTGACCGTTTTGAAAAAACTCGCGCCCTGCACGCAGGAGCATTTGTGCAAATGCTTTCGGAAATATTTAGACAAGACGCCGACGGAATACATTGCCGAACTGCGCATCAAACAGGCGGCGAAGGAAATCGTCGAAACCGACCGGAAAATTCTGGCAGTTGCATTGGACCTCGGATTTCAAAGCCTTAGCCGCTTTTACGGGATGTTCAGAAAATTTTATGGAATTTCACCGGCAAAATATCGCTCGATCAGTCGCCGGAACGATATTCCGCTGTAGCGTATCAGGACTTCCCCCAAAATTAGATGTAATAAATTGCTAACTGTATGAGAATCAGAGTGATCTGGTTGGAGACAAGTGGTAAAGTTCATCCCGAACCTTCGGGATGGGGGTACTATTTCTGATTTTGGGGGGAAGTTATTTATCGGGGGATATTGGAAAAAGTCAAAGACCGGATAAAACCAGACACGTTACTGGTGCTTGATATCAGCGACATCAATCCCGAAGCATCGGGATGCAGAGAAGATGGAATACTTGGCGCGTGTCCATTGTACAGCGATTCATATTGTGTTTCCTATGGTTTCCCCGCCGTGGCGGGGCTACCCAATTATGCCCAACAACTCTATCTGTTAGTTGTCAAAGGATTAGGCTCAAAACCGCTAATGTTACTTACGACCGAACCACTTCGACGCAATCGGGCAGTATTGACGCGGGTAGCAAAGATGTACTTCAGGCGCTGGAAAATCGAAGAAAGTATCCGATTTGTAAAGCAGAGTTTTGATTTGGAAAATATTCGCCTTCTAAGGTATCAGAGTATCCGTAATATGCTGGCGTTACTTTTTTTGGTCTTTTTCTTCCTGTGTGTGATGCTGGATTTAAACCAGAAGTTCAAGATTATGACGGGTCATATTTTGGCTTGCTCGAAGAGAGTGTTCGGCATTCCTCAGTTTACTTATTACGCTCTCGGCGATGGGATCAGGCTCATTTTTGTGCGTAGCCCCGTAAAACCTTTTTATGCAATAGCCACGACTCAAAATGACCAACAACTTCGATTGTTCTAAAAAATTGGGGGATGTCCAAATGATTATTTCACTTGACTTCGATTAAAATTATTTATAAAATTGCACTCGTTTGCGGTCTCGTTTGCAAACAGGTTGAAAGTGTGGTTAAAATGAGGATTGTTCATGAATAAAGGTCAAGTGACAATTAAAGACATCGCCAAACTCCTTAACATATCCAGTTCAACTGTCTCTCGAGCATTAAGCAATCATCCCGATATAAGTCCAGAGACTAAAAAATCTGTAAATGATATGGCAAAACAACTGGATTATCGTCCGGATTCAATTGCTCAAAGTTTAAAAAACCGAAGAACCAACATTATAGGCGTTATTGTACCTGAAATAAAACATAGGTTTTTCTCTGCTGCGATCAGCGGTATAGAGGATGTTGCTTATGGAGCCGATTATGCTATTATGGTTTCTCAATCCAATGAGAGCTTTGAGAGAGAGCAGATAAATATTCGTGCAATGGTTTCTAACAGGATTGCCGGTTTGTTGATTTCAATTTCGCAGACGACGACAAATAGTGACCATTTTCTGCAATTAAAACAAAGGAAAATTCCATTTGTGTTCTTTGACCGTGTTTGTGAAGATATCGAAGCCAGTAAAGTTGTGGTTGATGATTTCAAAGGAGCATTTAAAGTTGTCGAACATATGATACAATCCGGATATACAAAAATTGCCCATCTCGCCGGTCCGAAATATCTCTCGATCAGCCAAGAGCGTATAAATGGTTATCGGTCCGCGCTTGGTAAATATAGCATTCCATTGAATGAAAATTTGATCGTGTACGGGGGGTTAAATGAAGAAGATGGAATTTGTGGTTTTCGAAAGCTTATGAATGCCGGTCAGGTTCCGGATGCAATATTTGCAGTTAACGATCCTGTCGCGATTGGCGCTTTTGAAGAAATAAAAAGGCATGGGATGAAAATTCCGGATGATATTGCAATCGCTGGATTTTCTAATAATCCTATTTCTTTTGTTGTGGATCCACCCCTTACGACAGTTGACCAGCACCCGTATGAAGTCGGTCGTGAAGCCGCCAGGATATTAATCAGTGAAATCGAATGTAAAACAGAGAGTGTTACCACAGTAAAAAAAGTTCTTGATACGACATTGATAATTCGAAAATCCACATGAGGATTGTGAAATATCGAACGTCGTCGATAACGTTAATTGGAATATGACAACAAGCGGTATAAAAAAGGATAAAAAGTAGAGATGAAGTTTTCAGCCATTGATTTTGTTGTTTTCTTTGGTTATATCTTCCTGATCGTGACCCTGGGATTGTGGGTTTCGATAGAGAAAAAAGGCCATAAAAAAGACTCCAAAGATTATTTTCTGGCCAGCAAGGCGCTTCCCTGGTGGGCGGTGGGGGCATCCCTGATCGCTTCTAACATTTCAGCCGAGCAGGTAATCGGCATGTCGGGATCGGGTTACGTGATCGGTCTGGCGATTGCCTCTTATGAATGGATGGCGGCGCTGACTTTGATTTTGGTAGCGAAATATTTTCTACCGATTTTGATGGAAAAAGGCATTTATACCATGCCGCAGTTTCTGGAGATTCGCTTCGATAAGCGCCTGCGGACTTTATTAGCCGTGTTCTGGTTGCTGGTTTACATTTTCGTCAATCTGACGTCGGTTTTATATCTGGGAGCGCTGGCAATGCGCACGATCATGGGCATTCCGCTCTGGTATGGAATAATCGGGCTGGCAGTTTTCTCGTCGTTGTACACGATCTATGGCGGTTTAAAAGCTGTGGCATGGACCGATGTTGTACAGGTTGTTGTCCTGATCGGAGGCGGATTGGTCACAACGGTTCTGGCATTGGACGCCGTAGCGCAGACAGCCGGTCTGAATGGTTGTGTCAACGGATTTCTGGAGTTGATCCGGCAGGCGCCGGACAAATTCGATATGATTTTGGATCGTTCAAATCCCAACTATGATAAACTCCCAGGTTTAGGCGTCCTGATCGGTGGGATGTGGATTGCGAATCTTTTTTACTGGGGATGTAACCAGTACATCACTCAGCGAGCGCTGGCGGCCAAAAACATAAGGGAGGCGCAGAAAGGTCTGGCTTTTGCCGGCTATTTGAAGCTATTGATGCCGCTGATCGTTGTCGTCCCGGGCATTGCCGCGTTTGTGTTAAAAGCCAATTTAGTGAAACCGGACGAAGCCTATCCCTGGCTTTTAAATGCCTATGTGTTTACGGGTCTTAAGGGACTTGCCTTTGCGGCACTGATCGCCGCCATCGTTTCGTCGCTTAGCTCGATGGTAAACAGCACAGCTACCATATTTTCAGTAGATATTTACAAACAGATAGTAAAACGGGATGCGACCGAGAGCCAGATGGTAAAAGTCGGACGGATCGCCAGTGCAATTGCGATGATTATTGCCATTCTGGTCGCTCCACAATTGAAGACTTTGGATCAGGCTTTTCAATACATTCAGGAATTTACAGGTTTTGTGAGCCCGGGAATTCTCTGCATTTTTATGTTCGGGCTGTTCTGGAAGAAAGCCACCGCCAATTCCGCGCTCTGGGCGGCGATTTTGACCATTCCACTCTCGTGGGGTTTTAAAGTGTTTTGGCCGAGTCTGCCATTCATGGATCGGATGGGACTGATCTTCCTGATTCTGGCCGCGCTGGTAATTGTTATTACCCTCATCGAGAAGAAAGGTGACGATCCCAAGGCGATTAAAATCGGCAGGAAACTTTTTTATACAGACACGAAATTCAATATCGCCGCCGTGGGGATCTGTGCAATTCTGGCGGTGCTTTATACTATTTTCTGGTGAGCAAATAAGAAACATGGTATAACCATAATTATTTATGAGGTCAATTGTGAAAAGAATTTTTAGAACATTAATGCCAGCAGCTGTTGCATTATTGACATTGACAGGCTGTAATGATGACAATAGATGGAAAGACAATCCGAATTCTCTGCTTTCTAAACCAGAAATAAATGAAGAAATAGCCTTGAAGGTCGAACGTCTTAATCAATTTATGGGTCGTGAAAAATTAGATGGTATGCTGTTTACACAGGTTCGGAATGT
>Ga0265296_1003893_pt1 | contig 13415 bp, 13 predicted proteins | sample MunlanPumphouse1_FD_189073 | JGI IMG/M metagenome (GOLD analysis project Ga0265296, IMG submission 189073) | Groundwater microbial communities from a municipal landfill in Southern Ontario, Canada - Pumphouse #1 | ecosystem: Environmental > Aquatic > Deep subsurface > Groundwater | place... | reverse complement strand
AAAGAAAAGACGCTTGCGGGGGTGTGTCTGTCGCTCCTCGGGGCTTCGCCCCTCGTCCCGACAGACACACCCCCGCCATTCTCATCTAGATTGTCGCGCTGTTCTCACCTTGATTGTCGCGCAGCAATCAGGACGCGAGCACGCACTGCTGGTATGGCGAGGGCTATGCGGACCTGGTGGTGACGCTCGATGATGCGACGAGCGAGATCACCTCGGCGTTCTTCTGCAAGCAGGAAGGGACCAACTCGAGCCTGCGCGGCATTCATGAGACGATCGCAAAACACGGGCTTTTCTGCTCTTTGTACACCGACCGGGGCAGCCATTATTTCTTCACGCCCGAAGCGGGCGGCAAGGTCGACAAGTCGCGCCCGACCGAGGTTGGGCGAGCGCTCCGCCAACTCGGCATCGATCATATCGCGGCCTATTCGCCCGAGGCGCGGGGGCGTTCGGAGCGGGCGTTCGGCACCTTGCAGGGGCGGTTGGTCAACGAGCTGAAGCTGGCGGGCATCGTCGATATGGCAGCGGCGAACCACTATCTCACCGAGGCCTATCTCCCGCGTCACAACGCGCAGTTCGCGGTTGCGCCCGAGATGGAGGCGTCGGCCTTCGTAGCCATCCCCGGCTACGGGGACTGTCAGGATTTTCGTGTGCGGGCGGGCGGTTGACCATCAGGCCGACATGGCCCTGATGAAACGTTCGCCGAAGATCACGGCAAATTGTGCCTTTGCCATAGTCCATTCACGTGGCGGCATCTTCCACTCTTTCTCCGATCTGTTCAAGATCAGATAGAGCAGTTTGGTCGCGGCCTCATCGCTTGGGAAATGGCCCCTTGCGCGGACGGCCCGCCTGAGCTTCGAGTTCAGCGCCTCGATAGAATTTGTGGTGTATACGATCCGGCGGACTGATCTTCCCTCGATTTGACGGACACACTGGGTTATGCGGTCATGCTCTGCTCGGCTTGCTCGGGGGTTAGATACCCGAGGGCCGAGTGCATGCGGTGCCGGTTGTAGTAGCCTTCGATGTATCCGAACAGGGCCTGCCGCGCTTCGGCCTGCGTCGCCCATCGGCACTGATGGACAAGTTCGACCTTGAGGGTGTGGAAGAAGCTTTCCATTGGGGCATTATCGTAACAATTGCCCGTGCGGCTCATCGAGGGCGTCGCACCGATCACGGCCAAGTGATCGACATAGGCGCCCGCTGCGTATTGCGATCCGCGATCCGAGTGACAGATGAGACCGCGGTCGGGCCTCTGCCGCTGGGCAGCCATCATCATGGCCGCCAGTGGCAACTCGGTCCGCATGTGATCGCGCATTGCCCATCCAACGATCTTGCGGGTTGCAAGGTCGAGCACCGCGGCCAGATACAACCACCCTTCGCCGGTCGCGATATAGGTGATGTCGGCGAGCCAGATCCGGTTCGGCGCGGTTGCCACGAAGTTCTGAGCCAGCAGATTCGGAGCGATCGGCAAATAGTGACGGCTGTCGGTGGTGCACGGCCGGAACCGGCGCCCTGCCAGTGCCCGGATACGGTGCCGACGCATCAGGCGCTCGACGCGGCCACGGCTGCATCGATGACCTTCCGCCCGCAGGGCGGCATGCATTCTGGGCGATCCGTATCGCCCTTGATGCCGCGCCTGGAGCCGGCGCACGTCGTGCAGCAATGCCAAGTTCGCCGTGGTCCGCGCGCTCGGTGCGCGGACGCACCAGTCGTAATAGCCGCTCCGCGACACGCCGAGCATAAGGAGAACTTCATCGCGGCATCTCCGCAAAGATACCGACCGCTTCCTAAGAAACAGCCACCTCAGGCTCGGCCGGTAATTCGTGCAGGGAGAAGCCGAACGCCTTGGCGCGACGCTGCAGATTTCCTATCACCCGGTTGCGGTACCGTTCCTCATACAGCGTCGCGCCGGGATCATCATACTTCATGCCATAGCGCAGGCTGTTGTAGAACAGGACGGCGATCTTGCGGGCTGTCGCGGTCACCGCCTTGGCCTTTCCTGCGCGCGCCGACAGTCTGCGGTAAAAGGCGCCGAGCGCCGTGTCGCTTCGCCCTATAGTGGTGGCTGCCAGGCGCAGAAGTGCAGCAGCCCGACTCGATGTCCGCCGCGTTTTCGATGATAACAATTTACCGCCCGATATCTTGTTGCCCGGCGCGAGACACAGCCAGGACGTAAAATGCTTCGAGCTGGGCCATGCCGCGAGGTCCGTGCCGCACTCACCGACGAACTTGAGCGCCAACGAGGGGCCGATTCCGTGGATCTGTGTCAGGTCCACGCCTAACACCCGATACAGCGCGGAACGGACCTCAAAGTCAGGTGTGTTCACCTGCCTGGTTTTGGTCCGGGCTTTGGGAAGGCGACGGATATCGTGCCCCTTGCCGATCTCAAGCGCCTTGAGCGCGATCTCCAGCTTGCGATCACATTCAAGGATTTTGGTCTGGTAAAAGTCGTACAGCGCCAGGGACTGGCAAAGCGCGAAGACGTGCTCATCCGGCCAGTTCCCCGAGAAGGCGGCACTGATTTTCTCGACGGACGCATGACAACGGATGTCGCGCATTTCCGCCAGCGTATTTGGCATCCGCTCCCCCGCCGCAATGGCCCTGATGATCCGCATGCCGGTTACGCCGGTAATATCCGACACGACGTGATGAAGTTGTACATTCATCTCCATCAGCGCCTTCTGCATGTGCTGGATGTGAGACGCGGTAAATTCGATCAGTCGCTCGCGCTGTCGTAAATAGGCACGCAACGTTGCCACTCCCGCCTCGGGGCGGAAGCTGGCGCGCAACAGCCCGTAACTGTGAAGGCGCTGCAACCACGCCGCATCGCTGACATCCGTTTTGCGGCCCGGTACGTTCTTGGCGTATCGCGCATTGACCAGGATCACGTGAAAGCCGTGCTCCTCCAGCACTTCATAAGCCGGTATCCAGTAAACACCGGTGGATTCCATCGCCACGCTCGTGACGCCGCATGCTTTGAACCAGCGTGCCATATCGTGCAGGTCGCCGGTGAATGTGCCAAATGCCCGTACCGGGTTATCATCTCTGTTCGGATTTACGGCCGCCATGTGCATGGTCGTGCCGATGTCGATGGCGGCAGCGCCGGGGTTGACCATAGCCAACGCGTCCGCACCTCGTGATTTTGCTCCTGTCATTTCAAGTCCTCCTTCAAACGGGAGGGTATGGGCGATGCTATTCGTCATTTTCCTAACCGGGATCATCGCGCAGCGATGTCACCACTCTCAAGTACGCATATGCCCACGGGCCACGTTTTTTAACGGGGTGTCATGCCTCCAATAAGCTAACGGCCGCGACCCTCCGACGTCTGCATAGCACGGCCCGTTTCTACCGCGCACAGGCGGGCTCTGCCCGGGATAGTTTTTTAATATGTCGCGCTCCATCCGCGCCCGATCCAACTCGCGCCGCAAACGAGCGATCTCGGACGCTTGATCCGCTGGCGACCTGATCGCCGATACTGGCGGCTTCGCTGCCGGGCTTAACCGCCTGATTGAAGTTGGCGAAGCACACTCATGCACACCGATCTGTCGGGGTGGCGCCGTCCGCTTGCTTGCTGGGCGCGCGCCACTCAGAGGGCTGCTATTACGCCTGTGTTATTGTCCACAATGCATTGCGCTGAACCCTGGATTCGGGAGGTTCGAAAAGACGGGAGAATAGAGACGTGAACGAACGACCATCCAGTATCGAGCGGATAACGGCAACGTTGGCGGACAATGCCAGCAAGCTGGATCTGAGCGATGTACCGCGAGAAGCAATCACGGTTGCCAAGCAATGCTGTCTAGACTGGCTGGGAGTAACCTTGGCGGCCAGAGCCGAGCCGTTGGCCGACATGCTCGCTGTCACCGCCGCCGAAGAAGGCGGTCGTGCGGATTGCACCTTGATCGGGCGTGGCACGAAGGCAACCCTCGCGCAGGCGGCGCTGATCAACGGCTCAACCGGCCACGCGCTGGATTACGACGACGTGATCGTCCCGATGGGTCACCCCACCGTCCCCGTTGCGCCAGTTGCATTTGCCTTGGGAGAGCGCGGCGATATGTCCGGGCAAAGCGTCCTCACCGCGTTCATTGCCGGGGTCGAGGCGGAGTGCCGCATCGCGCGCCTGCTCGGTCGTTCGCATTATGAGCGCGGTTGGCACAGTACCGCGACTTTCGGGACATTCGGCGCCGCGGCGGCCGCCGGTCGTCTGCTTGCGCTGAATGGGAACCGTATGGCGCATGCTTTTGGAATCGCCGGAACACAAGCCGCCGGACTAAAATCGGTATTCGGCACGATGTGCAAGCCCCTCCACGCAGGAAAGGCGGCCGCGAACGGCCTCCTCGCCGCCCGTCTCGCGGTCCAGGGCTTTACAAGTAACCCAGCAATTCTCGAAGTCGCGCAGGGCTTCGCCGCCACGCAAAGCGACGGGATCGACATGCAAGCAGCGCTCGACACTCCACCTGGAGGATTCTACGTTCGACAAGCACTCTTCAAATATCACGCCGCGTGTTACTTGACGCATTCCGCAATCAATGCCGCTCTGCAACTGCGCCGCGAACACAATATCGATCCCGCTGCAATAGAAAGGATTGCTGTCGGGGTTGATCCGGGTCACTTGAAGGTGTGCGCGATACCCGAGCCGCAAACCGGGCTGGAGTGCAAATTCTCGCTGACCATGACAGTCGCCATGGCGCTTGCGGGGAAAAACACGGCAGACGATGGGCTTTACTCGGACGCCACCGCAAAACGACAGGACCTGGTATCCTTGCGACGCAGGATTGCAGTCATCCCGCGCACCGCGGGGACAGCCACGCTCTCGGATGTGTCCATTCGGCTTAAGGACGGTCGGGAAATTTCCGCTGCAGCCGATGTCGCTGTCTGGGCTACGGATGTGACGGCCCAGTGGGACTTGCTCCAGGCAAAGTTTCACGCACTCGCTCAACCCATTATCGGCCAGACTCGCGTTCGCGAGGTCGTTGCCCGCTGTCGTGAACTGGACAACGAACCGAGTGTCAGGCCGCTGATGAAACTTGTGGGATAGCATCCGATTGGGTTTGGGCGAGAGCGGCAAAATCGGCCTTGAGATCGTTCAAGGCATCGATGATGTTCGGCGCGGCCGCTTCGATGCGTTCGACTGGCACCCCCACCCCGATCGCCATAGGCATGTGACCCGTTGGGGCAGGAAGAGTAACGGCAAGTGCTCCAAAAGTCGGCGTGACGTCGCCCCGGGTCTGCGCATACCCGTTCCGACGAACATGCTCCACGATTCCAAGAAATTCGCTGGTCACAACGCGTAACCGTGCTTCCGGAGCTTCCGCGTTGCAGCGGCGAACGTACTGCAATACCTCCTCATCCGTCTTCAATGACAAAAGTACCCGCCCCATTGCCGAGGCAGTCAATAACTTGAATTGCCCTGACCTTATCTGCATGCTGCGTACTTTGTGCCGGTGCAGCACCAGTACATACTGACCGTAAGCACCGTTCTGAATGCCGACGAAGACAGTCTCATCCACCCGATTCTGCAACTCGGTCAGCCGTGCGGTGAGCGACCCCGCTTCGTCGAACTGGTGATTGATCCAGCTGCCAAGCAACGCCACCCGAATTGTGGGGGTGTACGTTCGCTCCAGCCGGTCGTACGTCAAGTATCCGAGCTCCCGCAGGTTTCCTAAAAGCATGCTGGCGCTGGCTTGGGGTATCTCAAGTTCGCCGGCGATACGGCCCACGGTCAGCGGACGCTGGCGCATCGAGAACAGCTCGAACAAGGCCAGCGTACGCTCCGCAGACTTAACCGATCGGGCCATCACTACATTCCATACAGTTCTGCCTTCTTAAGAACGTTACGGGTCAAACGCAATACTGCAACATCGATCATCACGCCCTCGACCTGGACCGCGCCGAGACCCTGCGCTTCGGCTTCGCGATATGCCGCCTCTTGCCGCCGGGCTCGTTCGACTTCCTCGCGACTGGGGCTGAAGACGTCCAGCGCGGGTTCGATCTGCGCTGGATGGATGGCCCACTTTCCGACCATGCCAAGGCATCGCGAGCGGATGGCCTCCCGGCGATATCCTTCCTCGTCGCGGAAATCGGCGAACGGACCGTCAACCGCATCTATCCCTGCAGATCGCGCGGCCATTGTAATTCGCCAGCGCGCGTAGTGAAATATGTCGCCTGGATAACCATCGGCGGATCCGAAGCTCTTGGTGTCGATGCCCTGTGATCCAGAGTAATCTCCCATACCGAAGATAAGGCATTCCAAACGCGGACTGCAGGTAGCAATCTCCTCTACATTCTGCAGGGCCTGGACCTCCTCGATCAGCACCTCAATTCCGATGGGCCGATCAAGCCTGAGCTTCTTTTCCAGTTGCGTTAGCATTCGATCCAGGAATATCACGTCAGCCGCCGAATAAGGCTTGGTGAGCATGATGGTATCTATATTCTGGCCGGCACCTTCAACAAGCTCGATAATGTCGCCGTGGCACCACTCTGTACTAACATCATTGATGCGAACACAACGGGTCTTTCCGCTCCAGTCGAGGTTATTCAGAGCTTGAATAATCTTCTTTCGCGCCGAGACTTTAGCTGAGGGCGCCACGGCGTCCTCGAGATCGCAAAACACGTGGTCGGCCTTTGAAGCGGCGCCTTTGGCGAGCATCTTCTCACTACTACCAGGTACGGAGAGTTGGGAGCGCCTGGCTCGCGGGGGACGTGTCATAGGCTGATCATCCTTTATGAAACTGCGCCGCTTCTCGGCGCTCCATCAAGAGTTCAATCTCGTCTTCGCTAACTCCGGCCTCTGCCAAGCGTAGCCGAGTGTGCTCGCCCAAAAGGGGCGCGCGACGGTTCACTGCTCCGGGGGTAAGTGACATCTTTACCGGGACGCCGGCGATCCTGATGGGCACCTTGCCCGGATCGTCGACTTCGACTATCATCTCGCGAGCGATGAAATGCTCGTCACGCTCGATTTCCGCGATGTCCATTACGGGACCGAAAGGAATCTTGCCGCCCAGCCGTTCAGTCAACTCTGCCTTCGTGAACTTGATAGTTTCGTGGCCAAGGACGTCGATCAATGCTTGCCGGTTCTTCATACGGTCGAGGCGTGTCGAAAACCGCGGATCGCGCCCGATCCACTCGGCCCCAATCTCTTTGACAAGAATGGCGAAGAAGGCATCCTGTTGCGCCGCCAGGGTAATAAAGCCATCGGCCGCGGGAAACATTCCGAAGGGCAAAAGGAAGGGATGGTGATTGCCTTCAGGCCCGGGGACGACCCCTTCGGTTGAATGCTGCCAGATCATCCGCTCGCACACTGCCAATACGGCATCGGCCATCGCAACATCGACGAATTGACCCTGGCCGGTGCGGCGCGCGTGATGGATTGCCGCGAGAACGCCGAACGCCAACATCATGCCGGGGACGATATCCCCTACACCGGGGCCAACCTTGGTCGGGGTCTTCGCATTGGGCCCGGTAATGGCCATAATTCCGCCCATCGCCTGGGCAATCACATCGAATGCGGGCCAGTCCTGATAGGGTGATAACGCGGTTCGCGGGTCACCGAAGCCACGCAGCGTACCATAAACCAATCGAGGATTGATTTTGGAGAGGACTTCGTAGCCCAGTCCCAGCCGTTCCATAACTCCGCTACGAAAATTCTCGACAACCGCATCCGCCGAGCGGACCAAGGCCTTAAAAGCGGCCCGACCACTTTCGGTCTTCAGGTCGAGAACGACGCTATCCTTGTTGCGATCGATACTCTGGAAATAACCCCCCAGCCGATTGCCCGAACCATCCGGTTCTGCGGGGTCGCGGGTCATATCCCCCGTCGGGGATTCCACTTTGATGACGCGCGCACCGTGATCGGCAAGCATCATCGTCCCATAGGGCCCCGCAAGCATCTGGGTGAGATCGATGATCGTAATATCACTAAGTGTTCCGAAGCGGTTATCAGGATCCATCAGCGCTCGCCCCAGTGGCTTTTGCGCTTTAACAGCGCAGTGCGGTCCAATTGGACGACAAGGTCATCATGTTGATTGAACCCATAATGTCGAAACCGCACGACCCCGCCATCGTCGCGCTCCGCGGCGCTTGTCTCAATCACTTCGGTATAGGCATACAAAGTGTCGCCATGGGTGACTGGCTTCATCAATTTGATGTTGTCGAGACCAAGTTCAGCAATCGCGTTCTCACAGCAATCCTGAGTGGAAAGACCCAGCACCAGCGAGAAATTGACGCCGCCATAGGACACGATATTTCCGCCGCCGAACCCACGCCCCGCCCTCGCCATTGCATCGGCGTTGAAGTGGCCTTGGGCGGTGTTCATGACCATGTTGGTTATCAGAACGTTTTCGAGGTTGGTCATGGTCTTTCCGCGTGCGTGACGAATGACCATGCCTACGGAAAAGTTTTCGAAGTAATTGTCGTCGGAGGTTAAAGCGGCCATGCCACGGCTGTCGGAGTTTTCCATTTATTCTCTCCCCTCCACGCTCCGGCGAACCAAGTTCGATCGCCGGAAACTAACAATGGTCTCCCCATCGGAACCGATGCCTTTGCTCGACCACGTCACTATTCCGTTCGAGGGATTGGTGCTGGAAAGGCGCACCTCGGTGGTTTCGCTGGTCGCCCTGAGCGTGACTCCCGGATAGACTTGTCGATGGTAGGTGAGATCGGACACACCCAGGAACGGTCCGCCTAACTCGCTGCAATCCTCGACGCTCATGCCGAGCACGACGTTAAACAAGAGGTGTGGATTGACAACGATATCGCGGTGACCATTCGCCTCGGCGAAATCGCGGTTAAAATAAAGAGGGTTGAACGCGAGTGTCAAGGTTGAGAATAGTAAGGTGTCACTCTCGCTTATCGTGCGTCCCCAATGATGATTGAACTTTTGACCGACAAAGAAATTCTCAAAAGTTCTTCCGCGGGTCCAAAGTTTCGCGCGTTGCATGATGTCGCTTGACATTGGCGTGCTCCCAATCGCTCGTCGAGTATGAATGCCCCAACAGCAATCCCTCCACAAGGTCGAGAAACTGCAGATCCAGCAATCATCACACATGAGATGTTGCATTTAAGGTCGATGTATGGGTGGATTTTCGACGATTTTCAAGGCAGTGGGCCAAGCCAACTACATATGTGTTTGCATTCCGCGAGCTTTGCCCTCTGGTGGTGGTTGGGCGTATCATCCGGTCATAGAGTCTTCGCGGACAGAGGCCCGTATTGTCGGAGGATGTGATGAATCGCGTATTCCCACGAATCGAACTTTTGGTGACCCCCGGCGTGGCCGCGCTCGCCATGGGTGCTGTACCTGCTGAGGCCCAGACCGGGCCGCAGACAAGTTCCCTAGTTGCTGCAGCAGCCCTCCAAGAACCGGAAATGCCCCACGATCCGCAGCGCAACGAGGAAGCGCGCCCTTTGGGTCCGGTCAGCGAGACAATCGGTCAGGAGATCGTCGTGAACGGCTCATTCATCCAGGGTTCGGCCGAAAACGCCGCGCTGCCAATCGACGTTATCGGCGTCGAGGAACTGGCGGATCGGGGGATCCCGAGCATCCTCGACCTTTTAAAAGCGATGCCGAGCAGCAGCGGTGCCGTAGGGGACACCAATCTGATCTCCTCCGCCGCAATCGGCCGGGTGGAAGTGCTCAAAGATGGTGCGTCTGCCCTTTATGGTTCGGATGCCATCGCGGGAGTGGTCAACTTTATGACTCGCACCGATCAGCGCGGATTGGCGCTAGCCGGTGAATTTCGGGTCATTGATGGGCCCGAGGGGGACTGGTTGCTAAGCAGTTCATACGGAAATCAGTTCGGAAACCTGAACGTGTTCCTGTCTGGCGGCTATCAACGTCGCAGCCCGCTGCAGGCGATCAAGCGTGACTGCACATGGGTAACGTTCCTGGAAAACCCCAATGGGGGATACACGCCCATCGGCAACCCCGGCACCTATGCGCCGTTGGGTGCAAATTTTTCAGCCATCGGCGCGCCAAGACGCGAAGTAAATTGCGCCTCACTCAACGGGTTTCCCGGCTTCACCGGTAAGACTCCGGCCTACTATTCGCAAACTAGCTGGCCAGTACTTCCAAATTTGGCCTAAGCAAGAAATTTTGAGTTCAGAAAAGCAAGGATTAGCAATGGAAGCTGCATTCTCTCCTACCGTTTCAAGCTATCTGACCCCGGAACGGATCATGATCCGCGATCTGGCGCGTAATTTTGTCCGCGACGAGGTCCTTCCACTCGCCAACAAGCTCGACCCTGAAAAAGGGGACATCCCGCGCGAGCTCATCGACAAGATGGGGGAGCTCGGTTTCTTTGGCATCCTGATCCCCGAACAACACGGGGGGCTGGGATTGGGCGCTTTCGAATACTGCCTTGTCGCGGAAGAGCTGGCACGTGGCTGGATGAGTGTTGCCAGCATCATCGCGCGCGGCAACGGGTTCTACAAGTCGATTCCCGGAACGCCGGAGGAGATATCCGAGAAGGCTTCCAGGATGGCCAAAGGGCAGTACCTTGGCGCGGCGGCGCTCTCCGAACCGAATACGGGGTCCGATCTTTCCGGTGTCAGCTGCCGTGCTCGACGCGATGGTGAGGAGTGGGTGATTACCGGCAACAAGTACTGGTGCACCTTCGCGGACGGGGCCGACTTCATAAACGTCCTGTGCCGGCTGGACGAAGGCCCGACGTCGCCAGGTGAGAAGACCCGGACGATCAGCATCGCGGTCGAGAAGCCCCGCGGCCAGCTTCCGGCCGGCGTCAGGGGAAGTCCGATCCCCAAGATCGGCTATTTCGGGTGGAAAACCTGGGAACTTCATTTCGATAACGTGCGCGTGCCCGCCCAGGCAATGGACCGCCAAGGGGAACCCGGACGGGGATACGAGGCTGCGGCAATAAACCTAGGAATGGCTCGCGCCCATACTGCTGCCCGATCGATCGGGCTGGCGCGCGGCGCGCTTGAAGATGCCATGGTCTACGCCAAAGAACGGGTGCAGTTTGGCCAGCCGATCTCTGATTTCCAGGCGATCCGCTTCAAGATCGCGACGATGGCAACCGAAATAGAGGCCGCCCGCCAGCTCATGTACCATGTCTGCTCGGAGTTGGATTCCGGTCGGTCGGCGCGGGCGGAGATTTCGATGGTCAAATACTTCGCTTCAGAGATGGCGGAGCGTGTGACCAGCGAAGCGCTGCAGATATTTGGTGGAGCCGGATACACCACACTCTATCCGATCGAGCGCTACTGGCGCGACGCCCGCCTGACCAAGATCTTCGAAGGAACGTCCGAAATCCAGCAGCGGATAATTGCCGATGTGTTACTTGGCAAACCGTCGCAGCGGGGCTCAAACTGATGGATCTTCACTGCTCGCGGAAAGCGAATTTGCGGCGCAAAAGTGGAAGGGCGATAATGGCCCTTCTGCACAGATCCTCTTATGTAAGTAAAGATTACTTCGTGCAGCATGCGACGACCATATTCTTACTGACAGATAAGCCGTCCCGCCCCCTTTTAAGCGCAAAGCAACTCGTATGATCATGCGGCCTCGGCGGAGCGCGCTTTATATGCCGGCATCGAACGGACGCGCGATTGAAAAAGCGCGAACTCTGCCCTGCGATGTCGTCATCCTCGATCTCGAGGATGCAGTAGCGCCCGAAATTAAGGGCAAGGCGCGAATACAGGCGGTCAAGGCGGTTTCCCAAGGCGGCTTCGGTCACCGCGAGGTTGTCATCCGGATCAACCCACTCGATAGCGAGTGGGGCACCGAAGACCTTGCCGCGGTCGCAAATGCCGGTGCCGATGCGGTATTGCTGCCGAAGGTGTCATCCCCGGAAACCCTTTTTCGCGCGAGGGGTGCGCTCGGTAACGGTAATGTAGCTCTCTGGTCCATGATCGAGACCTGTCAGGCAGTTGTTCGGCTCGAACCGATCGTGTCTGCGGCAAGCGATGCCGGGCTTACCTGCCTGGTTGTAGGCACCAATGATCTCGCCAAAGAGATGCGCTGCCGCCCAAGTAGTGGTCGCACTCCCCTTCTCCCGGTTCTGACGCAGATCGTGCTCGCAGGCCGGATGGCGGGTTTGGCGGTCCTCGACGGCGTATCCAACGTAATTGACGACGAAGGCCTTATCGAAGCCGAATGCGTTCAGGCGCGTGACTGGGGTTTCGATGGCAAGACATTGATCCATCCATCCCAGATTGCGCCGGCCAACCGTGTCTTCACCCCGACCGCAGACGAGGTCGCCTGGGCCGAGGCCATCGATGCGGCGTTCAAGGAACCGCAAAATGCCGGTAGGGGCGCGATCCGGATCGATGGCAAGATGGTTGAGTTGCTCCACCTCGAGGACGCGCGGAGAACGCTTGCTGTTGCCGCGCTCTGCGCGGAGTCGAGCATCGCGGCTTGAGGCGGCGATCACCGAACAGCCGTGATTGCCCGTTTTGTGATCGAGCGGAACCGGTGCGAAGAGCGGATTGACCTTTGACTTGGCTTCCGGCCGTCCGTCGCGCTCGCGTGCGAGAGCCAGTTCCTTTGGAAACAAGCGTTCGCGAGTTAGCGATGCGACCCCCCCACGTTGACGTGCGCTGATTGTTAAAAGTTGCCGTAGCGGGATTCGTTATTCAGTTCTTCGAGCGCCGGGATGACGAGCGCGATATCCAGATAGGCCTCATGCTCGATGAAGTGGGCGGTTTCCGGTCCGGGACGGGGTTTTCTGCTGCGCGACATATGTGGAACGGCCCTGAGGGCAAGCGCTTTTTTCAGTCGAGGTCCGATTGGGGAACGGTGCGGTCATATGTCCGGCCTATTTAAATGCAGTCGTACGACCGCTGGCCTTGATGAGGTCCGCGAAGCAAGTGGCGGATCAATCAAACGCGCTACTCAGAAGATTGCGCGTTGTCGTGTTAGCCTGTCCTGCTTCGGGATTTTGTCCCGTCGGTTCATCGCCCTTTTGTTGCACCTTACCCTCCGGTTGGCATTGCTGCCGCCCGGCTTCCTACTCCGTTGATTCTGCCGGTCAGGCAGCGCTCACCGGAGATGTCCGATAGGCTTCACCCTTGGTGAGCAAAGCGTATGCGATCCTTGCCGCCTTGTTGGCCATTGCCACAGCGACGACCTTGGCGGGTCTGCGCGCAAGGAGCCCCGCGATCCATCGCGGAGCGACCTCGGCATTCTTTGCTCGCCGCAACACCGACATCGCGCCAAGGACGAGTAAGCTGCGAAGCGTGGAATTGCCCATTTTCGATATCCGCCCGAGCCGCTCCTTGCCACCACTTGAATGAGGTTTGGGCGTGAGACCTAGCCAAGCGGCGAAGTGACGGGCCGATTTGAACTGTAGCGCGACGATCTGGATGAGAAGTTAGCGACGATCAGGATGAGAAGCGCTGATCGCGACGAGGTCGTTTTGGTGTGTTTGATTGCCGCTGGCAAGACCTATGTCTCAGGTTGATTGTCGGGG
>Ga0265296_1003892_pt1 | contig 13416 bp, 15 predicted proteins | sample MunlanPumphouse1_FD_189073 | JGI IMG/M metagenome (GOLD analysis project Ga0265296, IMG submission 189073) | Groundwater microbial communities from a municipal landfill in Southern Ontario, Canada - Pumphouse #1 | ecosystem: Environmental > Aquatic > Deep subsurface > Groundwater | place... | reverse complement strand
GTTCCCTGAGGTCGGAATCGGTTTGTTCAAGGGCATGTGTAGTCTTTTCGAGCCTTGAAGACAGGTAACCGCTCAGGAAGGCTACCAGATAAAAGGCGGATATGTGCGCAAATATATTGTAAAGGAAGGCTTTTTCAGTCAGTGTCATATCGTATTCTATAGGAAGAAGTTTATAATACTGGAGGTCGATTATAATACCGTAAAGGATACTGTTAAAAGTCGCAATTATATAACCCGCCCTTCTGTCCAGAACCGCGCTTGCTGACATCACCGTTAACGGCATAATGAATGAAAACCAGCTCTCAATTCCGCCTGTGAGATATATGAGTATGTTTATGGCTGAGGCATCTATAAAAAGCTGGAAATAGGCAAACAGCACATGCATTTTTACCCTGTTCAGCAAGATGGAATAAACTATTGTGAGGGTATAGAGCGCTATTATCAGGTTTAAAGTAGCGCGGGGATGCGGGAAATTCCTGTATCCGACCTGCAGTATAAAGAACGAGACCAGCAATAGCGTAACAAAAATGACCCTTACTGTGATAAGGGCCTTTAATTTTTTACTCAGGACTTTATCAGTCATTCAGTCATTCAGCCTTCAGCTAAACAGCTTAAAGCTTACAGCTTCCTCTTCTATTTTACGAGCGATCCCATCTTGAATATCGGCAGATACATTGCTATTACTACAAAACCAACTGTACCGCCAAGAAATACCATCAGCAGCGGTTCCATCATGGCTGTCAGGTTCGAGACAACACTATCAACTTCTTCATCGTAAAAATCAGCGATCTTTGAAAGCATTGAATCAAGCGCGCCTGTTGATTCGCCTACGGATATCATATGAGTGACCATCGGCGGAAATACCTTTGCCTTTGAGAGGGGTTCAGCGAGGGTTTTACCTCCTGTAACTGCCTTTCTTACTTCCATGATTGCAGCTTCAATTACTTTATTGCCGGCTGTCTTTGCTGTTATCTCAAGCCCATCCAGTATCGGCACCCCGCTGCTTGTGAGTGTCCCTAGTGTCCTGGTAAATTTGGCAACAGCAACCCTGTTGAGAAGTGTGCCGAATATAGGCAGTTTTAACGCTATCCTGTCTGTTAGAAGCTGACCTTTTTCCGTGCGCCTGAACTGCTTCAGGAACATAACAAGGCCGGTTATCATGCCGGCTGTTATAAGGCCGCCCCAACCGCCTATAAAATTACTGATGTTGATGATTATCAATGTCGGCATTGGCAGTGTTCCGCCCATTGAGGCAAACATGGACGAAAAAGTAGGGACAACAAATATCATTATAACTGCGATTGCCAGGACTGCTATGACTGTAACTATTATTGGATATGTCATAGCGCCCTTAACTTTTTTCTTTAATGCCATTGCCTTTTCTATATATGCTGCAAGCCTGTTAAGGATTGTATCCAGGATACCGCCTGCCTCGCCTGCTGCTACCATGTTTGCATACAACTCAGTGAATACCCTCGGGTGTTTTTTGAGTGCATCAGCATAAGTTGAACCTGCCTCGACATCATCCTTGACCTGAGCCAGCACTCTGGCAAGCGTCTTATTTTCGACCTGAGTTGAAAGGATATCAAGGGCCTGTACCAATGGCAGCCCGGCGTCTATCATTACGGAAAACTGCCTTGTGAATATAACAATATCCTTATCTGAAACCTTGCCGCCGCCCCCGAATAACTTTTTTGCAGCCTTTTTTTCAGTGATAATAGTAGGAGTTATATTCTTCTTCCTGAGCTGTGCCATAACCTCGTCTTTTGAGGCTGCTGTGATCTCCCCTGATTCTACCGTACCTTTTGTGGTTTTACCTGACCATTGGAATACTGTTGCCATTTTTATCCCCTCCCTTTAGCAGGTGTTGATATTCTTTGAAGCATTGTAATTAATTCTTCAGGCACTGAAGAGCGGCCTATTGCATCCTCATAGGACAGAAGTCCTTTTGTGTAGAGTTCGAATAAGGACTGGTTCATTGTCTGCTGGCCGGACTTTGTCTGTCCGGTCTGCATCATGGAATATATCTGATGTATCTTGTCTTCTCTTATGAGGTTTCTTATAGCCGGGTTTGGCACCAGCAGCTCAACTGCGAGAACCCTTCCATGCCCGGACTTCTTTGAGATAAGCTGTTGGGCAAGTATCCCTTCAAGGACAAAAGAGAGCTGGGTCCTTATCTGCTCCTGCTGATGGGGCGGGAACACATCTATTACACGGTTTATTGTCTGGACAGCGGAATTGGTATGCAGTGTGGCAAGCGTCAGATGCCCTGTCTCTGAAACTGTAAGGGCTGCCTCTATTGTCTCAAGGTCGCGCATCTCACCTATCAGGACAACATCGGGGTCCTGCCTGAGGACATACCGCAAGGCTGCCTTAAAAGATACAGTGTCGGCATTTACCTCTCTCTGGTTAATCAGGCATTTTTTGTGAGCGTGAAGATATTCTATCGGATCTTCTACCGTGATAATATGTTCCTGCCTCTCTGAGTTTATCCTGTCGACCATTGCAGCCAGTGTTGTTGATTTACCGCTTCCTGTCGGCCCTGTTACAAGAATCAGTCCGCGAGGCCTTTTTACAAGGTCGTTAAGAATCTCAGGCAGCCCCAGTTCCTGAAATGTTCTTATCTGGAACGGGATAGTCCTGAATGCCCCGGCAACTGCGCCTCTCTGCATAAAGGTGTTTCCCCTGAACCTGCTCAACCCTTTAACTCCGAATGACAGATCAAGCTCATTGTTTTCCTCAAACTTATGTTTCTGGGCATCTGTCAGGACACTGTAGCATAGTGCTTTTGTATCAGCAGGGGTCAATTGCGGATGGTCCAGCGGTATAAGCCTGCCGTCAACCCTGATCCTTGGCGGACTCCCCGTTGTTATGTGCAGGTCCGATGCCCCCTTCTCTATCATAAGTTTCAGTAAGTCATACAATGTTGCCATCTATTTCCTCCAATTTATAGGTCCCAGGTTTCAGGTTATAGGTTATAGGTTTTAGGTTCTAATCTGAACCCTGACGCCTGATACCTGCAAACCTGATTCAGTCTCCGGCCGTAACCCTCAGCACCTCTTCTATAGTAGTAACGGCTTCTTTTACTTTAGTCATTCCGCTCATCCTTAATGTCTTCATGTCATTTCTGATAGCGGCCTTTTTCAGCTCATCTGCTGATGCGCCTTCGAGCACGAACTTCCGTATCTCGTCGTTAACAATCATAATTTCATAAAGCGCTATTCTTCCCTTATAACCGGTCTTATTGCATACAGGGCACCCTTTGCCCCTGTAACACTTGAAAGTCTTTGCCTCTTCTTCCGATAACCCCATATTTATAAGCGCGGCCACAGGAATCTTCTCCTCTTCCTTTTCGCACTTGTAGCATATCTTTCGTGCAAGCCTCTGTGCCATTATAAGTATAACAGATGATGACACCAAAAATGGTTCGATGCCCATGTTTAACATTCTGCTTATGCTGCTTGGGGCGTCATTTGTATGCAGTGTGCTGAGAACCAGATGGCCTGTTAAGGCTGCCTTAACAGCAATTTCTGCAGTCTCAAAATCACGTATCTCTCCAACCAGAATGATGTCAGGACTCTGCCTCAAAAAAGCCCTCAGCGCCGAGGCAAATGTAAGGCCTATATCTTCTTTCATCTGCACCTGATTTATACCCAAAAAATTATATTCAATGGGGTCTTCAGCAGTCATTATGTTTATATTAGGCTTATTGAGATAATTCAGGGCAGAATAAAGGGTTGTTGTCTTGCCGCTTCCGGTAGGGCCTGTAACAAGTATCATCCCGTAAGGTCTGTTCAATGCCTCCAGAAATTTCTGGAGTGCATTCTCTTCGAACCCAAGCTTTGTAAGGTCTACCTGCAATGAAGCCTTGTCAAGTATTCTCATAACTGTTTTTTCGCCAAAAAGGCAGGGGAGTACCGAGACGCGGAAGTCCACCTCTTTTTTCTTGCCGAGCCTTAACTTAATCCTTCCATCCTGCGGAAGCCGCCTCTCTGCTATGTCAAGTCTGGACATTATCTTCAGCCTTGAGGTCACAGAATTTTTAATCCTCAGGGGCAGGTTCATGGCCAAAGCAAGCACGCCGTCAATCCTGTATCTGACCCTGAGGGAAGTCTCGTACGGCTCTATGTGGATATCACTTGCCCCTAGCTTTATTGCATTTATGAGTATGCCGCTTACGAGCTTTACAATGGGTTCCTCAACTTCCCCTTTTCCTCCCATCATATCTTCTTCAGAGACATGTTCGATATCGTCAAGCGCATCTCCAACAACCTTATCAAACTCATCAACATCTACTGTAGGGCCTTCATCAGATGCGCCGGCACCTTCCTGGCCTGTCATTTCACCTTCTGTAAATGTATAATCTTTTGCCTCGAGTTTCATTGAGGCAGCAGCTTGTGTTTGCTGCTGCGGCGTTGCAGCGACAAGACCCTCGCCCTTGCCGCCGTAGGAGGTTGTTATTGCATTTATGAGCGCAGATTCTGTTGCTATTACGATCTCGACATTATATCCCGTCATGAACTTGATATCATCAACGGCAAATACATTGGAAGGGTCTGCCATTGCCACTGTCAGGGTTGCGCCAACCCTTGCCACCGGAATTATCATATACTTCTTTGCCATCTCGGCAGGTATGAGCTTTAAAACAGTTGGGTCAATCTTGTAATCAGTAAGGTTTATTGCTGACATGCCATATTGCTTGCTCAGGAAAGTGACGAGTTTATCCTCGGTGACATGGCCTAATTTAACGAGGTTTGTGCCGAGCCTTCCGCCTTTCTTCTTCTGAAGGTTCAAGGCCTCTTTCAACTGCTCCTCGGTGATAACCCCGGAGGCTATAAGTATCTGACCTAATTTTACTGCCACTGCTTACTCCGTCCCCGCGCTGTCATTCCCGCTTGTCGGGAATCCTTCCCTGAAGAGGGATTGCGGGCAAGCCACAATGACAAACATAGAGGTCTTACTAACGACTGTATTAGTATTTTGCATTTTAAATTTTTTACTCTCCAAATGTGGCCCTTACTATCTCTTCCACAGAAGTGGTGCCATTTTTTATTTTAGTCAAACCGCTTATCCTCAGTGTCCTCATGCCGAGCCTGACAGCAGCCTTTTTTATCTCATCTGATGATGCGCCCTCAAGCGTCAACTCCTTGATCTCATCCTTCATCGGCATAATCTCATAGAGTCCTATCCTTCCCCTGTAGCCTGCATTGTTACATGCCGGGCACCCTTTTCCCCTGAAACATTTTACAGATCCTGCCTCCTCTTCTGAAAAGCCCAATTTTATCAAGGCCGGCACCGGGATCTTCTCCTCTTCCTTGCACTGCGAGCATATCTTTCTCACAAGCCTCTGAGAGGCAATAAGGATAGTTGATGCTGCCACGAGAAATGGCTCAATACCCATATTCAATAATCTGCTTATGGTGCCGGGGGCATCATTTGTATGCAGAGTGCTAAGGACCAGATGGCCTGTTAATGCTGCCTTAACAGAAATCTCTGCTGTTTCAAAATCACGTATCTCACCAACCATGATGATGTCCGGGTCCTGCCTTAAAAAGGATCTTAGCGCCGCAGCGAATGTAAGTCCGATATCTTCTTTAACAGCCACCTGATTTATGCCGGGGAAGTTATATTCAACAGGGTCCTCAGCAGTTGATATGTTAACGCCTATTTTGTTCAGATAATTCACCGCAGAATAGAGCGTTGTTGTCTTTCCGCAGCCTGTCGGCCCTGTAACCAGTATCATTCCGTTGGGCTTTTCGAGCGCTGCCATAAAATCCTTCAAGGGCTCCTCTTCGATGCCCAGCTTTGTAAGGTCTACCTGAAGGTTGCCTTTATCAAGAATCCTCATATTGGTTCTTTCGCCGAAAAGACACGGAACAGTTGAGACACGGAAATCCACCTCTTTTTTCTTCCCGAGTTTCAGCTTAATCCTGCCATCCTGAGGAAGCCGCCTTTCCGAGATATCAAGGCGCGCCATTATCTTGATCCTTGATGTCAGGGCAGCCTTTATCTTTGCAGGCAGGTTCATTATCACGCGGCATTCGCCGTCAATCCTGTACCTGACCCTTACGGAGTTCTCATAAGGCTCGATCTGAATATCGCTTGCGCCCGCATTTATAGCATTTAAAAGTATGCCATTAGTCAGCTTTATTATCGGGGCAGCAACCTCTCTGATTACCTCAGCGTCTTCTTTTTCCTCTACAACCTCAACATCACCTATAGCCCTTCCAACAACCTGGTCAAACTCTTCAACGTCAACTGTAGGGCCTTCATCCATGCCAAGCATATCTTCAATATTTCCGTCTTCTCCTGCAGTGTAGTCTTTTGCCTGCAGTATCTCTGCGGCAGTGGCTACAGTTGAAGCCTGAGACTCCTGTGTTTGTTGCTGCTGCTTTGCAGCGACAACGCCCTCGCCCTTGCCGCCGTAGGAAGTTGTTATTGCATTTATGAGCGCAGATTCTGTTGTTATTACGCTCTCGACATTGTATCCCGTCATGAACTTAATATCATCAACGGCAAATACATTGGAAGGGTCTGCCATTGCCACTGTCAGGGTTGCGCCAACTCTTGCCACCGGCATCATCATATACTTCTTTGCCATCTCGGCAGGCACGAGCTTTAGGACAGAGGTGTCAATCTTGTAATCAGCAAGGTTTATTGCCGACACCCCGTACTGCTTGCTCAGGAAAGTGACGAGTTTATCCTCAGTTACATGGCCTAATTTGACGAGGTTTGTGCCGAGCCTTCCACCTTTCTTCTTCTGAAGGTTCAAGGCCTCTTTCAACTGCTCCTCGGTGATAACACCGGAGGCTATTAATATCTGACCTAATTTTACCGCCATAGTTAAATTTTACACTATATAGAAACTATAATGGAAGTGGCAATAGCCCAGCGAAGTTATTTTAGATTGTATGGCTGATAGTGGCCAGATAAAGGCAGGTGATTTTTTACTGCCGCCAAAAGCTATCCGCTTCTTATTCTCATATCCAGCATCTCTCTTACCTTTTTCAGAAGCGCTGCCGGCGAGATTGGCTTTGAAACAAGGCTTAAACCCTGTGCGGTTATTTCTTCTTTATGTATGAAATCAATCGCATCCTCTCCATTCACAGCCGCTATTACGGCATAGCGAAACTCCTCAAGAACAGCTCTTGTAAGTTCTCTAACGTCTATATCATTTATAACCTCATTGAGATTTTCCGGTTTTGGATTGCTTACCTGTTCCTGCTGAAGGTAAGAAGACTCTGTGTTAGATTGGCAGCCCTTTCTGCCGAGGCAAGTATCTGCTCTATGTTATGTCTGCTGGGGTTATCTTCTTCCATTTTCATTTGCAAGAGGTGTCCATAGCCCATGATTGCCGTAAGCACGTTATTGAAGTCATGAGCTACGCTGCCTGCCAATGTGCCGATTACCTCCAACTTCTGGGCATGATGCACCTGTTGTTCAAGCTGATTTCTTTTAATGCTATCTTTGGGTTTAAATGTGATCACTTTTTTCATATCTCGTTTACCGAAGAAACCACATATCTGCTTAGACCCTCAAACTGCTCTTTATACTTTTTGTGAAAAGGGAGCAGCCTTTGATATTCCCTTACCTTATCTATTTTTTTTACCTCTTTTACACTAATGTCTTCATTAAGCATAGGGATTATATTATGATAAGCGCCAATGAATAAAATCCCTGTTTCTCCATGATTCAGGGTTTCGTTTATTCTCCCGGCTATAAACCTGTCTCTCTTTTTAAGTAAATGGTTTTTTAATAATCTATACTTTAAATAAGCAATTAATTTTTCTCTCTTTGTCCTGGCCTTAGTTAAATCTATCAGGTGGTTCCTTTCTTTTTTAACCAGAGCAAAATCCTCAGTTTTCACCAGGACTGCGCCTTTCTGAATAAGCCTTGATATAATCTCATAATTCTTGCTGCCGCTCTTCAGTCCTTCCTCAACTATCTTCAGACCTATATCTCCATTTGCAAGCAACCCATCCTGGTATATTTTAAAGCCGGGAACCTCTAATCCATCAAAATATCTTGCTAACGAATCCCAAAAGTCTTTCACTGTCTGCAGGTGTTCTTTCCAGGCTTCCTCACCGAGACTTAGGATACCTCTCTCACCTACTGCCGGGGCAAGAGTTCCAAGGTCAGCAGCCATGTGGATAATGGGGATATAAAGAAGCGTTCTCATTTAGTATTATTTTGCCTTCATTTTTTTTTCTATGAGGTCTACCCTCTCTTTGAGGTCCCTGTTTTCTTCTTCTATTACCGCTGCCTTTGTAGAAAGATAAGGGTCGCTCTGCCACCAGTTAATGCCCATCTCCATCGCCTTGTCTACAGAGGCAATCAGTAGTCTTATCTTAATAGTAAGCAGGTCAATATCCGCAATTTGAATCTTAATATCACCGGCGATGACGATTCCCTTGTCTAATACTCTTTCTAAGATATCGGCAAGATTAGTAGCATTTGTGGCGTGCATCATTTTTTGTTCTGACATGCTTATCTTCTCCTTTTTTGTTACGCCAATTTTTTGGCTTTTATAATCAGATTTGCCGTCTTCTTGCGTACATTTGCAATAAACCGACAATTCCTGCAGTCTAAACTTTCACCATCGTAATCCGGACAAGAAAGTAGTATATCTACTTCTTTCTGTAACTCCTCTGCAAAGACTGCCTTCTCTTGCACCCCTTTGGCCTTATTAATCTTGTCAGTAATATCCTTTATTACAAATTCTTGTTTTTGAAATGGTGAGCAGTTTATTTTGGCTTCTTCTTTTTTAGTCATCGTTAACCTACATTAAATTCCCTAAAGGGCCTAAATCTAAATTCAGATCCTCATCCTCGATGCCAAAGATTGCCTGAATCTCTTTTATCTTCTTCTGTACCGCCTTAAGGCTCAACCCTAATTTTTGAATTTCTGCAGGAGAAAGTGTTCCTCTTTTCACTCTTCTGAAGGCCTCCTTTTCCATAAGCTTTCTTATCAACTCAACCAAGGTTAAAACTAATTTAGCTAAACCTTGCTCTGTCTTTTTGGGACTACCTAGATCAATGATTTTAGGGATATTTTCTTCTGCCTTCCTTATTTCTCTTTGTAATCTTTCTATATACTCTATATCTTCAGGGGTAAGTTCTTTGTCGGGATTACTGAAACTCTTACCTGATATCTCCTCTGCCTTCGAAACCGATGTAAGCATGAGTCTTAAACCCAAAAAAACAAGGTCCACATCCGCTACCCTTATCATTATATCTCCATTGATAACTGCTCCCTTTTCTAAAACCTTATCCAGGGCATCTACCAATGTCACATTATCGTTTTTATTAATCATATCTTCAAATAGGAGGTAAAATTAAATGGAGGCCAGGGCCCGCTATACTCAAGGTAAAATCCTTTTGCCTGTATTTCTTGATCAAGTTCCCCGGCCTCTTCTTTAAAATTTACAATTTCCCCCTCAGGGATTAGGAAGGCTGAATTTAAAACCATTGGCTCGCGTTTGCCTGTTAACTCCTTCCCAAAAATCTTGTTTTTAATTGAAGCCACAGCTTGTTTTCCTATGCTCTCAAATAAAACCTCTACAATATTATTTAATTCTTTGTCCACTTCTTTGGAAATAACCTCTGTTAGTTCTTCTTCCATAAAAAAGGCCATGCCTTCAGGTAAAGAGGCTATATATTTCTCCTTTTCTTTTATTGATTCATTTTTCTCTTTTATCACCTGCTCAAATTTTTCCCTGTCTTTAAGATATACCTTTACGCTCCATTCCTGTTTACCTCGAATTCTGTCTAAAACTTCTTTAATCCCGGAATAGTCTTTATTTAAAGTCTCTTCTAATCTTGCTTTATCTTTTAAAATGGTGCCGAATCTTATTGGTATCAGGCTTAAAATCTTATCATTCTCTCTCATTGCTCCTTCTATAACTCTTTCATGAGTAACGGCCTTTTCTTTAATCCAGCTCAGGTCTTCCCGGGCCTTTTTTTGAATCTCTTCAGATGCAAATTCTTCTAAGGAGATATTACTCACAACTGCCTCTACTTCACGGTAAACAATAGTAAAAACCTCTCCCTTTCCATCGATACCTTTTATAGGAATTGCTGGAACACCTTCGATTTTCTCTCTTATACAATAAAGATATAATCCTTCCACTATTTCTCCTGTCACTGATTTTTGCTCTTGAGTTCATATGACTGGACTTCTAAATTATCATCCAGTTTAACCTCATAAACATTCCTATCCTGTACCCGGGTTGAAAGTCCAAGAGATTTTATGAATGAACTCTCCTCATAAACCTCTGCCTCTGTTTCCCAGCCATCGCTGACCTTTGCCGCCTTAATAACCCTTACATCTTTTACATTAAGGGTCTTTTTTAAATATTCGGTGACCGCTTTCCCAGCTTTTTCTATATTAGCCATTTTTACACCCCCTCCTCTTTTGCCGTTCTAACAGCATCTAATCTTACCAATAATTCCTTTTCCTGCTTTGTATATTCTTCCTCGCTGATCTCATCTAACTCAAATCTTAACTGTAGTTCCATCAGCCTTTCCCGTATATGGTCCTCGCTGGATAACTCCTGCTCAGCCATCTCATGAATCTTCTTGAAAATACCGATAAATCCTTTAAATGGCAGCAACAACAGGTCGTCTATTAAAAGCACTTTAATATCCTCCTACATTTATTGTTAAATTAATAAAATTAAATGGCGGCAGTGTCCCCACATATTTGAATTTCATTTTATCGCCATATTTATCAGCAAGTTCCTGAACCTTCTGGTCAAACTCTGCCTCTTTATCTCCATCTATTAAAAACGCTGCATTTATAATCATCCTTTCGCCATAGGTGTTATTGGTCTTCACTTCTACCGCTAAAGGCGATAGTGCCTCCAAGATATCCTCTTTACAAAGCTCTTTCTCTTTTTCTAAAGCAGCCTCAACCTTCTTTCCTATCTCCATACGCTGATAATGGGCTTGCTCAACCGATTTTGAAGCTATTGTATCCTTAAGCTTCTTGATGTCTTCATATTTTTCTAATATCTCTTTATATATAATATCTTCTTTAAATATTGCTTTTAATCCAAGCTCTTTCTTGCCTTCAATATTTTTTAATAAATCCACAAATTTATCATGCTCTTTTTCTAATATCTTCTTAACCTTTTCTTCATCTTCGGCAATTGTGCAAAACCGAACCGGCAAAACTGTATGCTTCTTCATCACCTCTTCAATGGCTTTTTCATGGGGAATCACATTTTCCCTTGATACCGAATAATTTATTATTGGGGAATTACTAACCACTGCCGCTAAATCATTAAAACAAATAGTATAAAGTTCATCTCCCCTGCCGCCAATTCCCAGGGGGCCAAATGTTTGTACTTTGTTACCGCCTATTATGCAATATATATATTTCCCCTCTTTCATACGAAAATACCCCTCACTTTTCCCATTCCTCCGGATAAATGACAATATTGACAAAGTTAAATACAGGCAAAGGGCCTGCATATATAAACTTTATTCTAGCCTTATATTTATCATCTAAATCATCCATAATATTATCGAATTCTTTTTCTCTCCCTTTATCAACAAGGAAGGCGGCATTCATAAACATATTATCAGAAATATTTTTATTGAGTTTACAATCGAAGACTGTTCTTCTCAGGGCATCTACTGTCTTTTCTGCCTCCTTCTCTTTTTTCTTTACTAAAGCCTGCTCAATCATCTTACCGACTTCTATCTTTGCCTGTACCCCGCTAGAAAAGGATTTTCTAACGGGGCCCGTATCGTTCTGAATTTTCTCTTTTGCCTTCTTAATCTCTTTATTTTCTTTTATAATCTCTTTAAAAATTACATCCATATTTTTCCATATTCCTTTAACGCCTAATTCTATTTTATGGTCCATATCCCTTAATAGATTCTTAAATTCTTTATGTCTTCTATCTAAGAGATTCCTTACTTCATCGGCATTAGATGCGACGGTGCCAAACCTGACCGGGAGCACGCTATCAAATTCTTTCATCACCTCTTCAATTACTTTTTCATGAGCCAACATATTCTCCCGGTTCACAACAAACCTGGTCATAGGATGATCGCTTGCAACAATGCTCAGGTCATCATAGCCAATGGTTAAGACCTCATCACCTCTGACACCAATGCCAATTGGGCCAAAGTTTCTTTCCTGCTTTGTCCCAATAATACAATAGATATATTTTCCTTCCTTTTCCATGTACTATTTTCTCACCTGGACGATGACGGCATCTTGACTAATCCATTTTTCATTAAATGAACAGGCCTCCCCCTGGCCTGCCTGTTCGGCAGACAGGCAGTATTCGAGGAGGATTTTATATGCCCTGAATATTTCATTAAACTGCCTCTCTGCATCCGGAGAACCCAAGTTCTTATCTGGATGATATAACTTGGCCTTACCCCTGTAAGCCTTTATGATCTCATCTCTTGTTGCCATGTCATTAAGGCTCAATTTCCCCTTTGCCCATTCAATGTCATTAAAAGGTATTTTTTTAACCTCAGCGGTATAAAAACTATAAGGAGGGAGCGGCCCGACACATCTGAAATTTATTTTCCCGGCGTATAATTCATCCAGCCCATCTAACTCTTTTTCAAATTCAGCCTTTCTGTCTTTATCTATAAGAAAGGCGGAATTAAAGATCATCCTGTCATCCATCAGATCATGCTTTCTAAAATCCAGACTGCATCCTTTTAATGCCGCCTCTATTTCAAAAGAGCATCTTTCCCTTTTTTTATCCAGGATATTCTTAATGAGGCTGCCTATTTTAATCTGGCCCTCTACAGATACGCCTTCAGGCCCGGACATCAGTTTTTCTTTAAGCGATTTGATCTCCTTCGCTTCGCTAACCTCTTTAATTGTTGAATTCAAATCATTCCATGTTGCCACCACATCCATCTCAATCTTATTATCGATTTTTCTGAATATATCTTTAAACAATGCGTATCCCCTTAATAAAATCTCTTCAACCTCTCCTGTATTAAAGGCGTAGGTGCCCAACCTCATTGGAATAACGGTGTAAGAATCCATAGTCTTTTCTATTACCTGCTGGTGGGTGAGAAGGTATCTGGCGACTTCATCTTTAGGTAGAATAGTGTAATTTATAAATTGGGAATCACTTACAACCGCCGAAATATCCTGAAAGGGAATCGTATATACTTCTTCATAGCAAGACATTCCGCAGGAATTAAATATTTTATCTTCTAAAGCCTCAATAATGCCAAAAATATATTTAGCTTCCATATTCGGTTTTCCCTTTTAATACTTTCAAAAACGCCCCCGCTACTTTCGGGTCGAACTGGGTCCCGGCGTTCTTTTTTAACTCTTCTATCGCCTTTTCCCTGCCAGGCGTCTCACGATAGGGTCTCTCTGCTGTCATAGAATCAAATGCATCTGCCACAGCGAGTATCTTTGCCTGAAGTG
>Ga0265296_1003891_pt1 | contig 13422 bp, 7 predicted proteins | sample MunlanPumphouse1_FD_189073 | JGI IMG/M metagenome (GOLD analysis project Ga0265296, IMG submission 189073) | Groundwater microbial communities from a municipal landfill in Southern Ontario, Canada - Pumphouse #1 | ecosystem: Environmental > Aquatic > Deep subsurface > Groundwater | place: Canada... | reverse complement strand
GACAATAGCGCTTTGCAGGCGTGACGGAAGCAAGCAAAATTATCGCATCTCCAAACTTTTTTCGTTTGAAGGGCTTGAGCAAAAAGAAGTGGAGGAAGTGCAATGCGGTGATCTTGCGGCCATAGCCGGAATTCCGGACATTACGATCGGGGAAACCATTGCCGACAAAGACAATCCTGAGGCGCTGCCGGTTCTGCAAATCGACGAACCTACAATGAAAATGCACTTTTTGGTTAACAATTCGCCTTTTTCCGGGCTGGAAGGATATCTTGTAACGACAAGAAATATTAAAGAGCGCCTTGAAAAAGAACTTGAAACAAACGTCGGACTCAAAGTGGAACCGATTGACGGGAGTGATGGTTATGCGGTTTCCGGTCGTGGTGAACTCCACCTTTCGATTTTGCTCGAGAACATGCGCCGCGAAGGCTATGAGCTTCAGGTTTCCCGCCCTGAAGTGATTATGAAACAAGTTAACGGGAAAACCCAAGAACCCATTGAGTTTGTGATTGTAACCGTGCCGGATGAATACAGCGGAATAGTCATTGAAAAACTCGGCAAGCGCAAGGGCATTATGCTAAATATGGTTTCAAACGAAGGTTCGACACGGCTTGAATATAACGTTCCGACGCGCGGACTCATCGGTTTCAGGAGCGAATTTATTTTGGAAACGCACGGCGAAGGCATTCTGGATCACAGCTTTTCGCATTATGATGATTATAAAGGTGAGATTGAACGCAGGAAAAACGGCGTTTTGATTTCACAGGAAACCGGCGAAACAACCGGCTATTCGTTATGGAAAATACAAGAGCGAGGAATGATGTTTTGCAACCCCGCCACACGAGTTTATATGGGCATGATTCTCGGGGAGAACGCAAAAGAAGGAGATATTATCGTTAACGCATGCAAGGGTAAAAAGCTCACGAACATGCGCGCTTCCGGCTCCGATGAATCTATAATGCTAATTCCTCCTCATATTATGACGCTTGAACAGGCGCTCGAATTCATAGAGCAGGACGAACTTGTGGAGATAACGCCGAAAAGCATACGTCTGCGCAAAAAATTCCTAAATGAACTTGATAGGAAAAGGAATAAGGGCAATTAGATTTTGTCGTCCAAGACACCGAATGCCAAAGACTTGAATCTGCCTCTGCCTTGTCCAACAACGCCACTGGCGGCTAGGTCTTTTACCAAAGTACGGATAAAATTTTCATAAAAGCGCGCCTTGCCACTATAATAGTCAGACGTTGTTTTAAAATATACTTTTAGGATTTCATCAACAGCATCGAATAAACTTTCCACCCCATTCGGATAATGACGAATAGTTCCAATTAAAAAATCAGTCGCACCTCGCCCGGGAATAACTAAATCACCTTCGCGATAGGTAGGATCACTTGCGCGCATATCGTTTTCAGCGACTGCGCGAAATCCCCCCTTAAAACCTTCAATGTCTATTTTCTCTGCATTCGTAGAGCTGAAATATTTATCCACTAATCCGACAGCCATGCGTTCAAATGTGACAGATGGTACTAATTGGACTGATAAATTAGTTTTGTTGTTTTCCGTTGAATTCAATTCAAGAACTTCTTTCACCTCGTTCAAAAAGTCATTTACCAATTCGGGATTTTGCATAACTGCACTCACGAATACACCAATCGCTCTGGTACTTGGACAACCTAATTTTAAGTCACCGGAAAATCTGGTTTTCGGATCTTTATGGTCTTCCTCAATCGCCTGCACAAATTCGTCTACGAATGCCTTAACTGGATTTTCACTTGGATTTTCACCAGGATTATTCATATACATCAAGAATAGCAGAAATATCAGTTATGTCAAGTTTTTATTTCTTCTTTATGCCTGTAATTAAGACAACAATCCCAACAATCAGGACAAAATTAGGCAAAAGACCGTATAATCCGAAAAATGCACGTTTTTCTCCTACAATTCTACTGATTTTTGGTGAATTCGGCAGATATTCTATGGCAATTTTACCTGATTGATGAGCCATTTGGGCAATTACCTCCTTAAAAGTTCTGCCGACACCGTTAATCTTTTGCCCATCCGGCGTCTCAAAATTATAAGTAACCTCCCACGGGTGAACTTTATTAATCGAGGAACTCAGATCAAAAACGACATTCTCCACAACAGCCTCGACCTTGGTGCCGCTATTTAATTGATAATCAGCCCAGGGCACGCCATCAATGGCAAAGAAAACGGAGGAAATAATCAATCCGACAACTGCAAAAATCGCACCTGCCATTACATTCACTTCTTCCATTTTGTACGCACTGAAAAACATAAAAAAATTTGATAACTTATGCCCCGTGGCATTTTTTGTATTTTTTGCCGGAACCGCATGTACACGGTTCGTTGCGACCGATTATTAAGTTGCGTTCACCACCCAGAACATGTTCTATTTGCTCCTCATTTGTGAGCAACTTTTGAGGTGCCAGCCTGCGAACGACGGGATTCGAAACCTCCTGCCTGTATTCCATTTTAAACAGTGTATTTACCGTATTAGTCCTTATATTGGCCAAAAGCTCCATAAACATTTGAAAAGCTTCTTGTTTATATTCGATCAACGGATCTTTTTGCCCGTAACCGCGCAGAGAAACGCCCTCGCGCAAACTGGACATGTTATCAATATGCTCCATCCAAAGCGCATCAAGCGATCTTAAATAAACCCCGCGCTCAACTTGGCGCAAAAGAGACGAACCTTTGGATTCAATAAAATCCGGCAGTTCTTTTTCTCGCGACAAATATTCATCCCAAAGATAATGTTTTGTGTAATCGATCATCTCTTCCGTCTCTTCAAATTTATTTAACTTGTCGAAGTCAAAAGGATTTTTCTGGTCTTTATGAATGGCCTTTACCGCTTCCGCCATTTTCGCCGTATCCCATTCTTCCTTATTCCTGCCACCGGCATGATTCAAAACAATAGCCTCGGCTTCCTGCTCGATCAAAACTAAAATATCGTTTTTAATATCCTCTGAAAAAAGCATTTTTCGTCGACGTGAATAAATAATTTCACGCTGACGATTCATAACGTCATCGTATTCGACAAGATGCTTTCTGATTTCAAAGTTTCTACCTTCAACTTTTTTTTGCGCGCCTTCAATCGAATTGCTTATCATGCGATTTTCTATCGGCATTTCGTCCGGAACTTTCAAAAATTCCATCATGCGCATAACGCGATCACCCCCAAACAAACGCATAAATTCGTCTTCCATCGAAACCAAAAATTGACTCGCACCCATGTCACCTTGACGACCGGCGCGGCCGCGAAGCTGATTATCGATACGTCGCGATTCATGCCTTTCAGTGCCCAAAATAAAAAGCCCGCCAACTTCACGCACGCCTTCTCCCAATTTAATATCCGTTCCGCGACCCGCCATGTTGGTGGCGATAGTAACGGCGTTGCGTTGACCGGCCTTCGCAATTATTTCGGCTTCCTTCTCATGAAATTTCGCATTCAATACGGTGTGAGGAATACTATGCGCACCCAGCAACTTACTCAAAACTTCCGATTTCTCAATCGAAATAGTACCTATCAAAACAGGCTGGCCCTTTGCATGAAGTTCTTTTACTTTTTCAACTGCGGCCAAAAATTTTCCTCTTTGATTTTTATAAACCGCATCGGGATGATCAATACGCACCAACGACTTATTTGTCGGGATAACGATTGTGTCGAGCTTGTAAATTTTCGCAAATTCTTCCGCCTCGGTTAACGCAGTGCCGGTCATGCCCGCCAATTTTTCAAACAAACGGAAATAATTTTGGAAAGTTACGGTTGCCAGCGTGCGGCTTTCACGATTCACTTCAACATTTTCCTTCGCCTCGATCGCCTGGTGCAAGCCATCGGAATAACGACGGCCCGGCATAAGACGACCGGTAAATTCATCGACAATAATAACTTCATCGTCCTTAACCACATAATCAATATCATTCTTAAAAAGCGCGTGCGCCTTCAGCGCCTGCTCAATGTGATGCACTTCCTCAAAACCGCCCTCCGCATAAATATTGCTCATGCCAAGTAATTTTTCCATTTTCGCGATTCCTGCTTCCGTAAGTGTCGCGGTTTTTAATTTTTCATCGATTTCAAAGTCATCTTTTTCGGTTAATTGCGGAATTAAACGTGAATATTTGTAATATTTTTCGGTGGATTCCTCGGCGGGTGAAGAAATAATAAGCGGCGTTCTGGCTTCATCAATCAAAATGGAATCAACTTCATCGACGATCGCATAATTGAGTTTTCGCTGAACGATCTGCGAAAGCTCCCCCGCCATGTTGTCGCGCAAATAATCAAAACCGTATTCATTATTGGTGCCGTATGTAATATCGCAATTATAGCCTTCTTTCTTCTGTTCATTCGATTGGCCGTGCACGATTATGCCTACCGTTAGCCCCAAAAACTTATAAAGCCCTCCCATCCACTCGGCGTCGCGCTGTGCCAAATAATCGTTGGCGGTGACAAGATAAACGCCTTTTCCGGCAAGCGCATTCAAATAAATCGGCATGGTGCAAACAAGCGTTTTACCTTCACCCGTTTTCATTTCGGCGATTTTGCCTTGATGCAAAACGATTCCGCCAAGCAGTTGCACATCAAACGGGATCATGTCCCATGTTATGTCATTCCCGCGCACAGGCCATTTTTTGCCCATAAGCCTGCGGCAGGCGTTTTTCACAAGCGCAAAAGCCTCCGGCAATAAATCGTCCAGCGTTTCGCCTTTATTCAGGCGTTCTTTAAACTCAGCCGTTTTCGCGGGCAAATATTCATCCTTCAAAGTTTCCTGATATTTCTTCTCTATTTCATTTATTTTGTGAACGATCGGCCAAATACGTTTTATTTCTTTTTCGTTCGGGTCGCCGAATATTTTGTGAATGATTTTTATCAACATAATGTATAGGTAAATTCGCCCAACAGGATACAGGAAACAAGAGGATTATTGAAGTGGCTGTTAGGATGTCTGTTTGTTATTTACGTTTGGATTTTTTCGGTGGTGTTTGTGTAGCGCAAAGCGGATCGCGTTGCGGTGCAATCAAACAATCACAATGTTCTTTAATAATTTTACGAATCGAGTCTCGTTGTCGATTAACGTTTGAAGAAAAAGAAGGAGTGGTATAAGAAGAAGTGGTAAAAGCAGTGGTAGGCGCTAATGCCTCATCATTATGCGCTTTTATTCCGGCCGCCCCCAAAGCGACAACGCTGACTAATGCGGCGCCAACCAACGCCCTAACGGATTTAATATTCCTTGGAATAAAACTAATTGGCTCACTCAGTTCTGCAGGTTTTCTCGATCCATTTAACATTTCCAAAGCTTCTTGCAGTGAAGCCACATCGGAAAATTTACCATCCTTTTTCACCGAAGGAGCGAAAGATGCCCCCATTTCGGCCTCCAAAGGAATCCAACGTTTATTATTCCAATATTCCACCCACATGTGGGATCCACCTTCGTCCTCGCCTTGCTTTAAATAACCCGAAATCACCCTGGATGGAACCCCAACTGCGCGCAATAAAAGCGCCAATCCCGTTGCTCCAATATTACAAATTCCACGCGATGTATTTACCACTTTTGCAGCAACTTCCTCACGGCTTTTGCCTATACTTTGATCATCCAAGCCGTCGTCATCGCTATATGTGAATTTTTCCGCCCAAGCTCGTTGAGCCAACTGAACTTTCGAAAAAGTCGTCAGAGCCGGATTATTGCGAACGGAACCAATAAATTCCCTCCAGTGAGGTAACAATAAACTCGAGTCCAACACATCTTCCTGCTCATCCGGTATTGGCGGCATTAGGGAATAAAAATCATCGTCATCGGAAACGGTATAAAAGCAAAAATTTGAAGCCTGTCCCTTTGCCAAGTAATGCCCGGTGCGCACTTCGCGGAACAATTCCACATTGGCATTTGCATCAGTTTCCAAAGCCACTATTTTTTGTCCGGCAAGAACGTTCAATCTCATTTCGCCATCCAAATTATTCATAACCACTTTGGATGTGAATAGTTGCGGAGCCACGCGGGAAACGTCTTCCGCCGCCCAATTTTCAGCACCTTCCCACTCCGCACGACCTCGACCGGAATTGAACATAAACGTTGTGCCGACGCCATTGGCATAATAACCATTGGGAAGAATGCTTTCTTTTTTTTCAATTTGACTGGGATTTTTTTTGCCTATGGAAAAACCACGGTCAATTGGAATTTGCCCAACACCGGAACGAAGAATAGTTTTAGCCATATTGGCCAGCCCGCCATAGCCACCGCCATTGTCACCATCACTTCGGCTATCATCGTCAGCCTCATCCCGACTCGGTTTGAACCCTCTGAATTTGCCGCGCATCTTGCCGAATCTTTCCAATGCTTTTCTAAAACTTTTCAATAATTCTTCAGAGGGCGGCTCCAAATGTTCCCCCGGAAAAAGCATGTAAGTCCGACCATTTTCCCACGTTAGAAACTCCGGAATGGATTTCCTTGCTCTCTCTAAAAAAGTGACTTCCGTAGCTACTTTTTTATCGGCATAAATGACAGTTTGAATGTCCATTTCATTAATGCACTCCGGTTCCAAAGAAAACGCACGCAACGAAAGCCGCTTGAATTTAGCCAATGCGGCCGCCATCCTCAAAAGCACGCCGCCGCGACCTTCATCTTCACCGTTTAATTGCTCATAGTTCTTTATGACTTGCGGAAGCTGAATACGAATATGTCGCTTTCCGGAAAGAGTAACCATATCCACCCCAGCGCCTTCCTTTCCCAACATTTCCATAAAACGCTCAAAACCATTCGATTCAAAAACCGAAGGCATGTAAAGCTCTCTTAAATTACCCATTTTTTGGGCGTTTTTTATGCCACTTTGATCTTCAATGGTCTGCACTCCGGCCGCTTTCAAAAAAAAGTACACGCCTTTGGAAACGCACCTTGCTTTGGCATCTTTTGCAATATTTTTGTACCAGCGAATTCTTTCGTCCGAAGAATCAATCGCCGCATTTTCATAATCCTCTTCCCATATTTGCCTGACCAGAGCCGCCACGTTGGCCGGAAGGGCTTTTGATTCTCCTTCATTTTCAATGGAAAACTCCCAATAATTACACCAGGATCCAATGGATTTGGCCAAAGCTCTTTTCAATAATTCTTTATTTTCCAATTGTCGGAAAGCCAAGGCAACAACATGATCCGGTGACCCTTCAATTCCCGAAGAATCATATTTTCTTTTAACAAAGAATTTATAATGATCACTATTTCCCAATCCCTGAATCGCCCATGGAAAAATAGAGCTTCGATGACTTACATTTTTCATCGCAAGCCCATCCACGAAAACCGTATCACACCTCCCTTCTTTATCGTAAGCCTGCGGAACTATCCCCTCAACGCACTGAACTTGTCCACTGCGAATCGCAACTGCGTTTGGAATTTTCGAGTCCGCATTTTCATCTTTCGGAACTAAAACGGCGCCGGGGTATTTCGGATTCGCATAAATAAAATATTGCCCTGCACGTGCGAGATCCTTAATCATTTTTTCCGTCGGATTTTCAACACGAAAAACCGTATTCTTAGGTTCGTTGTCTTCTTTTTCCCATTTGCCATCCAAATGAAGAATTTTCGCAACTCCGGATTCGGTGGTTTTTAAAGAAGTCCGCCCCGACCAAGTGTTGCCTCGATAGTGCGAACGTATTGATACCGGCATATCAAGCTGGGCCAAATAACAAAGCGAAACCGTGGTTCCGTGGCCGTGCATACCAAGAGTATCTTCGCCACCGCCGTGCCTATCAATCACAGCATCTTCGGGAGTCATTCCATTTCCGCCATTCGCAAATTCAATTGCCATAATCGGATCGTCACTTATTTGTTCAATTCCATTGCCATTAAGCATTTCTCTCTTCCCGCTTTTTCGCTCAATCCAAGTGCGAGGAGGCGGATCGGCATTTCGGCCGTGGTCAAATTGTCCCTGCATAATCTCATAAATATATAGGGGAATATTTTCCCCATTTTTTTCGGAAACCTCCGCCATTTTTTTCACTATTTGGGAGGAAGGGCCATAAGAACTGCTAAGCGCAAAAGGCTTGCCGGCAACAAATTCATGAGTTTCTTCGGGGAGGGAGGGTGCCGGGCCAGGCTTAGAAGCGGGCTTTGGATCAGGTTCCTTACCGGACATTAAGTTGTCTAAAAACCCTCTAGCCGAAACCTTTTCACCTGCACAATCCGGTTCTTCCAGTGATGACCTTATCTTTGTCATAGTTTTGAACTATAGCACGTTTTCGCTTGACGTCAAGTCTTTTGTTTGCTAGAATCAGCTTCCTTATGAAACTTAAAGATCTCGGCGCAAGCGCTGACGGCAAATCGCCCGATAAAGGCCCGGATATGACCATGCCGGGTTTTGCATCGGGAAACAAAATAAAACCGGCCGACGCCGATTCTCTTCCGCGCACCGCAGAGGATCTCAAAAACCCCTTCGCAATGGGAGTTCTCACGGCTTTAGCCTCGTATATTAACGGTCTTGCCAAATCACCCACAAAGAAATTGAATGCAACTGAAATTGAGGGATTACGCGAGATGAGAAAACGGTTGGAAATTTTAGCGAATGCTCCCGGATGCAATCCGGAAGAATTTGGCATAGGTGAACTCATCGCGAATATTCATGCAATTATTGTAAATTCCATACTAAATCTCATGCAACCGACAGGAACAAAAGCTGTAGAAATACCGACAGATAAGCCGAAAGCCGCACCGGTAAAGCCTGCACCGATGGTTGAAGCGACTCAAATACAAACCAGATCAAAACTGCTTGAATTCATGCGTGAAAATATGAGTTTCTTGCCGGAAGCAACAATCGCAAATTTGGCCGCACGATTCAGCCGCGCCGCACGAGAACAATTAACTCAAGAACTGAGGATGGCTGCTAAACAACGTCCGAGTATCGTCAAAGAAATCGGAAAAACATTGATGCCGAAACAAGCGGACAAAATCTCGTGCGTCTCAAACGACAAAGCGGAAACGTTTGTGATTATGGCGAATAGTCAGCCAAGTATTTGGAAGGTGAAATTTTCAAATGCCTTGCCTCCTTTCACCGACTTTATCCTTACAAAAAACGACAAAGAAGTTTTCAAAGGAAGCACTGTTGAAGATTTAAAAAAATCGATCACTTTACATAAAGCTTCGGCAAAATAATTATGAAAAGCATAACACAGGAATTAAGGCAAACAGGTGCGGAAAAATCGCAAAATAAACCGGTCAATAAACCGGCCGTAAAACCGGCTACTCGTGTTGACACGGCAAAAACTCAAACAAGATCGGCTTTGCTCGATTTTATGCGCAAATGGATTGGCTGTGTTTTGCCGGAAGCGACAATTGCGGAAATAGCCGCAACATTCAGCGAAGCCGCGGTGAAACAAATCAGCAATGAACTTCGTAAAGCCGTTGAACAACGCCCGCAAATTGTCACCGCGATCGGCAAACTGTTAATGCCAAGCAAAGAGGCCAAAATTTCAGCGGTCGGAACCAAAACCGCCGAGAGTTTTTTAATTTTAGCGGAAGAGATACCGACGGGCATAGGGGTTAAATTTTCAAATAAAAAACCGCCTTTTAATTACTTCGTACTGATGAAGAACGAAACTGCGGTTTTCGGGGGTAACTTGGCGGATTTCAGACAATTCGTGGCTACTCGTCGTAAGACTTCAGCACAACGAAAATAGTCTTAAACAAAATACGCAAATCCAGCGCGAGCGACCAGTTTTCGATGTAATAAGTATCCAGCCGCGCTTCTTCCTCAAACGGCAAATCGCTCCTGCCGGAGATTTGAGCAAGACCGGTTATTCCGGGCGCAATCGTAAGCAAAAATTTATGGCGGCCTTCGTATTTTAAAACCTCTTCCGGCAAATGCGGGCGCGGCCCGACCAAACTCATTTCGCCTTTAAGCACATTCCAAAGCGACGGCAATTCGTCTATCGAAAATTTGCGCAAAAATTTGCCGACGCGCGTAATGCGAGGATCGTCCTTGATTTTGACGAGCGGCGAGCCTTTTCTCAGATTTCTCTCGGCCAATTCGTCATATCTCATATTATGCGTACCGGTTTTCATTGTGCGGAATTTAAGGCAATGAAAAGGCTCGCCGCGCGCGCCAATACGCAAAACTTTTTTGCCGTCATCTAAAAAACGGAAGAAAACAGTGCCCGGCGAATCCAGCCGAATTGCGATCGCAATAATTAAGAGGAAAGGAGATAAAATTATCAACGCAAAAACGGAAAAAATAATATCAAAAACGCGCTTCAACACTTTCCCCCAGCCGTCCAGCGGAGTCGGTTTAAGCGATATTAAAGGGATTCCCGTCATTTCGGAAATTTCAACATCGCTTTTGTGCAGTTCAAGAACATCCGGCACAAAACGGTATTGAATATGATGTTCACGGCAAAAATCGATAATAAATTTCGCTTGTCTGTGATCATCCTGCGTTTGAATAATTTCTTCGACGTCGTTGCGCTCACCCGCGAGCGCGGACAAATCCAAATAATTGCCCGCCACGCCCAAAACGACCGCGTCGCCCGACTTCAAGAAAAATTTTTTTAATTTTTCGGTAACCGCGTTTTCTCCCACGAAAATTATTTTGCGTAAACCTATCCCTTTTTTAAGCAGACTGCGCTGAATGCTTTTTATGGAAATGCGGCCGACACTGACAAACAAAAATAAAAATAAAAACGCATAAAAAAGCACAAGACGGGAAAAAGGAAATTCACGAACGGCAAAATAATAAAAAACCGCAACCATAAGCCAAATAACACTTGCACTCAAAATCTTGCGAACCTCCGCAAAAATCGAATCGGCAACTTTAAGCGAATAAAGCCGAAACATGCTTAAAAGAATTACAAAAACAACGGCTCCGACAAGAGAAATTTTCACATATGTCGGGAACGGCGGGAACGAGCCCAGATCCGGCCGTTTTAATAAAGTTGAAAAAACACCCTCTTGCGCACGCAAATAATATGCCGCAAACAGAGCGGCCAGCGCGGACAAAAAATCGACCGGAATTCGCAACAGCCCGAAAAAAATTTCTGAACGTTTCATAGCTAAAGGAAAAATCAACCCCAAGTCTCTTAAAATCGATAAGCCGAGTTCTGTACCCGCTTGCGCGGGGCTGTGATCATCTCTCTAGCCTTGCCATTGCTGACAAGATCATGCGGCAGGCAGTGTGGACCTAAAAGCTCAGTGGCTCCACATCTCCCATCCTGCCTTGCTGCGGAAAGGGTTTACCGCACGCCACCGCAGCGCGGAGGCGTTTCTTATCTCGCGATAAGCTGTCCCGCTGAGCGGAACTTTTCACCTTTGGGATCAGGCACTCTGCTGTTCGCAGAGACACCTGCACCTAGTATAGTCTCTGTGGCACTTTCCCTAACCCAATGACGGGTCGGTTGCCGTTAGCAACTTTCCTGCTTTATGCAGCTCGGACTTTCCTCTGGTTGGATTACCAACCGGCGATCACATAATTTTAAAAGACCTGGGAGTATAGAATAAAACAAATATCGCCAAATGAAAAGCTTTTGTTGCATATCTGGCGGTAACCTGTTATAATATTATAATAATTTTAACAAAAACAAATATGAAAAATAATAGAAAGGTTATTTATATATTGGTTGGGCTCTTTATTGTCGCAATGGGCGTAATTTTTGAAGCGACTGATACTACAAATCTTGTAGGCCGAATGGGCGGATTTCTTCGAAAGCCGGTCAATAGGTTAGAAATGCAGCCAACAAGATTTATTCCAGGTCGCAGAATCGCAGAAACTTTCGAATCAACTCTTAAAATAAAGCGCACCACGGAGGCGGATCAATTTGTATTAACTTCACCTTTTGGCGGCCAAAGCATAGGTAAATACAGTTTTTGCGCAGAAAACAGCGATATCAATATCCAACAACTGGCTTTTTTTACAACCGGACGGGGAGATCCCCTGTCGGTCAACGTTATTTTATCCAAACCCGACAATACAACCGAAGTGTTAACAACAACAGATATATCCAATTGGCTGAGACTCGACGTTACAACAAGCCTACAAAACGTATTTTCGGTTGCTTCCGGCACATGTTCATCCATAAATATTACTGTCGCCGGCAACAATACGGCCGAACGATTAAATAATGCTTCATGGTACAAAATTGATCTCAAATCAATTGTTTCAAATGCAAGAAATACCAAGGTATTTAATACTCAAACACGTTCATTTGATCTATATAGTGCGACTTCGAACGGCGCAATTGCGCGGACATTGCCTGATCCTGTCTTAAACGGTTCAATTGCTATTTTCAAAGAGGAAAATAAGATTTTTTTAGATAAATTTCCAAGAAATGATGATGCGAAACCAAAAACACACACCGGTTATTTGGGCGAATTTCAATTTTGGTCACGCGAAAACAATACAAAAACAATCATCAACGGATTGACTTTGTATATTGACGGTGAGACCGAGGCGGCAGGCCAATCTTTCCCAATATCAATTTACATTAATTCGAGAAACAGCAATGTTTACAGAGATACAGCCCCGCGCGATGTGCGCATAGGTGACAATATCAATATTCCAATACCGAACACGCAGTTAAAATATGGCGATATCTTATTTTTGTACTACAACATAGAAAATGCGACCAACGTAAAATCATTAAAATTCAGCATAATTAATAAAAATGCCATAAATACAAGTACTCCTCCGCCAACCATACATGATATGCAAAGCGGCTATTGGCAAAACTCTGATATTCCTGAAATTGTCTTCCCTTACGAAGGACCGCTTATTACATTCGCTCGGCAAGAGCCCACCATCACGGTAACGCTGAATGGAGATTATCTTTCCCAAAATACTACTTGTTATCATCCATATGGCAATTCTTTGCCTAACGGTCAAATCAATAACGAAGATAAACCCATTCTTTTAATGTTAAATGGAAACGGTGCAGGATTATCCGCCTCCGACCTGGAAGGCCTTACTTTAACCCAAACCTTTAAAGCTACCGGACATTTTCAAGCAGCGGAATTGGGTCTTAAACATTTCACTTCAAACGATGTATCCGATCAAAACATCACTGTAAGCCAAAACCAAACATTTTCTTCTCAAACGATTCCTTTCGATGGAAATTTTTTCAATACTGAACTTAGACTTAATTCTCTTACTCCGGTGGCAAATTCCCCGAGCACGCCTAATATAAAAATCCAGCTCACCAACATAACATTGAATAAGGATATACCTGTAAACATGAGAATCGTATATTGGAGCTGCGATGAAAACGGTTATGCGGAAACACAAATGCCTTCAGGAACGACTCTAATCAATATAGAAGATCCCGCACTTTGGAAAACTTCTAGTGAGAGTCAGGCACTGCCAACAAATTATAATTCAAATACTACCGATGAAATCCGTTTATATAATACTTCTTTTACCTCATATCCCGGAGCC
>Ga0265296_1003890_pt1 | contig 13430 bp, 15 predicted proteins | sample MunlanPumphouse1_FD_189073 | JGI IMG/M metagenome (GOLD analysis project Ga0265296, IMG submission 189073) | Groundwater microbial communities from a municipal landfill in Southern Ontario, Canada - Pumphouse #1 | ecosystem: Environmental > Aquatic > Deep subsurface > Groundwater | place... | reverse complement strand
AAAGCCATCAATTCTTGATACGTTATTCCCTCCTTTGGTCGCATAGTTAAGGTATGATTAAGAGTTATTACTCTTGATTATACCTTAGCTAAGCGAAAAAAAGAAGATTTTGGACAGTTGTGGGGGTAATCTCTGTGCGATGAGGGAGAGGAGGCATAGGAGGAGAGGGGGTAATCTCTGTGCGATGAGGGAGAGGAGGCATAGGAGGAGAGGGGGTAATCTCTGTGCGATGAGGGAGAGGAGGCATAGGAGGAGAGGGGGTAATCTCTGTGCGATGAGGGAGAGGAGGTATAGGAAGTGAGGGGGTAATTTCAGCACGGAAGGGGATAATGGGACAGAAGGATGAGATTTTTGAGAGACATAAAAAATAAAAAAGAGGTTTGTCAATAAAAAGAACAAAAAACCGCCGCTAGCAAAAAACCAACGGCGGTTTCAAAATTCTCCAATTAAACAATCAACGCGACGATAAGTAGCGCCACAATATTCAAAATTTTAATCATCGGATTAATAGCCGGACCAGCGGTGTCTTTGTACGGATCACCAACCATGTCTCCAGTCACTGCGGCTTGGTGGGCGAAAGATCCCTTGCCGCCGAAGTTGCCTTTTTCGATGTACTTCTTGGCATTGTCCCAAGCGCCGCCGCCGGCAGTCATGGAAATGGCCATGAATAAACCAGTGATGATGGCGCCGATAAGGAGGCCACCGAGAGCAATCGGCCCAAGAATGAATCCGACAATGATTGGTGAAAGGACAGCTAAGAGGGCTGGCACAATCATTTCTTTAATGGCGGCTTTGGTTACGATGTCGACAGCGCGACCATAGTCAGGTTTGTCGACGCCTTCCATGATTTTCTTTTCTTTAAATTGTCGGCGAACTTCTTCAACCACAGCTCCAGCGGCATGACCGACGGCTTCCATGGCGCGGGCGCTAAAGAGATAAGTGACCAGGCCGCCGAGGAACAAACCGATAATAACTTTTGGATCAGCCAAGTCAAAAATAGCATCGGCTTTTTCCATTTTCAAAGCGTGAACATAGTCGCCGAACAAAACCAAAGTGGCCAAACCGGCTGAACCGATGGCATAGGCTTTAGTCACGGCTTTGGTGGTGTTTCCTACCGCGTCGAGCGGATCGGTTACGTCACGAACAGATTCCGGCAGTCCGGCCATTTCAGCAATGCCGCCGGCGTTGTCGGTGATTGGACCGTAAGCATCAATCGCCACAACAATGCCTGTGAGCGACAACATGGCCACGGCCGCGATAGCAATACCGTAGAGACCGGCTGAAGCATAAGCAGCCATCACACCAAAGACAATAACGAGGACCGGGAGAGCGGTGGCTTTCATGGAAAGAGCCAAGCCGGCGATAACGTTGGTACCGTGACCGGTCTGCGAGGCTTCGGCTAATTTTTTAACCGGGCTGTATTCAGTGCTGGTGTAATATTCAGTAATGACAATTAGAAGAGCGGTAACAACCAGACCGACAACGGCTGATAAGAAAACAAAGATTGGCGCCGGGCCGCCAATAACCGCGCTTAACATGTATTTGGTGACAAACCAGAAACCGATCAAAGCCAGAACGCCGCTGGCCGCCAAGCCTTTATAAAGGGCGCCCATGATGTTTTGGTTTTTTCCAAGTTTGATAAAGAAAGTTCCAAGAACCGAAGCGACAATAGCCACGGCGCCCAAAGCTAATGGATAGACAGTGTAGACTTCCCCGCCCTTTAAGGCGATCATGGAGGTGGCGCCAAGGAACATGGTGGCCACCATGGTTACGGCATAGGTTTCAAAAAGGTCAGCGGCCATACCGGCGCAGTCGCCGACATTGTCGCCGACATTGTCGGCAATAACCGCCGGGTTGCGTGGGTCGTCTTCTGGAATTCCAGCCTCGACTTTACCAACCAGATCGGCGCCGACATCAGCGGCTTTGGTAAAAATACCGCCGCCAAGACGAGCAAAAACAGAAATGAGCGAACCGCCGAAACCAAGACCGATTAAAGCGGCGACATTGTAACCAGACAACATGTAGAATCCGGCCACGGCGATTAAACCAAGTCCGACCACAAAAAGGCCGGTAATTGTGCCGCCGCGTACGGCCACATTCAAGGCTTCTTTTAAACCTTTTTTAGCCGCTTCGGTGGTGCGAACATTAGCACGAACGGAAATGAACATGCCGGTAAAGCCGGCCAAAGCGGAAAAAATGGCGCCAACCGCGAAGCCGGCGGCCAGCCACCAGTTTAAAAATAAACCGATAAGGATAAGGACGACGAGGCCAATAACAGCAATCGTTTTATACTGGCGAGCCATGTAGGCTTTGGCGCCGTCTTGAATGGCTTTGGCAATGCCAATCATTTTGCCGTCGCCTGACGGTAAACGCAGAATCCATTGGATAAGGATCGCGCCGTAGATTAAAGCCACGAGGCCGGCTCCAATCGAAAGGAGAGAGATAATATTAGGCATAGTTAAATTTAGTTTTCGCTTAACGATTGTTATGATAGTGTTAAAAGGGGTGGTTTGTCAATCATCAAAACCAGAAAACCCAGTAAATTATTATGAAAATCCCGACTTTTCATTTCGAACGTGATTTGGCGGCTTTGGGTTACAAAGCCGTGGTTGGTGTTGATGAAGTTGGGTGCGGAGCCTTGGCCGGACCTGTCGTGGCTGGGGCGGTTATTTTGCAAATGCCGTTTCGATTGGCTGGCGTGCGCGACAGTAAATTATTAACTCCGTTAGCGCGTGAAAGATTATCCGCGGAAATAATAAAACGCGCTCAAGCGCACGCGGTGGGGGAAGCGAGTGTGGAAGAAATCAATAAACTCGGTATTCGTCGAGCCACTTTTTTGGCCATGCGCCGGGCTTTGGAAAAAATTCGGGAAATTGATTTTGTTTTGGTTGACGCTTGGCAAATTCCCGGTATTCCTTTTCAACAAAAAGGCATTATTCGCGGCGATCGTTTAATCAAATCAATTGCCGCGGCTTCAATAGTGGCCAAGGTTTATCGAGACGCTTTAATGGATAAACTCTCCGAAGAATATCCACAGTATGGTTTTAGCGATCATAAAGGATATGCCACCAAGTTTCATCTTCAAACAATTAAAGAAAACGGTCCATGTTGTATGCACCGAACTTCTTGGCGCCGTTTTCAACCAAAACTTTTTGATTGACACTTCGATATCAAACTCAGTGTCAACTCTGAGGCGCTAGAAGAGTTGACCAAAACCGTTAAAAATGGTACCTTTTAAACCATGAAATCATCTTTTAAACAACTTTCCATCCATTATTTGTTGTCGATCTTGCGAGGAATTGTTTTTTTGAAGCAAAATTTTTGGTCGATTTTCAGGTTTGTCGGTATGCCGTTCCTGATTGTCGGCCGTTTTTTGTTTAAACAAGTCGGTATTCCGGCTTACCGTTTGGTTTTTTTTATTCGGCGACAATTTACCCGGTTATATATTCCGGCTAAAAATCGTTTTTTGTTTATTTTTACCAATCGCTATGTTTTTCACGCGGCTATTATTACCGTGGCCGCGGTAACCAGCGTGGTCAACATTCAGGCCAGCGAGGTGCGAGCTGAAACTTTCGGCTCCACAAATTTACTTTACAGTTTGGTAAACAAAGACACTTCCGAAGTGGTCGAGGAAGTTTCCGCCGATCAATTTATTCCTTTGACTTTATCAAATTATTCCGATATCTACGCTGTGTCGGCCGAAGACACGGAAATTGATCTTTTGTACGAAGATCAAATCGCCACTACCATTGGCGGCAGTACGATTGTGGCGCCAACAATAAGTGAAAGCGAAACCAGTACGGTCGCTCGTGGTTCGGTCGAAGAATACATTGTTCAAAACGGCGATGTCCTCGGTTCAATTTCCGAACAATTTGGTTTGAATTTAAACACTTTGCTTTGGGCTAACAATCTAACTTATCGAAGCACGATTAAGCCGGGGCAAACTTTAATTATTCCGCCAACCGATGGAGTTATTTATACTATTAAGAAAGGCGATACGATTTCCAGCCTTGCCAAAAAATACGACACGGCTTCGGACAAAATTTTATCTTTTAACAATCTGCCCGATTCCAACGCCTTGAAAATTGGCGCTTCTTTGATGTTACCCGATGCCACGCCGCCAACCAGCGCGCCGGTTCGTTATACCGCGCCGGCCTCAAGTGTTTTCACCGGTACTCGCGGCGGTTCGACAGCCGTTACCGCATCCGGAACCTGGTTGTGGCCAACTAACGGTTGTTATATTACGGTTTATTTTAACCAATATTATCGTTATGGCTTGCACAAAGGCCTTGATATCGATGGTGATTATACCTCTGATATCATTGCCTCGCGCGGCGGTACAATAATTCGAGCCGGTTGGTATGATGGTTATGGAAACTGCGTTGATATTGATCATGGTGATGGCTACTCAACTCGCTATGGGCATGCCTCAAAATTATTTGTTTCAGTTGGCGATACGGTTAACGCCGGCGATGTTATCGGTAAAATCGGCACCACTGGCCTTTCCACTGGTACACACTTACATTTTGAAGTTAATTCTGGCGGTTCCCACCTTAATCCATTGAACTTTATCCGTTGTAAATAATTATGCAAAAACTTTGCTCTTCTTGTCAGGCCAAGGTCGAGGAATGGAACGAGAAATGCCGCGGTTGCGGCTTTACTTTGGTTTTGGAGCCCGAGGAAAAAACCCGCGCCAAATATCTGCGCGTCCCTTCGCTTGGCGCGCTTCTTTTTACTCAAGGTTGGACGCTCGGGGCGCGACTTTATGTTTTATTTTTGCTCTCTTTAATTCCGATTGTTGGAATTCCAGTTTTGGTTATTTGCACCTTGTTCGGTCGACGGCTGTCTTGGAAATTTGGCGGCTGGAGTGATTGGAGCGAGTTTCAAAAATGGATGAAGATTTTAGATTTGGTCGGCGTGGCCTGGATTGTGATTTTGGCGATCGTGTATTTTTGGTTTAAGAAATAATTTTTTGTTTACGGATTCGTTGGTTTCAACGGATTTTTTGTTTTTCAAAAAAATCCCCCGGCCGCGCGACGCTTTCGTTGCGGACGGGGGGTTGTGTTCCTTTCAGTAGGAAGGAGGAACCAAGAGGTTCGGAAGGCGGGCTAGGTGTGCTAACCACTCGCCTTAGCGCGGACCAGGTCGATTTTCGGAGCCGAATTGATTCTATAACGGGTTTTAACGAAGCCGGCGCGATCGATTTCGATTTCGAGCTTCTTCTTAAGATCAGGGAAGGACTCGAGGATTCTTGTGAACGGCAGGGAGGCTTGGGTCCACCGGCAGATGTCGACAAGAACGGTTCGGACTTCTTCGGCGGCTTTGGGCGGCAAGTCGCCGTCTTCAAGAACCTTGAGAAGAAGGCGGATGCGGGTTTCCTCCTTGAAGTAGTCGAGGGCGGCGGTGAACGCAAAGATGTCGGCGTCGAGCACTTCGTGAGTTTCTCCTCTTTGGCTCGGGCGATGGTTTGCTCGATTGGCGGCGGCGAGAATCTGATCAGCGATCACTTTGTGGAGCGGCTGTTTGTCGGGCACGGAACACCTCTTTTGACGTGACGAGATTGTCGTGACTACTCTAGGAGATATTTTTATTTTCGTCAATCGGAGAAGGGCGGGCGGTTTGGAAGCGGCCGGGCTATCTTTTGAAGCCGAGTCGACTCCACACATCATCATCGGTCTGGAGTTCCCTTTTGAGGCCGGCGAAGCGAGAGAATATCTCGGCGAACCACGGCGAAGCGGCGCGCATGGCCTTCAAAGCTGTTTTGATTTTCTCCCTTTTTTCAAGCGGTATGTTGCTGTTTTCAAGAAGACGGAGGTTGGTCTCTACAGCGCTCTCTCGCGCGACTTCCGTGGAACCCCTGTCCGCGGCACGCATGAGGCAGATGCTTACTGCTCTGGAGGTTCCGTACGCGGCCGGGGCAACCTGATGAGAATCGACCAGAGCGCGGAGGTCATCCAAGACGGCTTCATCAAATGATGGCTTTTTGACTTTTTCGGCCATGGTTTTTTCCGAGGAAGTAGAGAGTAAGGCAAGATTGCCGTCGCTACCTTAGCGGGTATTTTCATTGCCGTCAAACGGAATTGATTGGCGTGTCGCTTCTTGTCCAGCTTTTAAGTTCCGCGACAAAAGATTGTGTGGCCGGATCCTTTTTATAATTACTCGGCATTTTTTGATATGTTCTTAAAGCGCGCCGCGACCATTTAAGACATTCAGTTTTTTTGCTTTGTTCGCACGCTAGTTTAGCCAAGGCATAATAGATTCCATAATGAGAGCGGATAAAAGGCAGCGCTTTTAAGAAGTATTTTTTTGCCAGATAAAAATTTTTTCGTGCCTGATGATGGTGTCCGAGATACGCGTAGCAACCTTTTTCGCCGGTTAGTTTAATCATTCGTTCGATAGCTCGGCGAAATTTGGATCCGGGTTTGTTAAACCATTGTTTTGCAAAGAACAGCAAGGCTGGTTGTGAACGCGAATTTAGAAACAAAACCCGATTATAAATTTTCGCGCCTTGTTCCCGATCTTTTTTAAGAATAGCGAGTGAACAACTTTGACAAGTTTGGCTGTGTTGTACAAAAAAGTTAGCTATTTGTACCAGAGTGTTCTCATCTTCATGGTGTTCCAACCGCCATTTTAAAAGACGTTGGCGATTTTTATGGTATTGCCCCTTTATTACTATTTGTCGAATTTTTATTATTTTTTTTCCCCGCATAATATAGCGATAGCGTACCTTCAATCGGTTGCTATAACCGACTATTGACATTTTCTCAAATTCTGCTATAGTAATTGACTCTCTGTGTCGTGCAGACATTGAGATTTCCAAGGAGTGTTTCATGTTTTTTCTCATGATCCTCATGCTTTTCGTGTTTTCAACCACCAACACTGTCGGTGCCACCAGCATCGATGAGCAGATCAACACAGCCAAGGCTGAACGTGATGCTGCAATTGCGGCATATCGCACCAGTCTCAGTGCGGCCAAGAGTATTGCTTTGAGGCAGGTTGATGACGCTTTGAGATCGTGTGATAGGGATCGTGAGGCCTACCTGGCGTCGCGAAACCCGCTCGATCTTATCTACACGGAGATTGCGGCAATTCCGTCTTCTACGGTTCCGGAAATCGAAGCCGCGAACGTCGAGTACCGCAAGCAGTTGGTTGCGATCAAGATCAAGTTCGAAGTGGATATTGAGGATAGAAAGAACGGTGCTAAAAATAGCGGTGAAACGCTCACCGCGGCCAGGAGCAAGATTCAAGAAATCGAAGCCGCGATCAACCTGCTCGACGAGCAGGCGGCCGAGGTCAAACGGCGTGAGGACGAAGCCAGGTGTGCGGCTGATGGACCAATCAGCGCCAGTTGTCTAAAGCCAAGTGTGTTCGGCGGCATGCCAGATATTCCACACAGAAGAACCCAAGTCGATCGTGACCCGGAAAAAAAGTGGTTGCCCGACGAGTTCAAAGTATGCTTTCCTGACCAAGTCAAGGTTGAGGTTCAACCACCATCGACCCCTTGATTTGTTCATCTTTCACACACCCGTAGATCGGTAGACGCATCCGTCACCGTTCTCGGGTGCATTTTTTTTACGAAACTGTAATTTTAATTTTCGCGTCCAACCCTTTAGCCACCTTTTGTAGAAAACCAACAGTCGGATTATATTTCCCCGATTCCAAACGCGAAATAGCCGATTGTTTGGTGCCGATTTTTTTGGCTAAATCAGCTTGAGTCATTTCATTATTAATTCTTTTTTGAATCATCTTTCTGATAAGAGCAAATTCTGGAGCAAGCCGGTCATATTCTTTTTTTAGTTCCGGGTCTCTCAGTGACTCTTTTTTAAATTGTTCATAAGATTTCATATGATTATAATATAACATATAAGTTATGTGAGATCAAGTTTTTTGATTTTGTTTAAAGTTGTTTTTAATTCATGTTTGGGAATTTTTTCGGTTTTTTTAACAAAACCATGAACAATTATAGCATTACCTTTGTTGAAAATATAAAAAAGACGAACTTCTATTTTTCCGCGTATTCTTAGCTCAAAAATATTTTTTGATATTTTTTTACAATAAGGCATGCGTAGTTGATAACCAAAATCTTCAAGTAAATCAATTATATTAAAAACTTTACCAAAGGTTATTTTGTCTAAAGAATTTATAAAATTTTCGATTTTACCATCTAACATTATTATTTCCATATAAATCAAATTCCATCCTCCTGCCCTCGATACGAAAGGGCTTCGGCCAAGTGTGATGAGATAATTTTTTCACTCTGATCCAAATCAGCGATGGTGCGAGCCAGTTTGAGAGTGCGGGTGTAGGCGCGAGCCGAAAGGCGCCAGCGTTCCATGGCCGCGTGGATTAACTTCTTCCCTTCCTCGTCCAATTCGCAGAATTCGCAAACCATACGCGGCGACATTTCGGAATTGGAAACAATTCCGACTTTGGCAAAACGCGCCAGCTGGCGATCGCGGGCGTCTTGGACGCGAAGGCGCACCACTTCCGAAGGTTCGCCGGAGATTTGATTGGTTAATTTTTCCGTTTCCACTCGCGGCACGGAAACGGTTAAGTCAATGCGATCAAGGAGTGGGCCGGAAATTTTCTTTTTGTAGGCAGAAATGCGAGTGGCGGAGCAAGTGCAACGGCCGTGCGGATCACCGGCATAGCCGCAGGGGCAAGGATTCATGGCCGCCACCATCATAAATTTGGCCGGAAAACGAAGACTGGCCAAGGCTCGGGAAATGGTTACCACCCCGTCTTCCATTGGCTGGCGCAAGTGTTCCAAAACATGGCGGCTAAACTCGGGAAACTCATCAAGAAACAAAACCCCGCGATGAGCCAAACTGACTTCACCCGGCCTGGGCCATGAGCCGCCGCCAATAAGCGCGGCCGCGGAGCAAGAGTGATGCGGCGAGCGGAAAGGGCGCTCAACAAAAAGCCCCTGGCCTTCATTTATGGCGCCGGCAATGGAAAAGATTTTTGTTACCTCAAGAGCTTCGTTTGGCGTGAGGGCCGGAAGAATGGTTGGCAGGGCGCGAGCCAGAAGAGTTTTGCCCGAACCGGGCGGACCATGTAAAAGCAGATTATGTCCGCCGGCCGCGGCCACTTCTAACCCACGTTTGGCGTGTTCTTGACCGCGGATATCGGAAAAATCAATCATTGACGCGGTGATTGTCGGTATGGTTGGATTAGCCTCTGCCGGGAGAAGGGTGGTCTCGCCGCGCAGATGTAAAATCAATTCTTCCAGATTATCTACCGCGAAAACTTCCAGGCCTTCTATTAACAACGCCTCATTAACATTTTTTTTTGGCACAAAGATTTTTTTAAAACCTTTTTCTTTGGCCATAATGGCGGCGATTAGGGTTCCGGTGACGCCGCGGATTTCCCCATGAATGCCCAGTTCGCCGATAAAGACGCTGTCTTTGACTGATTCCGGGGTCAGATCTTTTTGTGCTTCAAGAACAGACAGAGCCATGGCCAAATCATGAATAGTGCCCTGTTTTTTAATATCAGCCGGCGACAAATTTATCGTTAAATGCCAGCGCGGAAACCAAAAACCCGAATTTTTAATGGCAAAAATTATTCTTTCTTTTGATTCTTTTACCGCGGTATCAGGTAAACCAACGATGAAAAAAGCCGTTTGGCCGCGATGAATATCGGCTTCCACGGTAACCGGTTCGGCCTCAAGGCCGATAATGGCAACAGAAGTTACAGACATAAAAACTCCCCAAATTCAAAAATAGATGAATTAGTCGGGGAGTTTTATTTAATTACTTTTTTTCTTGTGCTAAACAAAACGATTAAGATTCCAATAATAATGGTAACATCGGAAAGGTTAAAGGCCGAACCAGACAGGGGAAAGATAATGTAATCAACAATGAATCCGTAAGAGATTCGATCGATTAGGTTGCCAAGGGCGCCGAGAATAATGATTATGGCCGCGGTTGACAGCCAGGGTTTGTTGAAACGGTTTTTATAAGCCAAACCAATCAAGCCGGCAATAATCAAAACAATCAGGATAAAAATCAGCGGCGGCCAGAAGGGCAGATCAAAGGCAATTCCCGTGTTTTGGTGTACGGCGAATTCAATTATTTTTTTTCCACTAATTTCCGTTTCTTTGGGAAAATTAACTAGAGCCACCTTCTTTAACACTTCATCAAGAATAACTAACAAGCCGGCTAAAGCGATTGCGACGAAATGTTTTATTTTCACACTTTAAAGTTCTTGGGTCAGGGTTTTTTTGCACTGAATGCAAGAAGAGGAAGTTGGTCGGGCTTGTAGGCGTTTTTCGTCTATTTTTTGTTTGCAATAAACGCAAAGACCATAAGAATTTTCTTCCATTCGTTTTAAAGCTGCCTCAATATCGCGAAAAGCATGCTCCAATTCGTCTTCTAACGACAAATTATCGGTAAATTGAGCCACCTCGGCCGCGTTTTCGCCTTCCTCATCGCCTATTTGCGGAAAATCAGAATTAAAATCAGTTGTCACTGCTTTAGGATTGCGGTGAGCAAATTGCGACAGTTCTTTTTCCAAACGCTCTTTTTCGGACAAAAGGGCGTTTTTCATTTCTTCAATAAGTTTTTTGTTCATAATGTTTTAGGTTCAGGGAAAATCCCCAGGGTGTCTTCTCGTCTTTATTTTAGCTTAGCAGATTTTCCTCAAAAAATCAAGGGGCAGAGGGGGTTCCTGTTATTTCTCACCCACCAAAATATCCTTTTCCACCAAAAACACACCATCTTTTTTAGCCGTTTTGATCATTTCCGGTGTAAAGCCGCTCTTGCTGAATAAAATATAGTATTCTTTTCGGTCGTTTTTATTCCACTCCACCTTGGCCGCTTTCTTTTTTAACTCCTCATAAATATTTATACCCACTGGTTTTTCCGACCATTTGCACTCGCCAAAAATTATTTGCTTGGGCGACGAACTAAAGCCCACGATATCAATTTCTTGATTATTATCCCAATAACGCCCCGCCCGTTCAAAGGCAAAAATTTTATCCTGCCAAGTTGTTAACAATTCAACAGCGACCCGTTCATACACTTGTGCGGCGATACTTTTAAAACCAGAATTTACATTGTCGTCATATTTTAGGCCGTTAAACATCTTTTCCAGCACATAATCATAGTTGTCCATTTCCAAGTAGCTTTTGTAAGGGAAAATATATTGAAACCAAAAAACAAAAAAATTATCAGAAATTTTATATAGCCCCTTGCGCGATTTGTCCGGCTTATCTTCAGTTATCGGCACCTCTCGTTCCACCAAACGCAAATTAATCAGCACAGAAAGATACTTGTTCGCGGTGGCCTTGTCCAACCCAACTTCATTAACGATTTCGCTTAATTTTCTTTTGCCGAGGGCAATCGCGCGCAAAATCGCCAAATAATTTTTGGTTTCGCGCAGTTCTTCTTTGAGAGTGAATTCCACTTCGTTGTACAAAAAAGCGGTTTTGTTAAATATCTTTTTCTTGATTTCCTCGGCCATTTTTCCGCCACCCTCAAACTGTTTAAGATAGGCCGGCATGCCGCCGGTGATGGTATAAATATTAAGAAAATCAGAAAAATTCTTTTCCGGGAAAAATTTTCGAGATTGAGAAAAATTTAACGGCTCAACCAAAATTTGGCCAGTGCGGCGGCCAAACAAGGGAGCGCTTTGATTCAGTGTTTCCGCTTCCATCATGGCGATGCTTGATCCGGACAATATTAAAAATATTTTGGTATTTTTCAAATATTCATCCCAGCCCTTTTGAAAAAGAGAGCTGGTGGATTTATCGTTTTCAGCAAGATAAGGATATTCGTCTATCGCCAAAATCAGAGGTTGGGTAGCTGTTTTTGTTTTTAAATATGAGAATACCTCTATCCAATCACCAAAGCCGTTTTTGATTAAAATCTCATCTTTAAAGTAGTTGCCAACTATTTGACCCAACTCTCGCAATTGGTCCGCGGTAGTGCGCTTGTCGGCCAAAAAATATAGCGCCGGTTTATCTTTGATAAATTGTTTAATCAGTTCGGTTTTACCAACGCGTCGTTTGCCGTAAATAATAAAAAACTGGGCAATATTGGATTGCCATTTTTCATTAAGCGCCTTTAGTTCTTGTTCACGGTTGATAAAAGGCATATTTGTTGCGGTTAATTAGTATACTTGTAAGTAGTATGCCTTATGAGTATACTGTTTGTCAATGGTGCCTTTTATATTTTATGTTAGCCAAAATAATGGTGTAATTTTTGATTTAACTATACAATTTTTGCCCCTATTTCAGCCCAAGCTCGTAAAAAATGCCATTGTGTTGGTTTTTTGTTAATTTGGGGATAAATAATGCCCGGTTACTGATTTTTTATTTTGGGATACCTCAAGTGGTGTGCCTTCTGCAATTATTTCTCCGCCTTTTTCTCCCCCTTCTGGACCAAGGTCTATAATCCAATCTGATTGTTTGATTACATCGAGATTGTGCTCGATTGTAATGACGGAATTGCCATTATCTATAATTTTGTTTAGTAGATCTAACAATGTTTTAATATCTGCAAAATGTAATCCTGAAGTCGGCTCGTCCAAAATAAAAATTTTTCCTTTTTTACTTAGCTTACTGGCCAGCTTTAGTCTTTGAGCTTCTCCGCCAGAAAAAGTGTCATGGGTTTGTCCTAAGGTTAAATAACCCAGACCGACATCAAGGAGCATTTTTACCTTGCTTTTAATGTCGTTTTGTTTAAAAAAGTTAAACGCTTCAACTATAGTTAAATTAAGAACATCGTTAATGTTTTTCCCTTGATAAGTATAGGACAAAATTTCTTTTTTATACTTTTTCCCTTGGCAGGTCTCACACTCAACTTTTACATCACCCATAAAATGCATATCAATTTTATTAAAGCCAAGACCTTTGCAATCCGGACACGCACCTTTTGAATTTGAACTAAATAAACCATTTGTCGTTCCATTTTCTTTAGCAAAGATATTTCTTATTTCGTTAAAAACCCCGGAATAGGTAGCAACGTTGCCTCTTGCCGAACCGGTTAAAGACGACTGATCTATCAAAATAATATCTTCATTTGAAAATTGTTTTGCGAATTCGTCCATTATTAATGAACTTTTACCTGATCCCGATACGCCGGTTACTGACAAAAATATTCCAAGAGGAATATTTACATCAATGTTTTTAAGATTATGAGTTTTTGCATTTTTGACAGATAAACATTTTGTCGGCTTCCTGGTGTTTAATTTCAGTTTTTGTATCTGTTTAAAATATTTTCCTGTAATTGAGGATGTTGATTCTTTTAATTCATCAAAAGTTCCTTCAAATGTGATTTTACCACCATTTATACCAGCGCCCACAACTGTCCAAAATCTTCTTTTTTTCGCTTAGCTAAGGTATAATCAAGAGTAATAACTCTTAATCATACCTTAACTATGCGACCAAAGGAGGGAATAACGTATCAAGAATTGATGGCTTTGAT
>Ga0265296_1003889_pt1 | contig 13432 bp, 12 predicted proteins | sample MunlanPumphouse1_FD_189073 | JGI IMG/M metagenome (GOLD analysis project Ga0265296, IMG submission 189073) | Groundwater microbial communities from a municipal landfill in Southern Ontario, Canada - Pumphouse #1 | ecosystem: Environmental > Aquatic > Deep subsurface > Groundwater | place... | reverse complement strand
GACGATCCGGCCGAGCGGGCGACCCGTCGAGACGTCGACGAGCGGCTCGCACGGGAGCTGGAGTCGGACGGGATAGAGCGGTTCGCGGACCGCTGGGTCACGCTCCCGCTGTGGGACGGCGACCCGCCGGCCGCCCGCGCCGCCCAGAGAGCGGAGCTGGCGACCGGCGACGCCGACGGTCTGGCGGCCGCGCTACGCGGTCTGGGTCCGGGCGCGGTACCCGCGGTGGGGGACCGACTTGCGACGCTTGCGGTCCCGCTGCGCGTCGTCGTGGGCGGACGCGATCGTCGTTACCGCGTCATCGGCTCGCGCCTCGTCGACCTTGCGCCGCAGTCGGCGGGCGAGGTCGTTGTTGCTGACGCTGGACATGGTCTGCTGCGCGAAGCGGCGGCCGCGGTGGCTGCCGCGCTGCTTCCGCTGTACTGATTCGTGAGGCATGGGGGATCCTTCACTCGGGGGATGGTGAAACGGTGACATTCCCCAGGAGCACGTCGACGGTCGTGGCGTCGGCCACACCGTGAGCTTCCAGACCGCGCGCTGCTTGCCAGCGCGCGACGGCTGCTCCGGTGCGGGTATCGAGCGCCCCGCTGGCGTGATCCGCGGCCAGGAATCCCTCTTGGACGAGTCGCTGCTGGATCAGCTGCACGTCGGCCGCCTGCGCGACCGTCGGGCCGACGGCGGAGGCCGACAGGGCGACCACTCCGGCGACGGCGATCGGCTTCGCGGCGGCCTTGACCTTGGCCACCGGACGCCGTAGCGAACCTCTTTTGCGACTGCTTTGGGGGATCCTCGGCACTGAACTGACTCCTGGGGGAAGGGAATCGATCTTCAGCAATCCTGGCGTACCAACCTCAAGACGAGGTATGGCGGACCAGGTATTGAGTAAAACTTACCCAATTGCGCCGAGACCACGCAGATTTCGTCCCTCGTTGCGCAGGCGAAGGGCGATCTGCATGTCCGCGGCCATCGGTTCCTTGCCCTCGGTGCCGGGGCCCTCGAAGATCACCGGAAGGCCGCCGAAGCGCGGCTCGCTGAGCACCGCGGCGATCCCGGCCTCGCCGATCTCGCCCTCGCCGAGCGGGGCGTGACGGTCGCGGTTGGACCCCAGCGGCATCACGGAATCGTTGACGTGGACGCACTTCAGGCGGTCGAGGCCGAACGAGGCGTCGGCCTGGGCGAGCACCCCGTCGAGCGCCTCGATCGAGGTCACGTCGTAGCCCGACGCGAGCAGGTGGCACGAGTCGAGGCAGAAGCCGATCCGGTCGTCGCCGCCGGTGGCGTCGAGCAGCGCGTGCAGCTCCTCGAACGAACGTCCAAGCGTGCCTCCGGCGCCGGCCGTGTCCTCGAGCAGCAGCGGGCAGTTCTCCGACTCGGCGAGCGCCTCGCGGAAGACGTCCCCGCACCGGGCGATCGCCTCGCCGACGTCGCCGTCCTTGGCCGATCCGGGGTGCAGGACCACGCCGGCCGCCCCGATCTGGTCGCCGACCCGCAGCGAGTGGGTGATCGCGGTCAGCGACTTCTCGCGCAGCTCCGGGTCCGGGGTCGCCGCGTTCGACAGGTAGAGCGCGTGGATCACGACGGTCTGGATCGGCGATGCCGCGAGGTCCTCGCGGAACTGCGCGATCGACTCGTCGCTGTGGTTGGTCGGGGCCCAGCGGCGCGGCGACTGCGTGAAGATCTGGATCGACTCGCAGCCCCGCTCGACGCCGCGCTCGACCGCCTTCGGGAGGCCCCCGGCGGGGGACACGTGGAGGCCAAGCAGGGGGATGTCGGATCGGTCGCTCATGCGTGCTCGACCCTACGACGTTCGCGCGATTGGCGGCGGCGCGGGGCGGCGACGCGGCCGGTCGATCGACGGCGCCCCGTCGCACCGGCCGCGGGCCGAAGCGGTGGCCTCGGCGGCTAGACCAGGCCGTGAGTCTGCGGAACGACGATCATGCCGTCGCGGGCCATCAGCCGGGCCGCCAGCGCGCCGAGCGTCTCACCGGCGATCTCGACGGCGTCGAGCGCCTCGGGATCGAACTGCGGCAGCGTCGCCAACCCGGAGGCGTCGCGCAGCCGCAGCGCGGCGGCGGCGTGGACCGCGGCGGCCACGCCGAGCGGTCCGTCCCAGGTCGAAGCGAGCAGCACGTCGGCGCGGGTCGTGCGGGCCAGCGCGGCGTGGGCGAGGATGCCGCCGATCCCGCCGCTGCGGCCGACCTTCAGCACGATCGCGTCGGCGGCCCCGGACGCGATCGCGCCCGGGCGGTCGGCGGTCTCGTCCATCGCCACGCGCACGAAGACGCTGTCGCGCACGGCGCGCAGTCCGTCGATCCCGTGGACCGGCTCCTCGACCAGCTCGATGCCGAACGGCGAGAGCCGCTCGATCGCCCGCACGGCGTCGCCGTCGGTCCAGGCGCCGTTGGCGTCCAGCCGGATTGCGACGTCGGGTCCGACCGCTTCCCGCACGGCGGCCAGGCGGGCCTCGTCGTCGGGCAGGCCGACCTTCAGCTTGACGGTCTCGAAGCCGGCGTCGGCGGCGGCGTTGGCGACCTCGACGGTCGTCTCCAGGTCGTACACGCCGATCGTGGCGTTGACCGGGACGGTGCGGGAGGCCTCGCCGGCCAGCATCGCGGCGATCGGACGACCCTCGCGCTGCGACGCGCGATCCCACAGCGCCATGTCGATCGCGGCCAGCGCGTGGGGGACGGTGGTCGCCTGCTGGCAGCGCTCGAGGGCCTCGGCTCCGGTCGCATGCGGACCCAGCTCGCGGATCGCGCGGGCGCAGGCGTTCAATGCGTCGCGGCAGCGGTCCAATGGCACGCCGTCGTAGGGCTCCAGTGGTGCGGCTTCGCCACGACCGACGACGCCGTCATGGTCCTCGAGCTCCACGAGCAGCATCCGCCGCTCGGAAACCTCTCCCCATGCGGCCCGCATCGGCTGAGTCAGCCGAAGAGCGACCTCCTGGATGCGCAGCTCCACGAGCCGGAGCGTACGCCGCCTCCATGACGACGGTCGGCTGGACTTCCTGCTATATGACCGCCGGTCCGCGGGGTCGCGGACCGGCGGTGTGCGGGGCTACGACAGCAGCACGCCCGCGGAGAGCAGCACGCAGAAGAGCAGCTCCAGGCGGCCCGTTCCGGCGAGCGCGCGGTTGAGCGTCGGCCCGTCGACATGCGTGGCGACGGTGCGCGCCAGGATCACCGCCAGCGGGGCGCTCAGCAGCACCAGGGCGACCCACGGCGAGAGCTCGTCGATCGCGAAGCCGAAGACGACCGTCAGGGCGTAGGCGAGCACCAGCATCCCCGCGTACATCGCGCGGGTCCGCGAGCGACCCAGCCGGACGGCCAGCGTGCGCTTGCCGGCCCGGCGGTCGGTGTCGATGTCGCGGACGTTGTTGACCACCAGCACCGCCGCGGCCATCAGGCCGACCGGGATCGCCAGCGCGAGCGCGGTGGTGTCGAACCGCTCGGCCAGCACGTAGTGGGTGCCGGTGACGGCGACGAGGCCGAAGAAGAGGAAGACGAAGATCTCGCCCAGGCCCTCGTAGCCGTAGGGCCGCGGTCCCCCGGTGTAGAGCAGCCCCGCCACGATCGACGCGGCCCCGATCGCCAGGATCACCCAGCCGACCGTGATGATCAGGTAGATCCCGCAGAGTCCCGCCAGCGCGAAACTGACCCAGGTCGCCACCAGCACCTGACGCGGGGGGATCAGGTCGCCCGCGGTCACGCGCACGGGACCGAGGCGGTCCTCCGTGTCGGCGCCGCGGCGCGCGTCCGAGTAGTCGTTGGAGAGGTTCGCGCCGACCTGGATGAACAGGGCGCCGATCAGCGCCGCGAGGAACCCGCCGACCCAGAACTGGCTCTGGTTGATCGCCAGCGCCGTGCCGACGAGCACCGGGGCCAGGCCGACCGGCAGCGTCTGCGGGCGGGCGGCCAGGATCCAGATCCGGACGGCGCTCGGGCGCGGGGCCGGGGAGTTCCCGGAGGTGAAGTCGGCGTGGGTGCTCATCGTCCGCGGTGGAGTGGTGGTGGGAGGCGGTCTACGCGCGCTTCGGGAAGCGCGAGAAGTCCGGGGCGCGCTTCTGCTTGTAGGCATCGCGGCCCTCCTGGGCTTCCTCGTTGCCGTAGAAGAGCAGGTTGGTGTCGTGAGCCAGCTGCTGGAGCCCCGCGTAGCCGTCCTCGGCCGCGTGGAAGCTGGCCTTCAGCAGGCGCAACGAGAACGGCGAGTTCTGCAGCATCTCGCCGCACCACTTGACCGTCTCGTCCTCGAGCTGCTCGAGCGGCACGACCGTGTTGATCAGGCCCATGTCGAGCGCTTCCTGCGCCGAGTACTGACGGCAGAGGAACCAGATCTCCTTGGCCTTCTTCGGGCCGACCAGGTCGGACAGCACGCTCGCGCCGAAGCCGCCGTCGAACGAGCCGACCTTCGGGCCGGTCTGGCCGAAGCGCGCGTTGTCGGCCGCGATCGTCAGGTCGCAGCAGAGGTGCAGCACGTGGCCGCCGCCGATCGCGTAGCCCGCGACCATCGCGACGATCGGCTTGGGCAGCCGCCGCATCTGGACCTGCAGGTCGGTCACGTGGAACCGCCCGACCGACGCGCCGGACGGCTGACGGTCCGGGTTGTCGGGGTCGGTCAGGTAGCCGCTGTCGCCGCGGACGTGCTGGTCGCCGCCGGAGCAGAAGGCCAGCGGACCCTCGCCGGTGAAGATGATCACGCCGACCTCGGTGTCCTCGCGGGCGCGGTTGAGCGCGTCGGAGACCTCGATCAACGTCTGTGGCCGGAACGCGTTGCGGACCTCGGGCCGGTTGATCGTGATCTTGGCGATCCCGGCCGGGGACGTCTCGCTGGCGACGGAGAGCTCGTAGCGGATGTCGGTGTAGTGATCGGCACCCGCGGGGGTGCTCCACGTCGTCTCGGGCACGCTGTCTCCTCGGGATGCAGAACGGAACGGCCGCTGCGGGACACTACCCGCAACGGTCATCTAGCCTCCGCGTCGTGCTCGTCGCGTCCTGGCTCCTGCGTGCGGCTGACCGCCGTCCCGACCACGAGGCGCTGTCGGGACCGGGCTACGCGCTGACCTACGCCCAGCTGCGGACGGCGGTCGACCTGCTTGCTGGCGAGCTGGCGATGGCGGGGGCACGGAAGGGCGAGCGGGTCGCGCTGCTGCTGCCGCCCGGTCGTGGGTTCGTCTTGGCGCTGCACGCCGTGCTCCGACTGGGAGCCGTCGCCGTCCCGCTCGACCCGCAGCTGCCCGCCGAGGAGCGTGCGCGGCGGTCGGCGGGGGCGGTGCTGACGGTCGGGGTCGCGGACGACGCCGGGGGACCGGGTGACGGCGGTCTCGCCAGGGCGAACGCCGAAGGTCTCGCGATTCGCCCGGCCGACGCGGGCAAACCGGCGTTTGCCGACGGGGCCGAGTCGGGGAGCGGCCGCCGTGAGACGCCGCTGCTCGACACGCACGACCTCGACGCGCCCGCGGTCGTCGTCCACACCAGCGGCACCAGCGGGGCCGCGAAGCCGATCCCGCTGACCTACGGCAACTGGCTGTGGAGCGCGATCGGTTCGGCGGCGACCCTCGGCTGCCCGCCGGACGAGCGCTGGCTCTGCGCGATGCCGTTGCACCACGTCGGCGGACTGAGCGTCTTGCTGCGCAGCGTGATCGCGGGGACGACCGCGGTGGTCCACGAGGGCTGGGACACCGAGCGGGTGCTCGCCACGTTGACGGGGACGGATGGCGCCGCGTCGGCCGGACGCACGCCCGACGCTCCCGCCCGGCGCCCGACCATGGTCTCGCTGGTGCCGACGACCTTCCGTCGACTGCTCGATGCGGGGTTGCGCGGCCCTGACCACGACCTGCGCTGGGTCCTGCTCGGCGGCGCCGCGATCCCGGCCGGGCTGCTCGAGGACGCCGCCGCGGCCGACGTCCCGGTCGCCCCGACCTACGGCATGACCGAGGCGACCAGCCAGATCGCGACCCTCGGACCGCCGCTCTTCTGCACCACGGTGCGGATCGACGACCCGCGAGGGGGTGGGGGACACGGCGATCCGGCCGATGCCCTCGGGGAGGACGGGGACGGTTCGAAGGACCACCGCCCCGGCGTTGCCCACCCGACCACCGACCCGGACGTCGTCGGCGAGATCCTCGTTCGCGGCCCGACCGTCGCATCGGTCGCCGTTGGTCCCGACGGGTGGCTGCGGACCGGTGACCTCGGTCGGCTCGACGAGCGCGGGCACCTCACGGTGGTCGGTCGCACCGCGGACACGATCATCAGCGGGGGCGAGAACGTCCTGCCGCTCGAGGTCGAGCGCGTGCTGGACCGGATCGACGGGGTCCGCGAGTCGGCGGTCTTCGGACGCCCCGACCCCGAATGGGGCGAGCGGGTCTGCGCCCGGCTGATCGTCGACGACCCCGCCGGCTTCGACGTCGAAGCGCTGCGTGAGGCGATCCGGCCGTGGCTCGCCGCGCACCAACGACCCCGCGAGGTCGAGATCGTCGACGCGCTGCCCCGCACCCCGTCCGGCAAGCTGCTGCGCCGCGAGCTGCACTGACGGTGGAGCGTGGGACGATGCACCAGTGAGCTCCGCCGCCGACGCACCGACCCCCGACGACCAGCGGGCCGCCTCGCGGGCCGGGTGGGAGAAGACCGCCGCCGGCTGGGACGCCCACCGCGAGTGGATCGAGCAGAGCATGGGACCGGTTTCGCACGCGATGATCGAGGCGGTCTCCCCGCAACCGGGCCACGTCGTGCTCGAAGCCGCCGCCGGCCTCGGCGAGACCGGGCTGCTGGCCGCCGAGCTGGTCCACCCCGGCGGCCGCGTGATCATCAGCGACGGTGCCCAGGCGATGGTCGAGGCGGCCAAGCGGCGCGTCGAGGAGCGCGGCGCGGGCAACGTCGAGGTCACTCCGATGGAGCTCGAGTGGCTCGACATGGAGGCCGCGTCGGTCGACGCGGTCCTCGTCCGCTTCGGCTACATGCTGGTCCCCGATCCCGAGGCCGCGCTGCGCGACGCCCGTCGCGTGATCCGTCCCGGGGGTCGCATCGCCTTCGCCGTCTGGGCCGCCGAGGCCCGCAACCCCTGGTTCGAGGTCGGCATGAAGATCCTCGCCGAGCACGGACTCGCCGAGTGGCCCGTGCCGGCCGGGACGCCGGGACCGTTCGCCCTGACCGACGGCGACGCGCTGATCGAGCTGGTCGCCGGCACCGGATTCGTGCTCCCCGAGCTCGTGGAGGTCGAGATCAGCTTCCGGTCCCCGGACATCGCCACGGCGCGCGAGCGGTTCGTCGGGGTCTCGGGGCGCGCCCGCGTCGCGCTCGAAGAAGCACCGGCCGACCGGCGCGCCGCCGTCGAGCGGGCGTTCGACGAGGCGCTGGCCGCGTACCCCGACCCGAACGGCCCGGAGGGCGCGGTCGCCCTACCGGGGGTAGCGTTGGTCGTCGCCGCCGACGCCTGATCGGCACGATCGCCCGCCACCGGGTGCGATCCGGATCGCTGGCGCGGACAGAACGCACACGAGACCCGCTCCCCACCGCGTTCGGAGCCGCGCCCGCAAAGCAGAGCAGGGGCGCCGCGCCTAGAATCCGCCACCTATGTTTTACGACGACGACGCAGACCTGACGCTGCTCGACGGCAAGACCGTCGCCATCATCGGGTTCGGATCCCAGGGCCACGCCCACGCGCAGAACCTCAAGGACTCCGGGGTCAACGTCGTAGTCGGCCTCCGCGAGGGTTCCTCGTCGGTGAAGAAGGCCCAGGACGCCGGCCTCGAAGTGCTCTCGATCGAGGACGCCGCCCAGAAGGGCGACATCGTCATGATCCTGACGCCCGACGAGCTGCACCGCGACGTCTGGGAGAACCACGTCGCCCAGGGCATCCAGTCCGGCAACCTGGTCCTCTTCGGCCACGGCTTCTCGGTCCTCTACGGCGAGGTCACCCCGCCGGAGGACGTCGACGTCGCGCTCGCCGCCCCCAAGGGCCCGGGCCACCTGGTCCGCCGTCAGTACCTCGAGGGCTCGGGCGTTCCCGGCCTGATCGCCGTCCAGCAGAACGCGACCGGCAACGCTCGCGAGCTGGCCCTGGCCTACGCCAAGGGCATCGGCTGCACCCGCGGCGGCGTCATCGAGACGACGTTCAAGGACGAGACCGAGACCGACCTGTTCGGCGAGCAGGCCGTCCTCTGCGGCGGCGCGTCGGCGCTCGTCCAGACCGGCTTCGAGGTCCTGACCGAGGCCGGCTATTCCGAGGAGATGGCCTACTTCGAGGTCCTCCACGAGCTCAAGCTGATCGTCGACCTGATGTACGAGAAGGGTCTCGCCGGCATGCGGTACTCGATCTCCAACACCGCCGAGTACGGCGACCTGACCCGTGGTCCGCGCGTCGTCAACGCGGACACGAAGAAGGAGATGCAGAAGATCCTGAAGGAGATCCAGGACGGCGACTTCGCCCGCGAGTTCATCGCCGAGCACCGCGCCGGCAACGAGAACTTCGACCGCCTCCGCGCCGAGCAGGCTGCGCTGCCGATCGAGAAGACCGGCAAGGAGCTCCGCTCCAAGATGGACTGGATCGACGACGGCGGATTCGCCCAAGGCTGATCGGTTCGTCTGAGGCGCACGTAGGCACGTCGCATCTCGGGGGAGGCGGGCGGTTCCGGGTCCGGGGCTCGGCAGTACGTTCGTACAGCTCTCGCTCCGCGCGCACCGACCTGCTCGGCCTACGAGCACCTCAAACGGAACCGATGCGTCTCGCTGACGCATCTGAAGGCCCCGCTAAGCGGGGCCTTCGTCGTTCTTTGGGGTCAAACCCCGTACAACGCCCCGTACTTCTCCCGCAGGTAGCGCAGCAGCGGGCCGGAGTCGAGGCCGCCGCCGGTGACGGCGCGCAGGATCTCGTCGCCGGTACGGGTGCGGCCGGGGGCGTGGACGTGCTCGCCGAGCCAGTCGCGCAGCGGGGCCAGGTCGCCTGAGGCGATCGAGGACTCCAGGTCGGGCAGCTGCTGGTGCGCGGCCTCCCACAGCTGGCCGGCGATGATCGTGCCCAGCGCGTAGGTCGGGAAGTACCCCAGCTCGCCCCACGCCCAGTGCGGGTCCTGCAGTACGCCCTTCGCCGGGCCGGGCACATCGACCCCGAGCAGCTCGTGCATCCGCGCGTCCCACGCCGCCGGCACGTCGTCGACCTCGAGCGTGCCCTCGATCAGCGCGACCTCCAGCTCGAACCGCAGCACGATGTGCAGGCAGTAGGTCGCCTCGTCGGCGTCGACCCGGATCAGCGACGGACGGACCGCGTTGATCGACGCCAGGAACCGTTCCAGCGGCAGCGCGCCGAGCTGCGTCGGGAACAGCTGCTGGGCCCGCGGATACCAGTGCGACCAGAACGCGGGGGAGCGGCCGACCATGTTCTCCCACAGCCGGCTCTGCGACTCGTGGACGCCGAGCGAGGTCCCCGTGCCGACCGTCGTGCGGTCCCAGCGCGGGTCGATCTGGTGCTCGTAGAGCCCGTGGCCGGTCTCGTGGAGCACGCCGAAGATCCCGATCGCCAGCGTCGACTCGTCCTCGAGCGTGGTGATCCGGATGTCCTCGCGCCCGCCCGACGTCATGAACGGGTGGACCGCCTCGTCGAGGCGCCAGGCGGAGTCGTCGTAGCCGACCGCCCGTGCCATCTCGAGCGCCAGCGTCCGCTGGTCCGCGACGGGGAAGGGGCCGATCAGGTCGCCCGGATCGGGACGCTCGGCGATCGCCGCGATCAGCGGGACGAGGCCCTCCTGCAGGGTCGCGAACGCCGCACGGACGCCGGCCGTCGTCGCGCCCGGCTCGAACCGCTGGAGCAGTGCGTCGTAGGGGTGCTCGACCTCGGGGAAGCAGGCCGCGTAGGCGCGGCAGTTGGCGACGTGCTCCCGCAGCACCGGGGCGTAGGGGGCGAAGTCGTCGCCGGCGCGAGCCGCGGCCCAGATCGACTGGGCGGCGTTCGCCGCTTCCGTCATCGCCGTAACCAGCGACGACGGCACGCGGGCCGCGCGCTCGTGGTCGTCGCGGACGGCCCGGATCAGTCCCGGATCCTCGCCCGCAGCCTCGGCGGCATCGATCGCCGTGCCCAACGCGGGGTCGGCGGTGCGCTCGTGGGCCAGCCGGTCGATCGTCCCCGCAGCGCTCCCGCGCGCCGCCGCGCCCCGCGCGGGCATGTACGTCTGCTGATCCCAGCCGATGATCGACCCGGCGTGGTGCAGGTCGGCCAGCTCGGCCAGGCGAGTACGGAGGTCGGCGATCGGGTCGGAGCTCACGGGACCATCCTCGCCGATCGGGTGGATCGTCTGCGGGCGACCGCGCGGGACGTCCCCGGGACGGCGCGGAGCCGCCGGAGACCGATAAGGTCGCGCTCGAGCGGACGGGTGTTGCGCTGCGGTGAATCTGCCGTCGCGTCACACAGAACCGACGTCGTCCTCCGGTAGACTCGCTCGCACCGCCGCGACTGGCGTCTACCGGATGGAATCGACCATCGGGGAGCGGCGGGTGAACACCGCCGCGCGCCTGGGCACCGACGTTCCGCTTCAACCACGAGGAGCAGCATGACCGGACCCAGCACGACCGACCCCGAGGGCGCTATCGCCCTTCCCGACGACCTCCGTCCCGCCGACGGCCGCTTCGGCTGCGGCCCGTCGAAGGTCCGTCCCGAGCAGATCTCGGCCCTGACCGACGCGATCACCGCGGCGGGCGCGCCGATCATCGGCACCTCGCACCGGCAGTCCCCGGTCAAGGACACCGTCAAGCGGGTCCGCGAGGGACTCGCGCAGCTGTTCTCGCTGCCCGAGGGCTACGAGGTGCTGCTGTCCAACGGCGGCACGACCGCCTTCTGGGACGCCGCGACCTTCGGTCTGATCGACCAGCGCGCCGCCAACCTGGTCTACGGCGAGTTCTCCTCGAAGTTCGCCAAGGCATCGAAGGACGCGCCGTTCCTCGAGAACCCGCACGTGATCGAGTCCGCTCCGGGTACGGCGCCGAGCGCCGCCCAGATCGCCGAGGGCCTGCAGGGCCAGCAGTTCGACGTGCTCGGCTGGGCGCACAACGAGACCTCGACCGGCGTCGCCGTCCCCGTCGTGCGGCCCGAGGCCGCCGGTGACGCGCTGGTGATGATCGACGCGACCTCCGGCGCGGGCGGCCTGCCCGTCGACGTCAGCCAGACCGACGTCTACTACTTCGCGCCGCAGAAGTGCTTCGCCTCCGACGGCGGGATCTGGTTCGGCCTGTTCAGCCCGGCCGCGATCGAGCGGATCGAGAAGATCGCCGCGTCGGACCGCTGGGTCCCCGCGTTCTTCGACCTCAAGACGGTCCTCGACAACTCGCGCAAGCAGCAGACGTACAACACCCCCGCGGTGCTGACCCTGCTGACGATGGCCGAGCAGATCGACTGGTTCAACGAGAACGGCGGCCTCGATTGGGCGGCCGGTCGCAGCGCCCAGTCGTCCGGCCACCTCTACTCGTGGGCCGAGGCCTCCGCGTACGCCACCCCGTACGTCGCCGACCCCGCGCACCGCTCCGCGGTCGTCGCGACGATCGACTTCGACGACGCCGTCGACGCCTCGGCCGTCGCCAAGACGCTGCGCGCGAACGGCATCGTCGACACCGAGCCGTACCGCAAGCTCGGCCGCAACCAGCTGCGCGTCGCCACCTTCCCGGCGGTCGACCCGGGAGACGTCGAACGTCTGACCGCCGCCATCGATTACGTCGTCGAGCGGCTTCCCGCCGCCTGATCCGAGACTGAGAACCTGAGAACAATGAGCAACGAACCGACACCCAAGGTCCTCGTCAAGGAGAAGGTCGGTCCGTCCGGCGTCGAAGCGCTGCGCGAGGCGGGCTTCGAGGTCGATCTCGGCATCGACTGGGACGAGCAGACGTTCCTCCAGAAGCTGCCCGAGTACGACGGCGTCCTGATCCGCTCGGCGACGACGTTCACGCCGGAGCTGATCGACCAGGCCACCAACCTCAAGGTGATCGGCCGGGCCGGCGTCGGCGTCGACAACGTCGACATCGCCGCGGCGACCAAGCGCGGGATCATCGTCGCCAACGCGCCGCAGTCCAACGTCGTCACCGCGGCCGAGCACACCGTCGCGCTGATGATGTCGCTGGCCCGCAACATCCCGCGCGCCAACGCCGGGATGCACGCCGGTAGGTGGGAGCGCTCGAAGCTCTCCGGCGTCGAGCTGTACGGCAAGACGCTCGGGATCATCGGCTTCGGCCGGATCGGTCAGCTCGTCGCCGAGCGCGCCCAGGGCCTGGCGATGGACGTCATCGCCTACGACCCCTACGTCGGGGCCGACCGCTACAAGGAGCTCGGCGTCGAGAAGGCCGACGACTCCGACGCGATCTACGCCAAGGCGGACTTCATCACGATCCACCTGCCGAAGACGCCGGAGACCACCGGCTGGCTCGGCGCGGAGGCGTTCGGCAAGGTCAAGCCCGGCGTGCGGATCCTCAACGTCGCTCGCGGCGGCCTCGTCGACGAGGCCGCGCTGAAGGCCGCGCTCGACAGCGGTCAGGTCGGCGGCGCCGCCCTCGACGTGTTCGAGAGCGAGCCGGTGACCGAGCACATCCTGCAGGGCTACGACAACGTGATTCTGACCCCGCACCTGGGGGCGTCGACGGCCGAGGCCAACGACCGCGCCGGGTTCCAGGCCGCGGAGCAGATCGTCGCCGCGCTGACCGGGGGCACGGTGACCACCGCCGTCAACGCGCCGGCCGTCGGTCGCGAGGACCTGGAGATCCTGACCCCGTTCGTGCCGCTGGCCAACCGGCTCGGCCGGATCGCCGTCGAGCTCGCCGGCAACTCGATCGACCGGATCGAGGTCGAGGTGCTCGGCCGGATCGCCGACCGCGACGTGCGGCCGCTCTCGCTGGCCGTGCTGCGCGGCGCGCTGGAGGGTCGCACCGAGGAGATCGTCAACGACGTCAACGCGCCCGGGATCGCCCAGGAGCGGGGGATCGAGATCTCCGAGACGACGAACACGCAGGCCCGGGACTTCACCGACCTGGTCCGCGTCACGGTCGTCTCCGGGTCGGACCGCCACCGCGTGGTCGGCACGACGCTCGGTCGCCAGGACCGCCCGCACCTGCTGGAGGCCTGGGGCCAGAAGTTCAACCTCCAGCTCGAGGGCAACCTGCTGATCCTGCGCTACGTCGACCAGCCCGGCATGGTCGGACGGATCGGCGGACTGCTCGGCGACGCCGGCGTGAACATCGAGCAGGCCGCGGTCGGCTACCACCAGGACCACGAGGGTGAGCGCGGCGGCTCGGCCGTCATGGTGATCACCACCGACGTCCCGGTCAGCACCGAGACGCTCGACGGCATCCTCGCCCAGGACGGATTCGAAGACGGGCGCACAGTTTCGCTCTAGGTCAGCGGCGCGCACGTATGCGCTTCGCATCTCGGGCGGCGGGGTGGTGGTCGGGACCGGGTCCGGATCGGC
>Ga0265296_1003886_pt1 | contig 13434 bp, 13 predicted proteins | sample MunlanPumphouse1_FD_189073 | JGI IMG/M metagenome (GOLD analysis project Ga0265296, IMG submission 189073) | Groundwater microbial communities from a municipal landfill in Southern Ontario, Canada - Pumphouse #1 | ecosystem: Environmental > Aquatic > Deep subsurface > Groundwater | place... | reverse complement strand
ACAGGATGAATTAAATCAAGTTGAGACAAAAAAGAGGAAGGCAGATGCCAGACTAAATACTAAATTGACCCAGCTGGTTACTTTTGATTTATATAATAAGGGCATGTCAATTGATGAGATGGCGCAGGTCAGAAATTTAACGCCCAATACAATCGTAGAGCATCTTTGTTATTTAATTGATAAAGGTTTAAAAGTAGAAATAAATAAATTTGTTAAGCCGACCAAACAGAAACAAATCATTGAAGCTATAAACAAGGCGGGGCCGGGAAAATTATCACCCATCAAGAAGCTGCTTGGCGAAGAGGCCGACTGGAATGAAATTAAATTGGTATTAGCGGAATTTATAAATAATAAATAAATGGACAAAAAAACTGAACAAGAATTGTTGGAGTTGGTCAGGCAAAACTATGAGGAAATAGCTTTAAGTTTTAATGAAACCAGGAGAAAGGCCGTCTGGCCGGAAATAGCCAAGCTCGCCGCTGAAGTAAAATATGGCGAATCAGTGCTTGATGCCGGCTGCGGTAATGGCCGGCTACGTGATGTTTTCAAAGGAAAGCCGATAAATTATCTGGGTATAGATATAAGTCAATCCCTGATCAGGTTGGCAGAAGCCAACGAGGAGTGGAAACTTGTTTTTCAGCAGTTCGCGGTGGGCGACATTTTGGAGCTGGATCGTTTGACGACCAAGAAATTTGATTATATTTTTTCGGTCGCGGTTTTGCATCATCTCCCCGGAATAAATATTCGGCTGGAGGCTCTGGCGCAACTAAAAAACCACCTCAAGCCGGGCGGCACGATTATTATTTCAGTTTGGAATATGTGGCGAAGAAGGGATCTCTTGTGGTTGATATTGAAATTCGGGTTCAATAAATTAATCGGACAAAATAAGATGGATTGGGGCGATATTGTTTTTGATTGGCGGGGTGAAAAAGCCAGTCAACGCTATTATCACGCTTTTACGAAAAAAGAATTGATTAAATTGTTTGGGCTGGCTGATTTAGAAATTATAAAATTTACTGACGATAAACTTAATTATTATATGCAACTAAAAAACCGAGGATAAGCCTCGATTTTTTTATTAAATAAGCATCAATTTTTTTCTATTGCTTCCTTAATTTCTTTAAGATTTTTACCAAAATTTGTTTGGACGCTAGAATCCGCTTTCTTTACCTCATTCGGCTCATCGGTCACGTAAGATTTTCCATCTTCAAAATTGACTGATTTCAAAATTCTTCCCCCATTTTCAATAACAAAAGAGTAAATTTCTACCTTCTCCGGTTGAACATCGGCGGCAATTTTTGCCTGGCTTGAAAGACGGTCTATGTCTGCGAAGGAATTCAAATCGTTATCCATATTTTTTATTTTAGTATTTTTTTTCTGATTGTTGAATATCATTCTTTCCGCAGAGCCGTTGGCATTATAATCTACCACTCTTTTAGAGGCATCGGAATTTTCATAAATAAACCACTTGGTTCCGCCATTATCATCAAAACCGACAACAACTTTTTGTCCATCGGGAGAACTCCAAATTTTTACCGGCGTATTGCCATATCTTCCCTTTTGACCCTTTTTATCAAGCTGATTAATTATTTGATGTTCATTTAAATAATTATTCTTAAGAACATCATCTATTTTTTCTCGTCCCATTTTTTCAAAATTTTGTCCGTTTTTTTCTCCGGCGTTTGCAGATCCTGCTCCAATCGCCGTCAATAAAGCCAGGCCGATTGCCCCGCTTTTTATATAGCCAGGTTTTTTTGCTTCTTCCTCTTGCTTGGCCGGCTGCTCATTTTTTTTGAAAGGGTTAAATCTGAACATTTGTGTGAATTAATAATTATGATATTATATTAGCATAAATAATTACATAATTAAATATGGAAAAAGCTCCAAAACTAATAAAACATTTTACTAAAAGGGAGGCTCCCGAAGAAAGAACTAAAGTTGCCTCGGAAATTTGGAAAAAGCGTTCAGAAAATCGTGATGCCCGAAAACAATCAGACGAACAAGAGAAAGAGCGTGAAAAAACGCTGGCCGAGATAAATAAATTGGGGGAAGAGATTGCTGATTTATCGGAAAATGGCTTAACAAAGATTAAGAATTATTTTAAGTTACGCGCTTTACGTGCGGAGTTAAAAAATAAACAAGACCTGGCCGCGCAGGCCGAGGAAATAATTCCACCTGACCTGGGGGCACCCAAAAAGATGCTTAAAGAATTTTATTTAAGCCAGAAAATAAAGTGGGAGAATAGTCCATATAAAAAAGAGGACATAGAAACTTATTTTACTGAAGAGAATTTAGCATCATTATCGCTTGAAGATTACGCCTTGTTAATGAAAAGATTTCCTGGTGAAATGGTTACGCATGTAACGCGTCAGGGAATAAGGGAGAGAGTTGCTGGCCACGGCAGTCATAACAAAGGGCACGGTGAATTTCACAATGGATTTGTCAATATTATTGAAAATGGAAGACTGCGATCGCACCTGGGAATCGCTTTGGTTGAAGAGGAAAAGGGAAAAGCAATAGAGAAATATTTTAATCTGGATAAATTATCAAAAGAGGACGCACTCAAAAGATTGGATTCCTATACGGAGACAGGGTCGTATGGAGATAAAATGGCGATACATTTTGCCACTGATACTGTAGCTGATTATAATTATGGAGCAGAAGCGGGGAATGAAATATTTTTTGCCTTTCCATCGGCTCAAATTGCATCGCAATATTATTTTAATGGTCGACTAACCAGATATGTTGATGAACGAGATCGGCAGGAATTGGAAAACGATCAATTCGTTTGGGCGAACGAAGAAAAAGGGATTGATATAAATTCTGGTATCGTTTTTATTCCAGCAGACGCGATAGTTAATACTGGAACCGGATCGCAATATGAATTAAATAGTCAAAAAAGACCGATATTGAATGAAGGGTTGATTAGCCCCCTGAAGAAAGCCATAGCATCACCTCATTTTTTAGAATTTATTAAAGCGAGAAAAAATAAGAAAAATCAAGAAGAATTGGATAGTATTTTAATAAGTAATCTGCAAATCGACGATCAAGCATTGCGACAGGCGTTAATTTCTAGTCACCCAGTTTACCTGGATGAACTTGTAGAAAGCCACGTTCTATCGCAAAGAAAAAATGATTCTCATTATGTTGATTATCAGGCAAGACATTTTTTGGAAGCGTCACGTCTCGCATATAAGAAAACTAGTACAGGAATACCATCTAAAGAATATTGGGAAAATTATTTTCGTAAAAATGCGGATAAAAAGCCGAATAAAATTGTTTATTATAAGGGCGTCAGCCCTACAGAGGCGCTGGATAAATGGAAAGAAGAAAATGGCATTTCAAAGTTTTCAACCGACGAAGAAAGCTTTCACTTGGGCTTCGAGGAAAGGCGGACGCCAAGACGAGGCGAGACCCCTGACGCGATTAAAGAAAATAGAAATCGGTTTAGAATATTAGCAGAAAGTGTTATCAATAATTATTATGCCAGGCAAGAAACCGCAGCGGCTTGATTTATCGGCCGTGTTATGATACTCTCAAAACAACTTCCGCTGGGGAGTTTTTTGTATCATTTTGCATCTCTGAGATTTGCTTCCGTAGTGAAATGGATATCACGCGACGCTTCGGACGTTGAATTCCGGGTTCAAATCCTGGCGGGAGCACAAAAAATGGCTGAGTAGCTTCCACCTTCGCCAAGGCTTCGGCGGACAAGCATTTTGAAATTAATATTTTGATTATGTTGGCTTGTCCTACGAAGCTTTAGCGTAGTGGGGCTGGGTAGCTCAGTTGGTTAGAGCGTGGCACTCATAACGCCAAGGTCGAGAGTTCGAGCCTCTCCCCAGCCACCGGATCTAAGACAATAGTTTTATCTTAAGATTGCTATTTAGTTCGGTTGTTATGTGTGCTATAATTGGTTGTATGGAAAATAAATATGCAAAACTTAGAACTGAAGCGATTAATCTTAGGAAAAAAGGGTACAGCTATAATGAAATCAGGAAGGAAATTAAAGTTGCTAAAAGTACCTTAAGTATTTGGTTAAAATCTGTCTTACTTAAACCAGAATTTCAAAAAAGGCTATATACAAAACAGATAGAAATGTTATCAAGGGGCTCGCAGAGTCAGAAGGAAAGAAGAAGCCGCGAGGTGGCCGCAATCATAAAAAAAGCGGAAGGAGAAATAAAATTACCCTTATCCGCAAACGTACTTAAATTGATGGGGGCTGCGCTTTATTGGGCCGAGGGCAGTAAAGGCAAGCGAGCAGAAATAACTAATTCTGATCCTCGCCTTATTGTTTTCATGATTCGGTGGATAGAAATGATGTTTGAAATTAAGCCGGAATTATTAAAAGCTAGACTGAACATTTATTCTCAACAAGACGAAAAGCAAATTATTAAATTTTGGTCTGAATTAACAAAAATTCCATTCAGAAATTTTGGTAAGACTTATATTAAGCCGGCAAATAAGGGCTTTAAAAAGAATAATTTGTATTATGGAACAATAAGTATCGGGGTGCCAAAAAGTGCGGATATCTGTTGTAGGATCAACGGTTGGGTAAACGGAGCATTGAAAGATATTGAACCACGTTTAAAACAAATCAACAAAAAATGGCATCATCTGCAGAAGGTGGATAGGCCGGTAAACCTAAAAAGTGCGCGCCCATAACTCAATTGGTAGAGTACCCGCCTCTTAAGCGGATAGTTACAGGTTCAATCCCTGTTGGGCGCACAAAAAAATCCCACTAGCACAAAACTAGTGGAATTTTTTATTCTAAGTTTTTAAACTTTTATTTCCCCTTCAAGGCGTCTTTCAGGGTTTTGCCGGTCTTGAATTTGGCGACGGTGACTTGAGGAATCTGGATTCGTTCGGTCGGCCTTTGCGGGTTGACGCCGCCGCGGGCATGGCGGGACTTTGCCATAAAGGTGCCGAAACCGGTGATAGTAACTTCGTTGCCGGCCTTGAGTTCTTTAATGATGATGCCTACCAGCGATTCAATCGCCTCGGTTGCCTGTTTCTTGCTCAAATTGGCTTCAGCGGCAAGCCGCTCAATCAAACTTGCTTTATTCATAGGTTTAGTTTAATTATTTTAAAAATTTAGTAATAGGTTTGATTGCGATTGCCATGGCCGTTTCGGCATCTATGGTAACGAGGGCAGAGTTTAATATCGCCTCGCCTGTCTCCGGCACGATCTTTTCCTGCTTAATTTGCGTCAGAAAAGATTTTATCACATTCTCCTTGCCGAGGCCAATCACTTCATTTAAAGCGCCGACCATACCGACATCGGTGATAAAGGCGGTGCCTTTTGGCAGAATCCTCGCGTCCGCGGTCATCACGTGAGTATGTGTTCCAAGAACCGCCGAAACCCTGCCGTCGGCATAATGGCCGAAGCCGGCTTTTTCTGAAGTAGCCTCGGCATGCATATCAACAATTATAGCAGAGGGCTTAAATTTTGCCAAATATTCGTCTAAAATACAGTCTAGCGCACGAAATGGGTCATCAAAATCCTGATGCATAAAAATGCGGCCAAGTAAATTGATGAGCAGTATTTTGTTTTTTCCGATTTCAATTATTTTAGCGCCAACTCCGTGAACGCCAGCAGAAAAATTAGCTGGACGCAGTATCGGCAGACCTTCCGTCAGACAAAGCTTGAATTGCTCCTCATTATCAAAGGCGTGGTCGCCGGTGGTGAACCAGTCAACGCCGAAGATTTTAAGTTCTTTCAGCGTGGTAAGAGAAATTCCGCTGCCGTGCGCCGCATTTTCAGCGTTGGCAATAACCAGATCAGGTTTTTCCTCCGCTTTGATTTCGGGTAGCAGTTGTCTCACGGCTTCGCGACCGAGCTTGCCATAGATATCACCGATAAATAAAATTTTAAGCATAAAATTTAGGTACTTAGGTACTTAGTTAATTAGGAAAATTCATTAGATTTATTTAAAAAAAACCTAATCCCTAATTACCTAATCCCTAATATCCTAACGTGCATACTCGGTTACCCGCATTTCGCGAATAACATTAACTTTAATCTCTCCCGGATATTTCAGCTCCGCTTCAATTTTTTTGGCAATATCTTTGGCTAGAGTATAGGCTGAGAGATCATCAATCTTAGTCGGTTCAACAAAGACGCGTACCTCTCGGCCAGCCTGAATGGCATACGATTTTTCCACGCCATCAAAGGAGGTGGCGATTTTTTCCAATTCTTCTAAGCGATGAATGTATTGTTCAAAAGAGTCATGTCGTGCGCCTGGGCGAGCAGCTGAAATGGCATCTGCCACTTTTACTACAATGGCAAGCAGACCACGCGGACGATCTTCATGGTGGGTTTCAATCGGATCAATGATTTCCTGCGTCAGACCGAATTTTTTGGCGATGTTGGCGCCGATTTCCGGATGTGTGCCCTGGACCTCATGATCAACCGCCTTGCCGATATCATGCAACAGGCCGGCTTTTTTGGCCAGCGACGGGTTTACCCCCAGCTCTTCTGCCAGCATGCCGGAGAGATGCGCAACCTCCACGCTGTGGCGTAAGGCATTTTGTCCGTAGCTAGTGCGATATTTTAAGCGACCAATAATTTGTACTAATTTAGGATCCAAGCCGGTGATGCCGAGTTCGTACATTGCTTCTTCTCCGGCCTTTTTGATGTCAACCGCCAGCTCTTTTTTCGCCTGTTCAATCGCGTCTTCAATCTTGGTCGGATGAATTCTGCCGTCTAAAATCAGTTTATCCAGCGCGCGTTTAGCGATGTGCCGGCGGATCGGAGAGAAGCCGGAAACAGTGATAATGTTCGGCGTGTCGTCCACGATGATTTCCGTGCCGGTCAGCTGTTCAAGCACTTTAATATTGCGTCCTTCGCGGCCGATAATTCGGCCTTTCATTTCGTCAGAAGGCAGTTCAACCGCGGTGGTGGTGATTTCAGTGGTGTAGTTGGAAACCAGCCTCTGCATGGTACTGGCCATCATATCGCGTGATTTTTCTTCCAAAGATTCAGTCGATTCTTTCTCCAATTTATGAATTCGTGAAACGAGTTCATCTTTAACCTCAGCCTCTACATTTTGGAGGAGCAAGCCTTTAGCCTCCTCTTTAGAGAGCTGGGCGATTTTTTCCAGCTTGGCGAGCTGCTCTTCCTTGATACCGCGGATTTTTTCTTTAACCTCCTCAACCTGGTTCACTTTGTCGTAGAGCTGTTGCTGTTTTTCCTGCAATTCCAGTAATTTTTGGGAGAAGACGGTTTCACGTTTTTCCAGGCGCGATTGCAGATCACTGATTTCTTGACGAGCCTTGTTGTTATCCCGCTTGGCTTCATCAATGATGGCAAGCGCCTTGTTTTGCGCCTCAAGGATTATTTCCGAATTTTTCGTTTTGGCCTCGGTAATAATCTTCTCCGCCTTGGCCTCGGCGTTCTTCAGCTTGTCCTTTAGGATCGCTTTGCGCAGAAAAAAGCCAATAAAAAAACCTCCTACAAGCGCAAGCGGGTAAAATAAGTAATTCATAAGATGCCGCTTCCGTTGTTCGAAGATTTCAAGTCTAGCAATATAGCAAAAAAACCCAATTTAAATTGGAGTCTAGGTAAGGTTGTTATGTGAAGCTTTAAAAAATTTCATTGGCTTCAACTCCTCGGTTAGGGAAAATGATTTTTTGCTAAAGTTAAATAATTTCACCGGTTAAGTCTTGACTTGATGTAATCTCCTGACAACAGAAATTAATTTGTTTGGTTAATTAAAAATTTCTTTTTTTACCTTAACACGAGCGCTTTTTTTTGGCAAGCCCAGTTCACATAACACGTAGCACATAACACGCAACAAGGACAACAAAAACAGCCTTGAGTTTGGCTGTCTTTGTTATGTGCTACGTGTTATGTGTTTAGGAGCTTTTGGAGATTATTTTATCAATAATACCGTATTTTTTTGCATCATCCGGCGACATAAAACGGTCGCGATCAGTGTCCTTTTCAATGGCATTTATTTTTTGTCCGGTATGCGTTGCCAATATCTGATTGAGTCGGTCTTTCAATTTTAGTATCCGTTCCGCGCCAATTTTAATGTCGGTAGCCTGACCCTCAATTCCGCCCATTAATTGATGAATCATAATTTCGCTGTTAGGCAGGGCGAGCCGTTTGCCTTTGGCGCCGGCAGCAAGAAGAATTGCCGCCATGCTGGCCGCCATACCGACACAAATAGTGGTGACGTCGGCTTTGATATATTGCATGGTGTCGTAAATTGCCAAGCCGCCCGAAACCGAACCGCCCGGGGAATTGATATAGAATTTTATATCTTTTTCTTTATTTTCCGCGTCCAGAAAAAGGAACTGGGCGATGACGATGTTCGCCACATGGTCATTGATCGGCTCGCCCAGGAAAACAATCCGATCTTTAAGCAACCGAGAATAGATATCATAGGCGCGTTCGCCATAAGATGATTTCTCGATGACAGTTGGAATTAGAGGCATATTTTTCGATTATAATTAGTTAGTTTATTATTTTAAGTTTATTGTTTAAACAAGTGATTGTCAAATGGAAAAGCAAGTTAAAAGTTTAAAGTGCAAAATTTAAAGTCATTGAGTCCCGCAAGGCGGGACGAAATAATTTTAAAAACTTTGAACTTTTAATTTTGAACTTTTAACTATATAACTTTCCACCCCTTCTCCGTCGTCTCTAATCTGCCGGCGATGGTGAAGCCCGAGGCTTTGGTATGCCCGCCGCCGCCAAAAAGTTCCGCAATTTTTGAGACGTCCACAGCGGAATGCGCGGTACGCAGATTGCCCCTGATAAGTCCGGGCGTTTCTTCGCGCAGGAATAAAACCGCCTTGACGCCGTAGAGATTTGATAAAAATCCGGAAATACCATCCATCTCTTCTTTGTTCGTGTCGCCGTTAGCCTCCTCGTTAGTTAGGGCGGCGATGGCTATATTGTAGCGTTTGTTTATTTTCAGGCTGGCCATCACTCGTCCCCACAACCGCATCGCCGATAAACTTTTGTTGCGCAGGACATTTTCCATGATACGCGGCAGTCGCGCGCCGAGCATCAGCATCTCCGAGGCGATGCTGACGGTTAGCTCGGATGTAGCGGGGTAAAGAAAGTTGGCAGTATCAGTCACCAAGCCGGTCAGAATGCAGTTGGCGATGTTTTTATCAATGAGGAGATGGTTGGCTTTAATAAAGCGATAAATCAGTTCCACAGTCGCAGCAGCTGTTGAATCGCGAATTTCCAAGTCTGAATAATTTTCTACTTTCGGATGGTGATCGATTTCTATCAAATATTGATCGGCAGTTTTATTTATTAATATCTCCGTTAAACCGGTTCGGCCGATGCTGCCGCAATCCAGGATGATTGTCAGGTCAAACTGCTGAAAAAAAGTATCATCAAAAATTGAGCCGTCGGACAATTTTGGCCGTTCTGTAAAATGGCGGATTTTTTCCAGACGCGGCAAAAAATTGAAAACCGAGGGTGGCTCGCTCGCGGTGAAGGCAAAACATTTTTTATCAAGGCTCTCCAATAAATCAATCATCGCGCAAACAGCCGACAGCCCGTCGCCATCCGGATTAAAGTGGGTGACAATCAAGATGTTTTGCGCCGCCAGAATTTTTTGATAAGCCTGGCGGAATTTGATTTCCAGCTGGTCATTCATAAAGGTTGATATATAAAAATACCACATCGTCGAAAAACGCTCAAGGGCTAAACAAAAAAACCTATCTAGATTTAAAAAAGCCCCCTGCCAAAACTTCTGGCAGGGGGTTGAATCATCGGCCGGTTTTAGGCCGCCGATTTGTCCTCGATCTTGAACTGGTCCATTGTTCCCGGAACCAGCAGCGCGAGGTATAAAAGAATCGGTGTACCAGGTCAAGAATCGCACCGGCCCGGGTAACCAGATCGCAGTCGAAGCCAAGCGTTTTTATCAGCTCGGCCGTCAGGTTGCGGCCGCCGGGTCGCTGGTGCAGATGAAAATCCTCACAGGTTATCAGGACACCTTCGCATTGCATGGTTGCTTCACCTCCTTTTAAAGTGAAAAGGGGCGGGACATTGATTGTCCCGCCCCCGGTTAGAATGAGCTGTTCGTTACTTTTCGTCGGCAGGCTTGCCCGCCGCTTCCACCTTGGGTGCGGCTGTAGCCGCTTTGCCCGCCTTGTCGAGATGCGCTTCCTGAGCCGGCTTGGGCGCGGCCGTAGCGCCACTCTTCGTCACCATGTCCTTGATCATGGTGCCGAGGAGCACGTCGAGCATAGTGCCACCCCCTTGGCCGCCGCTGTTGCCGCCGACCATCACTTCCGGCACCCACTTGACGCCGCTCTTGCCGAGTTCCTCGGCGACGCGGATCATGGCGTAATTCCCGGACTCCATCGAGGTGATCTTCTGCTGGATGACTTTTGCCTCGGCTTCTCCGATTGCCAGGATCTTGACGCCTTCGGCGTTACCGACCAGCTGGAGCACCTTGGCGTCGGCCTCGGCGTTCGTGGTTTTGGCGCCTGCCTGGCCCCTGGCTTTCTCAATCGCGGCTTCGGCCTCGAACTTCTGGATGGCGACCGTCCGTTCCGCCGCAACTACCTGGGCTTGTGTAGCCGCCATGGCGGTTGCCTGCTCCAGCTCCTTGCGCGTTATTTGAGCTGTCTGCTCGGTCTTGTAGGTGATGTTGCGCTGTTCGGCCAGTTTTCGGTCGGTCAGCGTCTTCATCAGCTCTGCCGGCGGGGTGATATCGCCGATCAGAGTGTCCACAGCGCCGACGTTGTATTCCTTGAGCGCCTCGTCGATGCGCTTCTTGGCATCTTCTTGCCGTGTCTGCCGGTTCTTCAGGAAGTCGATGACATCGCTGTCCTGTGCGGCGTTGCGGAAGTAGTTGCCGATGATCGGCTCGAGCACCTGGGTGACCAGATTTTCGACAGACCCGAACCGTGCGATGACCTTGGGGGCATCATTGCGCGGGATGTGGATGATCTGGCTCACATCCAGGTTGAAGGTGTAGCCGTCCGAGGAGCGGACAGTGATCGTGGACAGGTTTTTGTCCAGGTTGTGCGACTCGGTCTTGCCGGTCGCCCAGTTCAGCACCACGTTCTGGGTGGGCACCGACACCACCTTGTGGGTGTAGGTGTTGATCGGGTAGCGGCCCGGATCGAGCGGCTCGGCCCAGACACCCTTGGTTCCTTTCGGTACCAGATTGCCGTGCTTGAAGGAGTCGCCGGTGACGTCCTTGCCGTCTTCCCCGACGAAGGAAATCACCACGCCGGCATGGGCGATGGCAACATCGGTCAGGTCGACCAGCTCGACGTCGGCGAAGTACGGGTTGATGAAGTACCGCCCGGCCATAATGATCTGCTCCTGGCGACCCTTGAACCCGTTGTTATCGATGAATTTCTGTGCATCCTGGAACGAGTTGTGGCTCTCGATTACCTTACCCGCGATGTCGTCTTTGGGTAGCGGCTTGCCGTCCTTGGTGGTGACGATGCCGACCTTGTTGTTCGGTACCTCGGTCGTCGGAACGACCGACACCGCAAACAGCGCAGTGTTGATCCGGTAGGTTCCCGGCGGTACGATAGCGATTTGTAGCCCGCGTTCGCCATTGTTCGTGAGGAACTTGCGGGCGTCTTGGAACAAATCGCAGTCGACCATCTTGCCGAGAACCCGACCGACCTCGATCGGATTGCCGTCTCTGGCATTGATGACGCCGAGCCGGCCGGTCTCGATCGAGGTGAACTTCTCCACCTTGATTTCGAATTGCCAGGGCTAGAGGAAAAAGTGAACGCCGGGCGCCAGGGTGTCTGCCTGATAGCCAGCCTCGCCTTTCAGGGCGATGATCTTGCCGTCGGGCAAGGTCTTGTCCTTCCCGAACAGCACGAACTTTTTGTTGACCACGCCGAGCGAGTCTTCGGGAATCATCACGACCCCAAAAACCCTCAGCACCAGTTTGTAGCCGACGACCAACGCCACCAGCGGAATAATCCACCAGAACTTCAGAAGCCCCATCAAAATTTCCACGTTAATTCCTCCTTCTCGTTTAGGGTTGACTGCATTGAATCAAATTCGAGCTCGATTTTTTACATGTTCACCTCCTATGGGATGTGAAAAGTCATATCAAGACAGGAATTATTTCAGTTGTCAAATATTCAAATCTCGGCTTATTATATCAGGTTATATAATTTATGTCAACTCTTGTATAAATAGATATTGTTGGAATACTGTATTTTGTTTAATGTTAGACAAAATAAAAACAGCCAGGTGCTGTTTATTCCGTTTATTAAATTATTTTACATTAGTTGTTTGAAAAGCTCATCAATCTCCGCCGCTTTGACCTCGGTGTCGTCAACATGCCAATTAAGGCGCGGAATATGGCGTAAGCGGGTTTTTTTTAGTAAAATTTTGGCAAAAAAACTGGTATTTTTTCGCAGTTGCTCCAGCGCGCTGCCGGTAAATTTTTCCGGCAAGACGGAGATGCTGATTTTGGCATAACTTAAATCCGGGGAGCAGTCTACTCTGGTGACGGTAATCAGGGTGCCCGGCAATTCCAGCCGTTCCTCAATCAATTGCGCCAATTCTGCGCGCAAGAGTTCATTGATCTGGCCGCCTTTTTTTTTAGCTGTACCGGCTTTTGATTTTTTTATCATAATTTTATGTTGTCATCCCGCACTTGATGCGGGATCCAGAGATTCTGGATTCCGGGTCAAGCCCGGAATGACAAATAGGCGGGATGACAGCAGGAAATTACAGTTTTTTCACAATGCTCTCTTCTTTATAAAAAAGCAGGATATCTTCCGGTTTCAATATGCCACCAAAATATTTGATGCCGCACTCCTGGCCGCTTTCTACCGAGCTCACATCCTGTTTGCCGGCCTGAAGTGAGAGCAGTTTGCCGGTTTCAATAATCTGCCCGTTGCGTTCAACCTCAATGAGTGAATTCTTTTCCAGGCGTCCAGAGGTCGCCACGCCGCCGACGATCTGCTCTTTGCCGGCTGAACGGAAAATCGCCTTAACTTTCATTTTGCCTAAATCAACACGCTTCACCTCGGGCTCCAAGACCGCCTGCATATCCGCTTTAACGTCATTAATCAAATCATAAATCACGCGGTAAAGTTTAATAGTCACATTTTTATCACGAGCCAGCTTAGTCGCTTCCGGCGTAGCCTTGACCGAGAAAGCAAGGATTTTGGCGCCGGCGGATTCCGCGCGCAAGATGTCACTTTCGGTGATATTGCCGAGTCCCTTGATGATGATTTCCGCTCTAACTTCGGTGTTGCCGATTTTTTCCAACGACTCCTCAATCGCCTCGGCCGAACCGAGCACATCGGCCTTGATGATCAGATTGATTTTTTTCATCGCCTCGTTCTCGGCTGGCGCGCTGACGGTCAGTTCGGTTCTCGCCAGACCTGTTTTAAGATTCTTAGTCTTGATTTTCTCACCTTCGCCGACCTCCAGGATATCGCCGATCAGCGGAGCGATTTTTAATCCGATGATTTTTA
>Ga0265296_1003885_pt1 | contig 13435 bp, 14 predicted proteins | sample MunlanPumphouse1_FD_189073 | JGI IMG/M metagenome (GOLD analysis project Ga0265296, IMG submission 189073) | Groundwater microbial communities from a municipal landfill in Southern Ontario, Canada - Pumphouse #1 | ecosystem: Environmental > Aquatic > Deep subsurface > Groundwater | place... | reverse complement strand
TCATCATGCCAAGAAAAATATTTTATCGGAATCCCCACTCCGCAGCCATCAGGCGGAGGAGGCTCGCCTCAGAAGGCGAGACCCTTCAGGGTTGGGGAGCGTCAAATTAAACTCTGCACCATGGAACGGACACGTAATACATCCATTCTGAATAAACCCCTGTTCAAGAGGCGTTTGTCGATGCGTACATAAATTTTCAATAGCATAGAATTTTCCTTCATCATTGATTACTAAAATCTCATTCTCTTCCACTTTAAAACACTTCATTCCATTTATTGGAACTTCACTTACTTTTCCCACATTAAACTTAATCATCTTTCTTTGAACTTAGATTAATATAAAAAGATTAGGTTTACTATTCAAAAGAGTGACATAAGATTTATGAATGACTACTTTTAAAATAATCTCTAATGGTTCAACAACCTGCCTCTAAACCTGCTCTCCACATAAGCTTCCTTAAACCTCTTCTGGAGAAAGTAGCAAGTAAACAAATTCCTGTTGACAAAGCAATTCAAGCTCTCACTCCTTATGTAACTCTTGTCGATGACAGAGATCTTACAGATCTCCATGCTCAAACCCCTCCTCTTAAAGAAGTGTACACTATTCTCGCAGGAACACTCATTTTTAATACAAAAACAATGGAAATTTATCCTGTTAAAGATACTGCATTGACGGATTTACCTTCCTTCCTCTTTGAAAAAAAGGGTGATCCTACTCCAAATTATCGTGCAACACCAGCTAAAGTACAATGGAATAATCGTTCTACTTCGATAGATCTAATTATTAAAGCTCTTCAATCGAAAAATGCACCTATTCAACAACTGCTTCATGTCATTAAAAAAGGAATTATAAGATAAAATCTATTTTTCAAAACAAAACCTTTAAATGTTTTTACACCAATAATTATTTTGAACATTATGAAAAAGAAGTACTTCACTCTCGACCAAGCACAACGAATCCTGCCCCATATTGAAACAGGCGTAGGAAAACTCATCAGATTAAAAAGAGGATTAGCTTTAATGGATTCTATCCAAATAGACTTTGAAGATTATCATTATGATCATAATCTCTTCAGCATCCAATTAAATAAAAAATATCATAAATTATCCTATAACTTTTATCACACGCTAGAATCATTAGAAGCCTCAGGATGCATTGTTAAAGACATTGACCAAGGATTAGTAGACTTCTTCTCTAAACACGAAGGAAAAGACATCTTCTTATGCTGGAGACTCGGAGAGAAAGATATTAACAGCTGGCATGACCTCGAATCAGGATATACTGAACGAAGACCAATCAGCCAGTTAAAATCCCAGAAAATACAAAAATAAATAAACAACCTTCTCCACTTCTCCTTACATGAAACTAAGAATTATCCTCTTTCTTTTTTTAATCTCCTTTTTAATCGCCTGTAGCCCAATTATCGGACAGGGCGGCTGCTGAAATACTCTTTCATTACTTTCATTAATAACCCTTATAAGAATTACTCTTCTTTAGTATCCTATGATCTTTTGTAACAAATGTGGATCACTCCTCTTACCTAAAAATGGAGTTATGACCTGCGATACTTGCTCCACCGTCCAAGAAGATACCATTCTTTCTGATCAGACCAAAAAGAGCGAAGATTTAGATGTTATGGATAAAAAAGTAATGGATACATTACCTGTTATTAAAGAACACTGCGACAAATGCGGAAACGAAGAAGCATTCACCTGGATCATCCAAACACGACCAGCAGATGAACCAGAAACCATCTTTTTCAAATGCACAAAGTGCAGCCACATCTGGAGAAGCGATTCGCACTGGTAAATTTACTATCACCCTATAATAACCTTGATGGTGAAGTACATCACCCATAACCTTAAAAATTCTAAAGAACAACTTAGCTGTTCACCCAATGGCAGAAAAACCAGATTTTAAAACAGAATACGACAAACTCAAGAATAAATACAGCCTTCCTGACTTTAAAGAATTAAATAATGAATTAGAATTAGGAGACTTAGATAAAAAAGAATTTCTTTTAAGAGCTATTCGAAGAAAAATGCGAGATAAACTTATCTTCTTCTGCAGAATTTTAGAAGGAGTCCTCTATCCCACCGACAAATCCCCCTTAACCGCCTATGAAAGCTCCTTCTTTACAGAAGATGCAAAATATCATCTAAGCACGATTCATAAGACCATGATGACCTTTGACCGAAGAAGCCTCTTACTTGACGTAGAAGATACTGATGAAAAAAATGCTACCTACATTAAAGACTTATGGAAACATTGGCAACCATTTAAACAAGAAACGAGCAGCGTTATTGTTACTATGGAAAAATCATGGAATCATCATGAGAAAGAACACGCACAAGGATACTTCGGATAGAAATCTTTAAACAATCTTTCACTTTCCTTTCTTTTATGAAATTTCCAATTATCCGCACTTCTGAAACAAGATGGGTTGATTATACAAACCTTTCTGGCGGATTAATCGAATCTCTTGTAGATAGAGGTATTATCGATCCTCAAACCGGTGAAGCATCACCAGATCATTTTGAACTACCTATTCAAGAAAGGGCTCTTCTTGCTTATTTTCAATCAACATTAGAACTTGTTCCCGACTTTCATATCGGATGCACAACAGATTATAGACCACCTTCTTATAATTTTAGAACATCACCTGAGCCAGATAAACCGACTTTTATGTATTCAAAACAATTAAAAGAAACAGCTTTTATGAACGATCCTTTAAGAAAGAAAACAAAGGGAGGTGAATCTATTCGGGATTTGGATAAACTTGCAGCCGCATTTAATCAACCTGAGCTGACTGAAGAAGAAATTGGAATTGGCTTCTTCTTTCCTGAACGTCCGCATACCAAATACGCTTACTTTAAATTTTGTTTTGATGGAAATAGACTTTGGAGCATTAGTACTTCTTTTCCACCTGACGCAGCACCAGATCTTTGTTTACTTGGAAAAGACACTGTCCTCGCAGAGATTGGAGAACACTATCAACAAAGAAAACAGCAAAAAGGTCCATTCTACCATGCTCTTTCTTCAGTTTTTCTCCAAGAACAAGGGTACACTTTTAGAGATGTATTCTTAGGATTTGTTCAAACAGCACAACAACTATCTTCTCCTAAAATAGCAGATAGGGCATTACTTGAAACCGTTCTCAATTCTTATTTTCTTGCAGATAAAGAATACCTCGTAGAAAAATATCCGTTAATTAAACTTGAATAAAAATCCTTTTAAGCAAGTATCTTCCCCAACCTATCAAATGAGGCTGATTATCTTAGGACCACCTGGATCTGGAAAAGGAACTATTTCTAAACTACTTTCTAAAAAGTTAAAACTAAAACACTTATCCTTAGGAGACTTCTTACGAAAAGAATACAAACAACGAACAGCCTTAGGACTGAAAGCCTATCCTTACTGGAGTAAAGGACAACTTGTTCCGGACAAGATGATTATTGCTTTAGCAGAAAAACACTTACCAAAAAGTAATTATTTACTCGATGGATATCCGCGTACTGTGTTTGAGGGAAAGAACTTAGAAAAGCATCAACCGACTGATTTAGTTATTCATCTTACTTGTCCAAAAGAAATTATCATTAAACGATTATTAAACAGAGCTTTGATTGAAGGAAGAAAGGATGACACCTTAGGAATCATTAAGAATAGAATTTTAATCTATCATAAAAAAACAAAACCTGTTTTAACATTCTATAAAAAAAAATTAATTACAATTAATGGAAATAGAACACCTGCACTTGTAACAAAAGAATGTCTTAAAGCAATTTCTAACTTTAAAAAACTCTAACGTTAGGCTTATATTTCTTTCTTGCCCTTTAATTTTATGAGAATAGACTATAAATCTGTAGTACTTGGAATGCTCCTTGGAATTGCGGGTACTCAGACGGGTAAATGCGTTAATGATCAATTCAAAGAAAAACCAGCTCGTCAACAACAAGCAACAGAACTTTCTACCCTTGTTGAAGAACATGAAACAGATGATGTAAAAAGAATAGTCTTAGAACACACAGGAAAACTTAATCCCGACTTACTTAAAGATAAAATCGATGAGTATGTTCGAGAAGGACTTTATTGGACTGCCGCAAAGACAGCTCTTGAAAATGGAGATAAAAAACAAGCTCTTCATCTTTACGAACAAGCAGCTAATAATGCTGGAAACGAAAATAGATCCATGTTCTATTGGCACAGCGCAAAAATTCTCGAACTAAAGGGTGAAACTTCTCAAGCACTTTCAATGTATACACATGCTTCCCGCGCATTTGAATCTGAAAGACAGTATAGTCTTGCGGCTGAAGCTGCAACAGATGGACAAGATTTTAAACGAGCTATGGGGCTATATATACAAGCGGGGGATTTCTTAGGCGCACGAAACGCTGCTGAAAAACTAGGAGATACAGAAAACGTAATCCATTACGATAAACTATTTCGCGCAGTTCTTTCATCTAAACGACATTAAACACAACTTTTAAAAGAACTCACTAATCTCTTTTCTTATGATAGAGTTGCTTAGACTTGGACATCGATTACCTCGAGATCAACGCACTACTACCCACTGCGGTTTAGCAGCTAGAGCTTTAGGAGCAACTAAAATGTGGTATACTGGAGATCGAGATCAAGAAATGGAAGAAGGACTTCATAATTTAACAACTCGATTTGGAGGATCATTTACTGTTGAATGGACAAAAGATGAATATAAATTAATTCAAAAAAAGAAAAAAGAAGGATTTACTATCATCCATTTAACCATGTACGGACTAGATTTTGAAAAAACATCCGTCAAAGCAGAAAAACAATTACTCGTTATTGGCGGAGAAAAAGTAGCACCAGAACTCTACCAAATGTCAGATTACAATATTTCAATAGGAAACCAACCTCATTCTGAAGTTGCAGCCCTTGCACTCTATCTCTATAAGAATGTAGGATTGAAAAAGAAATTTGATAACGCAGTTATGGAAATAGAACCCTCAGAACGAGGAAAAGTCATGAAGAGAAAAGAATAATCACTTTTTCTTTAATTTAACTACTAAAAAAATAACACCTGCTATAATAATAAGCAATCCAATTATAGTTATTCCATTCTTTTTTAAAAAACCCTCTTTTAATTCCTGCTGAGGATTTTCTTTACTTTCAAGTGTGTAAGATTCAAAACTTGTTCCAAAACCCCTATCAGTTTGTCCTTTAATTTTTAAACCAGGTTGAAAAACATCTCCCTCTTTTACTTTTGATTTCTCAAGACGAAATGCTTCTACACTCCCTATAGGATAGTCTTTTTCACAAAGTTCTTGATCTGGAAAAGGATTTTCTCCAACACTACTTTTTTCCATTTTCAATCTTAAACGATATTCATCATTCCAACAGATTTGCAGTCCTTCCGGTCCAGAGCAATCTGCAGTTCTAAATTCTGCACTTTCTATCACTCCTTCTATAGAACAGGATTGCGGTGAAAGAGGAGAAAGAGCTACTACATTTCCACTCACAAAAATAACAAACATCAATACAAAGAATCTTATTTTCATCCTCTTTTATTTTCCTTATTTGTATTTAACACTTTCGCTTTACTAAGAAATTTTCCTAAAAAACCTAATGCCTAAACAATTACCATGAAGAGCTATGAAGAGAAAAGAATAAGAACTTCCTTCTAAAGAACATTTTAATGGTGATTCCCCCTGTTCTTCAACATGCTATCTACAAAACACAACTTATTCTTTCCATTAAACCTCTAAGAATCTTTCTTGAAAAAGGACATGCACAAAAAATTGAGATTCGCGAAGTTTTTCATCTTGGTACTTATGAACTTATTCCAAACAAATGGGGGAAAACTTACTTTAATTTTATTGAAGCAGCACTTCCCACTCTTAAAAAAGTTCTTAATAATGGAGAAATTCAACAACTCAAAAACGTCAATTATCTTGTTCCTCCAAACGGTGTGTTTATTTTTATTCCAGGATTCTTAAGACCTTTACTTGCTTTTAATCTCCATAACCTTCCCGACTTTTCACAACCAGGATGGATATCCCATATTACTGGTCCAAGCGGTCTTAAACGCATGAGTAAAAGCGGACTTTTAACAAGCCCAATTGAAAGTATGTTTACCAGCAAAGACTACTTCTCAACTAAATTTCAACAAAACATGGCAGAAAAACGATTAACAGATGGAATCTCCTTTTCTTTTGAAGAAAAAACACTCTACGCTCCTTACTTAAGAGATGAAGATCCGAGACTAGCTAACACGCGCGGAGGAATGCTTCTCTTTCCAATTCGATCTGTTTTACAGGAAGGACTTGCCCTTGACTTTTACCAAACAACTGACGGATGGCCAGAAATTCTCCTTAAAGATCAATCCTATTACACTGTCCATCCCCTCTTTTTTCTTGGCATCTTAACAACAATTCGCAAAAACTACCTTCCATGGATTAACAATTTCAAACAAAACGAACTACTCTTTGAACTAGCAAAATCAAAAATTTCTCTTTTACACGCAATGACCAACTCTCTAACAGAAGAAGAAATTCTTCGAAGTCAAACGTTAGGAGAACATACTTTCCTTGCTAAAGACTTCACATTTCTTAATCAAATAGAAAAAACGGAACAATACAATCTCTCTCTTCAAGCGAAGGGCATTGATCCTGCTGCATTTTGGAAGCAATATAGCAACCTCTGGCAACAACAAGAATCACCCACGTTTAAAAAACTTAACAAAATTCTTAGCGACATTGACCAAGAAATCCAACTTTCTTCTTTTAACAAACAAGCACTCTTTTCTGGGACAGATCTACTCTTCATTGCTTTAAATAACCACTACCTGAACAAATCTTTTTTTACCTACTTAATTGAAAGTCTTGAAAAAAATAATTTTCTTCTTTTTTCACTTAGCATTGATTATAACATTCATCATATTTTCCCCCAAGAAGTATTGGAACCGGCTTTTACCATTGATAAAAACTATTCCTACTTGACAGGAACCCTCTTTGAATATAATAACCAATTCCTTGATCCAGAAAAAACTCAGAATAAATCACCAGTTGTTTTTCTTATACTCGCTGCACTCTATCAACGTTCTTTCTTTAGAAAAAAGTTAACCCCGAAAGAAGCAATTGAAGAATTCAGCACACTTCCTCCAAAAAAAATCTATAAACTTTTCATAAGCACAAAAGCACTTCTCCTTAACTTCCTTGAACACATCATAAAAACAAAACTTAGAACAAAACACCTTTGTCAAGTATCTCTCGCTAACGGACTTCTTCTTCTTAATACTGCACACACTGATTCGGATACACTCTTTCGACTTATTAACAACGGCATTCCCCTTATTACTCAATTTAGATGTGATATTGACGGGCACTTTTCTCCAAAAGAACTAGACTACTTCTTCACACATCTCATTCCACTCACTTCACTCCCTTATGGACGAGACCTTGCAACAAAAGAAAGTTATTTTTATCTAAAAGGAAACACACTCTTTGTCCATGAACGACAAACAAACAAAACCTACGTGCTTTACTGAATAATCTTATCTTCTTACGATTCGATAATAATTCAAAAAAACTAATAATATTCCTAAAATCAAAATTCCTTCTTGAAAAACGTCTAAACCCCCATTAATCCAAGGGCAAATTCTATCGCTTGGACTACAGACTAGTTTAAAAATACTCATTAAAAGTGATACGATAATTAAAATAATTCCAGCAATCAACTTTTTATCCATATTTCTTCTGAATCTTTATTCTATAAAAAACTATCGAGATTACTTCTCTTCACTTAAGGACAAGCTTTTTAAATACCCAAACAACAAAACAAGCTATGATTAAAAGAGGTGTGATCTTTGTTCTATTCCTAGTTCTCTTTAGTATCAGCGTTAACGCACAATTAAACCTTACTTTAACCAAGGATAAACTCGGAACAGGACAACCATTCGCGGGATACCTTTTAATTAATTTATCAGAACCAATGCCTTCAACAGAACGATTAATTTTTAGAGTGAATGATCAAGAAATAGAAACAAAAACACTCAAAAATATTACTGTTTCTTTGAAGAACGCAACTATCTATCCTCAATCAATCGTTGCAGATGGCAATCCACTTTCATCAAAAGATCTCCGCTTCACTCAACCCGGATCAAACATCGCACTAGCTTTAGACTTAAGTCAGAATGGAGTTTTAAAACAAAGCAATATCCAAGACATCTTAGAGTTTACCGTTACCTTCCAAGGATCACAAGGTATTACAAGTCCAAGCTTAAACATTGGAAATGATAAAGATGTAGAATGGACGTATGTTGGACCAGCAAAACCAGGCGTCTATATTCCTCTCAACAAAAGCTACTTAGGAAACAATCAACCAAGCGGAGAAGTTATTCTTACAGGAAATAGCGATGACATCTTTTGTCAAAATATTACCTTAGAACCAGCAAGTAACTATCGCATTCACATTTTAACTAAAGCATTAACTCAAGCTAACTTAAACGCAACCTTAAGTAAAACAAAACCATCAAGCAGCATTGGACTATGCGGCGATGACGCACCCTGCTGTACATTCACTACTAAACCAACAACCTTACAACAAGCAAGCTGTGACATCACTCTTAATGTACGCGATAAATCCCCTTATTACCTCTGCGCATTTGTCGATACTGACCAAATCGAAACAGAACACGCTACCTTAGCTTATACAACCACAAAACCGGGATACGGCTTCCGCGCAGGAAGACCAACCTCCCTTAATTACTTCTTATCAGCAGACTATCAAGATTATGAACGACAATTAGCAACAAGCTTTACTTTTACTTCCAGCGAAGCAGCAGCAGAACTCAAAGAACACGCTAAAAAACAAGGATGCGGAGATAAATGTTTACTTGTTCCTTTAAACATCAGCGCTAAAAGTGCAGGAACATTAACCATTAAAGATCTTAAAATAAAAGTAGAATCAAGCTCAGGAAGATTTGAAGTTACCACCTTTACTCCTGTTACTGTTCAACCAGAAAGAATCCAGTATAATAAAAGTTTGATCAAAGAACAACTAAGCACTTATTTGGAGTTGACTGCTCCAACAACAGAAGAAGAATCCTTAGTCTTACAAGCATTCTTAGGCGAAGAACAATCTAATGAAGGAGTCTTTAGTGTCGTACGAGGACCAGAAGCAGGCATCCGTTATAACAGTTTAACGTTAACACCCACTCAACAACTCTCAGTCCAAGCAATTGCTAGACCTGTAGAAAATCGACTCATTACAAATTATGAATGGGACTTTGGAGATGGACAAACTTCTAAATTAATGAATACAACACACGCTTACTCTAAATCAGGAGACTATACCGTACGATTAACTGTTACAGACCGTGAAGGTATTACAGGAACAGATTCAATTATTGTAACAGTAACAACAAAAAGCTTATCTGAAGAACTAGCAGATGCACAAACCGCATTAACGGGATTACAACAAAAAATAACACAACAACAATACAGTACAGTCGCACAATTATTAAAATTATCCGACAACATCGTAGCAGCACAAGCAAACCTTACGTTATTAAAAACAAGTTATGATGGACTCGCAGCAATCACTAATGAAAGCCAACGACTTAAGAAAGAAGAACAACTCTTAGAAGAACTAAGAAATTTACAACGTGGTATCCCTCAAGATATTATCATTGAACAAACCATTAACTTTGATGGAACAGTTACTTCCTCGCAAGAAATTCCAAGTAGCTTAGCACTTACAAATGAACAAGCAGTCGTCAACGCACAAAACGACTTCACTTCTAAAGGCATTGCAACATTAGTCCATTTACCCACTGCTTTAGGAACAAACTCTTTCATTCTCGTCCAAAAAACAATTGTCGGAACAGGAGACCACTACGAACTCTTACCAACTGGATTAACATTCAAAGAATTATTTACTCCTGGAACACCCGACGGAAGCGTCATTAAATATAGTGGAAATAGCATTACTTACACTGTTGAAGGGAATAGCATTAAAGAATTAGCACAAGCAGCAACAATCAAAACATTAACCGTCCCAGGAAATTTACCTGAAACAGAAGAGAAAGAACCCACTGTTCTTAACCTAGGACAATGCGGTAACGATACCTGCGAAGCAGGAGAAGATGACATCAGCTGCCCAGAAGACTGTAAAGCACCAACACCAATCATCCCATTCATCATTTTAGGAATAATTTTAATTGGTGGAATTGTTTGGATTTTTGTCTACAAAGGCAAATACTCCTTTAGTTATTTCTTCAGTAAGAAAACACAAAGCCTAGCACGCATGCACTTCCAAAATGATAAAGACTATGTGATTGTGAAAAGTTATGTTAATCAATCCTTAATTAAAGGATTCAAGGATGATCAAATTAAATTTGCTCTCAAGAAAAAAGGATGGAGCGAACAACAAATCACGGCAGTGTTAGATGAAGTACACAGAGAAAAAATGGGTAATAGGAAATTCTAGTCATAAGCTTTAAAACTTCTTTCCTTTTCTCTTAAGTATGGCTTTAAACGATCTTTTAGATGCAGCGAAATCCCTTGATGAAAAACTCTTAGATAAATATGCTCATCTTGCTCTACCCAAACAAGATAGTAGTAAAAACCCTGAGGCTCTTGCTATGTATGCACGATTGGCTGGCTACACGGGCATGGGAGCAAATTTCTTTGCAGCATTACACTTTAGCCATCTTCAAACAGATCATCTTCAAGTAGCTCCTTCATTACTTCCTTTCGCACTACTCTCTGGAGCTGATCTTGCTGACTCTTTTATCTATCAAGAAAGAAAACGTACCAATAAAAATACTTTTTTCTCTGGATTTCGAAAAGCAACTCGATTAAGTCTCACTGCAATTGGAGTTATTGGCAGTGCTGTTTCAACTTATCTTCTTTATAATGACTTAAGTCCGGATTATTTTCTTACATTGGGAATGTCTGTGGATCTCTTAGCAGTTTCTTCTTCATTCTATCTAAAAGGCATTAACTCTCAAAAGAAAAGATACCGTCCTACTGACCTTAAAAAATAGACAAACTATTATGACCTTATTGCTTTCTTTTGCATTCTCATTACAACCCAATTAAGCAAGAATAATGGAATAGCACAAGCAAGAATAACAATCCAATTAGTTATACTTAATGGAACAGTATCAAAAATCTTATTTAACCCATACACAACTAACACTTGTAATCCTAACGATGTTCCAATTGCAAGCCATAACCACTTATTTTTGAACAACATTCCTTCAAGTAACGACTCTCCTCCAATATGATAATTCAATGCGACTGCCATTTCTCCAATGACTAACATACTGAACGCCATTGTGCGAGCAAGATTAATATCTCCAGTCTTTAGGAACCACCAATAGACACCAAGCGTTACTGCTGTTAAAAGTACTGCTTGGAATCCTAACCTGAATAGATCTTTCTTCTCAATTATCCTCGCATTCTTACTTCGAGGTGGATTACTCATCACTTCATTACTTACTGGATCAATTCCCAATGCTAATGCGGGAAACCCATCTGTCAATAAATTAACCCATAAGATTTGTAACGCTAATAAGGGAATTGGAAGACCAAGCAATAACCCAACAAAAATAATTAGGACCTCTGCAGCATTACACGCTAATAAGAAATGAACAAACTTCTTTAAATTATTATATACGCCTCTTCCTTCTTTCACTGCACTTACAATTGAAGCAAAATTATCATCAATCAATACCATGTCTGACGCTTCTTTTGCAACATCAGTTCCAGAACCAGTCGCAACTCCAATATTTGCTTTCTTTAACGCTAATGCATCATTCACTCCATCACCAGTCATCGCAACAACATTTCCTCCTTGCTGTAAACACGCAAGAATTTTTAATTTATGTTCCGGAGACACTCTTGCATACACGCTAATTTCATTACACACCTTTTGAAAACGATCAGCACTACACTTATCAATCTCTTCACCAGTAATTGCTTTCCCAGTAATTCCAATCTGATTAGCAATCGCACTTGCAGTTAATAAATGATCACCAGTAATCATCACAACCTTAATTCCTGCTTTCTTACACAATACAATTGCATTTCTTACTTCATCACGTGGAGGATCAAGCATCCCCATTAATCCTACAAAAACTATTTCCTTTGGTTTCTTTACATTTGCATAACTAAACCCTAACACTCTTAATGCGCTACCTGCCATCGTTTCAGCTTGATTAAACAACTTCTTCTTTTCAGTTTGTGATAACACTTTTACTTTATTATTCTCTAAGATATAATTGCACTTCTCTATAATCACTTCAGGAGCACCTTTGTAATGCGTAAACGTTCCTTCTTTTGTTTCATCTATTGTCGCCATAAACTTTTTTTCAGAAGAAAACGGAATCTCTTTCTCTCTCTTTACTTTAAACTCCAGATTTGCTTTTTTTGCAATTAAGAGTAATGCTTTTTCAGTAGGATCAGCAGGACCATCAATCACCGCATTATTACATACCACTCCAATCTCAAACAACTTTGAAAACTTCTTTGGATCAAGCATATGACCTTCATGCACGAACCCTTTTTGATTCACATCAATCACTTCATTATTTGCAAATAACTGAATCACTTCCATCTTATTCTTTGTAATTGTCCCAGTCTTATCCGCACAAATGACACTTGTTGCACCTAAGGTTTCAACAGCATGCAACCTTCTCATTAATGCGTTTTGCTTCAACATCCTTCTCGTTCCTAAGGCTAATGTAATTGTAATGATAGCTGGAAGGCCTTCAGGAATCGCAGCAACCGCCAATGCAACTGCACTCACAAATGCATTTACAAAGACTTTTTCTTTTAAAAATTCAATACCAAACACAATCATGCAAATAACTAAAATTCCAATCGTAAGATGATTTCCTAAATACTTTAATTGCCTCTGTAACGGTGTTGTTTCATGACCAATCTCTTGAATTTTTTGTGCAATCTTTCCTAACTCACTCTTAAAACCAGTTGCAATCACAACCGCTTCAGCACGCCCTCTACTTGCAATTGTTCCTGCAAACACCATATTTAACTGCGAAGACACCTGCGCTTTCTTCTTGAGAACATCAGCATTTTTATGCACTGGCAGAGACTCACCAGTCAACATCGATTCATCAACCGTTAACGAAGAATTACTTAAAATTCTCGCATCAGCAGGAATAAACGCACCCTCTTCAATAATAAGCATATCACCTGGGACAAGCACACTTGCATCAATCTCCAACACCTTTCCTTCCCTTCTCACTTTTGCTTTTGGAGCAGACAACTTCTTTAACGCCTCAATTGCCTTCTCCGCTTTATACTCTTGGATGAATCCTAACATCGCATTTAAAACAACAATCACACCAATAGCAATCCCATCAATCCTCTCTCCAACAAGAAAAGAAACAACTGCAGCAAAGATTAACACATAGACGATGAAACTTTTGAAT
>Ga0265296_1003884_pt1 | contig 13435 bp, 12 predicted proteins | sample MunlanPumphouse1_FD_189073 | JGI IMG/M metagenome (GOLD analysis project Ga0265296, IMG submission 189073) | Groundwater microbial communities from a municipal landfill in Southern Ontario, Canada - Pumphouse #1 | ecosystem: Environmental > Aquatic > Deep subsurface > Groundwater | place... | reverse complement strand
TTCCCCCCTAACCACATAATCTACATTAACATCCCCAACAGTCTCTCTTGGAAGTGCCGAGGGATGTGCTCCGCCCATTACTACTTTTATGTTTTGCGATATATCCTTGGCTATTTCGGCAATTTTTAATGCATAATAAAAACAAGGAGTGGTAGAGGCAATACCAACAACTTGAGGCTTGGCTTCGGCAATGTGATTTCTTACATCGTCCAGCTTCAAACCCAGAGCTTCTGCATCTAAAATAGAAATATCAACATTTCTTTTCTTTTCTCTTAAATAGGCGGCTATATAAGCCAAGCCCAAAGGAGGCGCACTACCCCCCATTCCTTTAATACCGCCATAAACTACATACATCGGATTAATTAATAGTATTTTCATCTTTTTAACTGCTAATTATATATTAATTATTATATTATTCTGTAGTAATTTATGCAAGAGATGACCATCCCAACGCTCTTTAATAAGGCTCTTTGCTGGAACTACATTAAAAGAAGACAAGGCATAAAATACAGCTTAAAAGATTCTTTTGAAAGGATGAGTGAAATTGCCAGGGACACTTTATTTAAAAAAATAATCAAACTAAAATCTTGGTAAGAATTATTAAACAGGGCAAAAGCGGCCCTTAAAATACTGAAGATATGAAAATATCGATTATAATTGCAACTTATAATGATCCCTTTCTGAAACAATGCCTTGATTCAATATACGGGTCGAGAGGGATTGATTTTGAGGTAATAGTAATTGACGACTGCTCAACTTCTGTAGATGTTAAAAATATCACAAATGAATATCCTAAATGCAAAACCTTTATTTTTGAAAAAAATAAAGGTCCGGCTGTGGCTCGAAATTTTGGTGTAAAACAAGCTACGGGGGAAATTATTTTTTTTATTGATTCGGATACCCAGCTTTATTCCGACACCCTCAAAAAAATCATTACACGATTTGAAAACGAACCCACTCTCCAGGGAATAACCATAGTCTGGAGCGATGAATCCATTAAGGGCGGTTTCTTCAATAAATTCAAAGCAATCGAAACCAATTATCTTTATAAAAATGTTTATAATACATGCTTTGGAAGCAACGGTTCTGCCATTTATAAAAATTTATTCCTAAAACAGGGTGGATTTGATGAAGGCTTTAAAACTGCCGATGCGGAAGATTTTCATATAGGATTTAAGTTTCTTACCAAAAACTATAATATCGTCTTAGATAGAAATATTACAATGAAGCATTGTTTCTTAGATCGATTTTTTTTCCGCGGCATGAAAAAATATTGTAAACGGGCATTTCTAAAGGCAATGGTACTTGGTCAAACCAAAGATAGGACAGAAACTTCTTTTAATAGTAAAAAATTTAAAATGATGTGTTTTTTTTCGGTTTTTATATTTATTTTAATAATATTAAGCCTTATAATAAAATTATTAATATGGGCTGGGATTACATTTTATGCTGTTTTTTTCTGGATTAATAGAAAACTGTATTTGAGCTTCTACAGAAAATACGGCCTTATCTTTGCGTTTAAATCAATAATTTTACATTATTTTTATGTTTTAATAACGTCAATTTCTGGAATTTTTGGTTTAATATATGCTTACGTGTTTAAAGGAAAAAATAGTCTATGAAATTCAAAAAATATATCAGATGGATAAAGTTTTATTTTAGTAAAATTCCATTTTATGCGATTTTTTATGTAACCTCTCGCTGTAATGCTCGTTGTGCCCATTGCTTTAATTGGAAATTGGTCGAGAGTTCCAGTGAAAGAGAAGAACTGACGCTTGAAGAAATTGAGAAAATAGCTAAAAATTGGGGTAAAATACTTATTTTAAACCTAACTGGCGGAGAGCCATATCTTAGAGATGACCTTGTAGAAATAGTGAGGCTATTTAAAAAATATACAGGCGTAGAAATTATTGCCATCCCCTCAAATGGATTCCTGACCGACAAAATATTAGAAATGGTTAAAAATTTATTGAAAAAATTTCCTGATTTATATTTTAGATTTGCATTTTCTATTGATGGTATAGGTAGAAAACATGACGAAATTCGTGGAGTCCCTGGCGGATTCGAAAAAGTTATAAAAACAGTTAAAGAGATTAAAAAACTGAAAAAAGAATATAAAAACTTTTCAATTTTTACCAATTCTTGTTTTATGCAACTAAATCAAGATAATTTTTTGGACGTGTTAAAATATATAAAAGAAAATTTAGACGTTGACACCATGAGCGTAACTTATATCAGAGGAAATGCTAGATTGAACGAAACCCAAAAAAATCTCTACAATGAAAAATATCAGGAAGCAATAAATTATGTTTCTAAATTAAATCGTAGTAATTTTAAAAACCATCCGTTAGCAAATTTCATTTGGGGCGCAACCGCCTTGGCGCGCGAAAAGGTTTTGGAGAATTTAAAAAACAATAAGCGTAATTTTGAATGCTATGCGATAAAAAAAATGATAGTTCTTGAAGATACTGGCGAAGTAAAAATCTGCGAAATGCTACCAACTTCTCTGGGAAATCTGCGAAATAATGATTACGATATCAAAAAAATTGTGCTTTCTGATTTTGCGCAATCCGAATACCAAAAAATCAAAAATCGCAATTGCAACTGCACCTGGGAATGCGCAATCAGAACTGGAGTGATTTATAACCCAAAAGAATATTTTTCTATTTTAAGATACGCTTTTAAAATAAGAAAATGAAAAAAATTGTTATATTTATAAAAAAATACTCTTTTCTTTTGGGAATAGCTTTATTTATAATAATAATTTCCACAACTAATATTGTGGAAATTTTTCGATGCATTAAAAATATTAATCCTTTTTATTTGTTATTAGCCGCCCTAATAACGTTTCCAATGTTTTTAAGTAAATCTCTATGCTGGAATTACATAATAGAGAAACAAGGGATAAAATACGATTTTAAAAACTCCCTTTTAATGTATTGGGCAGGAGTATATATTGGCTTTCTTACTCCCGGAAAAATAGGCGAAATAAGTAAGGCCCTTTATCTTAAAAAAGACGGACATTCAATGGGTAAGTCAATTGTCGGAGTAATTTTAGATAGAATTTCTGATTTTGCTTTTCTTTTGATTTTTGCTGTAATCGGCTCGCTGTTTTTTTTGAGTTCTATTCAAAAACAAATCATAATCCCACTCTTGGGAATTTTGGTTCTTTTCGTAATTTTTATGATTTTCTGGAAAGCTGGTCTGCTTAAATGGATTTTCGGAAAAATGCTGTCCGTATTGCTTCCCCAAAAATATCAAAAGTCCTGGAATATAAATCTTCAGGACTTTATTAATGATTTGAAAATTTTCAAATTAAAAGATTATCTGATAATTTTCATTATTACTGCTTTATCTTGGTTGTTTTACTATCTACAGATATATATTCTCGCCAAAGGAATCGGCATAAGTATCCCCTTTCTGTATTTTGCCATCGCAATTACTGTTACGGGATTCATCACCTTGATTCCTGTTTCTGTTTCCGGAATCGGAACCAGAGATGCTGCACTCATATTGCTTTTATCGCCATTTTTAATACCCAAAGAACAAATAATAGTTCTCTCAACCCTGATGCTGGCAATGCTGCTTTTTGCCGGCTTAATCGGTTTGATTTGCTGGCTTATAAAGCCTTTGAGAGTCAAATAGCGTCTATTTTTGTTGTCTTTATAATGTCCGCCACTAAATCTTTATTGTAACCAATAATCTTTGTGACTCCGAATTGATCAAATGCCCACTGAAGTTTATTTTCTTTCAATAATTTTTCAATAGTATCTGGTGCAAAATAAACAAAACTATAATCAGTATACCAGTTAAGAACGCTTGGGGCTGGATTTTCTAAGCCGACCGCAATCACATCTGTTTTCTTATTTATGCTATTTTTAGCATCCTCGATTGGCTTAATCAATTCGAGGGTTTTTTCTGTATTAATGTATAAATAACTCTCATGAAACATCCATTTGTCCGACTGGACGAGATGAATAAAAAGAGTAGAAACAAAACCCAAAATTAACAAATATTTAAATGTGGTTTTGATATCCTGCTTCAAGACAAATTTAATAATTCCATAAACACCGAGCGAGGCCAATAAAAACAATGGAAACTCCAATTCTATAAAATGTCCCCAATGATTACTTTTGGCAACAATTAAAAACAAATATAAACCCCCAATCCAAACAAAAAACAATTCTAACAATTGTTTTTTGTTTTTAAATAAATAAAACCCTCCCAAAAACATCAAAAAAACCATAATCGGTCCGCCTAAATTTGTTTGAGCAAAAAAGCCCTTGGGATAAGATTCTATTGAAGCCCAATACATCAAAATCTTGTTTTTAAGGCTCGTTGGATATCCATACTTGCTTAAAAATTGGCTGTAATCATAATTATAATCAGTTGAGTTTATCAGCTTTTCGGCATAAATGTCTCTTTCAAAATGCCAAGTATAAGGATCGGGGAAAATGTGCATATAAGCACCAGTGACTTCTTTTGAGCTGGTATATGCGTTATTAATTGCGTCATTTTTAATAATGGATGGCCCTAAATATATGCCCCACAGAATTAACATGGGCAAGATGAAAACAAGGGCTCTTTTTATGGATTTATTTTTCCAAAAATCATAAATCAAAAAAATAAAGGGTAAAATTATAAAAGAATTCCTAGCCAAAGAAGCCAACGCAAGAAACAACCCGGAAATTATTAATTTAAAAATGCCCGGTTTTTCTTTCCAAAGATAAATCAATAGAGCAATCGCTAAAAATAATACTGCCCACTCATAACTCCCAAAACGAACCGCATGCTGCATAACCAGCGGAGAAAAGATATCAACAAAGACGAAAATCAGCGCAACCCAAATATTAAATAGTTTCAAAACAATAAGAAAAAGCAATACGGTGACAATTCCGTATAAGATCAAGGATGCATACAGGGGAAGATTTTTATTGAATCCAAATGTCTTAAAAATTCCGGCATATAAAATCGGGGTCAATTTATTACCGATTGCCGAAATAGTTCCCTTTTCTCTGATTGCTTCCGAAGACAATATAACGTTCTTTTCGTTGTCTAATTTATATTCTCTGGTTAAAGCTAAATTCCGCGCTAAGATTAAATTATCGCTTTCAAAACTAAAAGAAAAACCCTTGTGATAAATCGGCCAATAACGAACAGCTATTGAGAATACGAATATTAAGATAATCAATATGAATAAATATTTCTTTTTCATGTTAAATGTCAATTATTTTTTAAGTCCCATGATTAAAATTGATTTAGGTATTTTGTAAATTACATTCCAGATTAAAATTGGGGTTGCAACAAAAACAGATTTTAATAAAAATATAATTTTATCCTTTTTAGATAAATACCTGTTAAAAAATATAATCTTATTTTTGTACCCCCTAAACTCTTTTGTCGTATCTCTATAAAAATAAGCTAAAATCAACCATAAAATATTTTTCCTCTTTTCTTTGCCAAAGAAAATTTTTCCTGCGGTTGCTGACTTGTGATGCCAAACCCCTCCAAACGGGATATAAACAACTTCATACCCTTTCTTTTTCGCCCTTAAACACCAATCAGCATCTTCATAAAAGGCGAAAAACTTTTCATCTAACAGGCCTATTTTGTCTATCACTCCTCTCTTTATCATTAAAGCACAACCAGTTATAAAATCAACCTCTTTTTCGGCATCTTTCCAGTTTTTATCGTCGACATTTTTCCCCAAGTGATATGATTCTTGCTTCTTCCAATCAACCACACCCCCCGCAAACCATATCTTGGATGATTCATCAGCATAGTAAATCTTTGGCCCGACAATTCCGATTTCATCAGAGTTTATCAATTTTTCAGATAAAACGGAAATTAATCTTAGGTGAATGACTGTGTCATCGTTTAGTAGAAATATCAATTCTCCACTACTTATTTTAATGGCCTGGTTATTCGCCTTGGCAAAGCCAAGATTCTTTTTGTTTAAAATAGAAATTATTTGAGGAAATTTTTGTTTTACAACCTCACAAGAACCATCTTTATTGCCATTAAAAACAACGATTACCTCAAGATTGGAATAATCCGATTTAAAAACCGAATTCAGGCAGTTAATTAAATAATCAATGCCAAAAAAGTGAACAATAATTATCGAAATTTTATGATTACTTTCCATAAAATTAAATTTTAACGTCATTCGCAGCCACGATAAAAACATTGTCCCCCATTCCAAGCTTCCCCACAAACCAATTCAACAAAACATAAACAATTTGTTTAAATGATCCTTTGTCGCGCATATTATCTCTGATGTCCTTTATAACAGAAGCAAAATTATGATAAAGACCAGATGTTTCGCTGTGAATGACAACAAACCCTTCTTCTTTCAAGAATTTTATAATTATGTTTTTACTTAATTGCCAAACATGTTCATCTGGCCTCAATCCTGGCCATTTTTCCTTTTTAATTTTTGCGCATAAACCATCAAAATTCGGCGAAGCTATCACAATAATTCCCCACCCATTCAATATTCTTTTAATTTCTTTCAGAAAATCGGGGATATTGATTAAATGCTCTAAAACATGACTTGCAACTATTATATCAAAATAATTATTCGGAAAATTGGCTTGTTCCAATGTTGATTGCAAAACAACCCCTTTCCCCAAAATATTATTTGCATAATTCACGGCCCTACCATCTAGCTCTACGCCCCCGACATCAAATCCTTTGTTTTTTGCTATTTCTAAAAAATAACCCAAATTACATCCAACCTCCAATAACCTACCTTTCTTTTTAAATCTTACGATCTCTTTTAAAATCATTTCCATAAAAGAAACTGTCAATTTTTTGTTTTTTATATATCTTCTAATCCCATAATTCTCGTATCTTTTTTCACTATAATCAGGAACGGGAAAGGTACGAATTAAACCGCAATTTTTACATTTAATAATTTCGAAATTATGGTTAGCATCCTTTCTTTCGAATAGCTTAAAATATTCGTCAAACCCGCAAACGCATTTTATTTTATTTTTCTTGTTTAAATAACTTTCCATAATGTATAACTATTTTGTTTAAGTGTCGGTTGAAATAGTTCTGGCTGATTTTCAATTTTTCCGAAAAAATAATCCCAATAGTTCTTGGTTGTAGATTTTATAATATATTTTATTTTGGCATCTCTTAATAAGTCGCGGAGTTCTTTCGAATTCATCGTATTTTTGTATTTTAATTTGGTAATGTAATTAAAGGTAGAAATAGAGGCGTCTACTTCTTTATAATCAAAATACCAGCTCAAATAACGAGGTTGATCGGTTAAAATGTAAAAATCCTTGTTTTCTCCCTCTATTTCTTTTATCTTCTCTCCGGCTTGTGGCAAAATGGTAAATCCCTTTAAGTCCGGATAAGGAAACCTGTTATTTGCTAAATAATAACCAATATTTAAACCCCAAGCATTAATAAACAATAAAATTACTGCTGTTGTTGCAACAATTTTTCTGTATGTATTTTCGTTTCCCAATCTTCGTAATAAATTCCATCCCAAAATTATAATTATCAACCCCAAAATAGGAAGCCAAGTATTCAGCCAGCTTATCTGAATAGAACGGGTCTTCACTGAATAAAAACACAATATTAATAAAATTAAATATTTAACATTCTCCTTCTTGGATAAAAAGAAATAGAAAAATATGGTCAAAATAACAGAAACGATAAATTTATAATTATAGATAAATCCCGCCAATACAGATAACGATTGAATTTGGGCTTCTATTGGCCCGATAAAGGAACTTTTGGATAACACAACCGACGTAGAAAATAATCCAAACAAACCAATAAAAAATATGATGCTTAAAATTTTTCTTGAGCCTATATTCTCCAAACCGGATAGAAAATAAACCAAAAATATACCCAAAAAGGGATAATAATAACGAAGCTCCCCAGTTGTCCCAGCCCAAAATTGTCCCAAGAGAAAAAAAACTACAATCAAAGATAAATATTCGATTTTTTTCTCTTTCAAAATGGCGTAAAGTGCCACGATCGCCAAGGGTAAAATAACTAAAAATTGAGCTAATACTTCAGGGCTAAATCTTTCAAAAATACTTTTTAAAGAATAATTATAAACATAAGCATAAGAATTAGAGAATGTTAAAAGTTCAGCATACCTACCTTTAAAAATGCTATTTAGTATGGGAAAAATCGGATTATCAAAAATCAAATAATTCCTTATCCACCAACCAACCACTGGAAGTGCGGTTATGAAAAATAAATATTTTTTATAACCTTTCAATTTCTCTTTTCTAAATAAAAGAAAGATCAATGGAATAACTAAAAATAAACCCATTTCTTTTGAGGCGACGGCCAGAACAAAACCTAACAACAACAATAAAAGATTTAATCCCGTGCCCTCTTTTTTATATCTCTCAAAATAATAAAAAAATGCTGCGAAAAAAAACAGTATCAATGATTCTTGTAACAATTCCCAGCCCCAAGATAAAACCAGCGGACTAGCCAAAAACAACAGAGGAATAAATCTTGTATATTTTCTATCAATTTTTTTAAGTTCGCACCATTTATATAACAAAAGCAAGGTTAAAAAACTGAAAACAAGTGGAATCCATAATACAAAAATTTCATTGAAACCGGAAAAAGTAAATGTTGCAGCGTAAAATAACGGTAAAAGGGGTGGCCTGGATGTCGTAAGGCTAGGAGCGTCCAATAACAAGTCTGGCATTGCCGAATGTCTTACTATGCTTCTCGCCAGAGGCAGCCAATAATTAACAGCGTCACCAGAAACTTGCCCATTAAACAACAGACACCCAATAAAAACCAACAGAACAACAAAAAGAAGAAGCAATCCCCTCTTAAAGTTTTTTATTGGAATAATGGCGATCCGCTTACGAAAAATTATCAAAAAAATCAAAAAAATTATTAAACTGGCAACAATATAATAATTTTTAAATAATCCCGTTAAGCTTAAAATCAACAAAACTGAAAATAAATAATAAAAAAACACAATTAATACATCGATAGGTTCTAAAATTGGTTTATTTTTTGAAACAGTCAGAAACATAAATAATTAGACAAAAATAAAAAAATGATATATATTTATACTATGAATAGTATAACACAGAAGACAATCACTAAAAAGATAGTAGTGATCATGCCCGCATACAACGAAGAACAAACCATAAAACAAACGATCAGAGATGTAAAAAAATATGTTAGTGATATTATCGTTATAGACGACGGATCAATGGATAATACTCGTAAAATAGCCGAACAAGAAGGAGTAATTGTTTATCATCATATAATTAATAGAGGTTTGGGCGGAGCTTTGTCAACGGGCATCAAAGCAGCTTTATTGGAAGGGGCGGATATTTTTTTAACTTTTGATGCCGATGGCCAACACAAAGCCGAAGATATTCCTCGTATGATTAAACCAATAATGAAAAATGAGGCTGATATTGTAATCGGGTCTCGATTATTGAATGTCTCTAAAAATATGCCTATCTTTAGAAGGTTTGCAAATCACACAGCCAACGCAATCACTTATATCTTATTTGGCATTAAAACCACCGATAGTCAGTCCGGGTTAAGATGCTTTAACAAGAAAACGGCTCAATTAATAGATATTAAAAGTAATTCCATGGAAGTTTCTTCAGAGATAATTAAAGAAATCAAAAATCACAATTTAAAATTTGTAGAAGTGCCCATCCAAGCTATTTACACCGATTATTCTCTCTCTAAAGGACAAAGTTTTATCCTTGGATTAAAAACGTTTATTAAATTAATAATTCTTAAATTGTTTAAATAAAAATATGCTTATTCAATTTTTAATAGTTGCCATTGCCCTATTCATAATCATCAGAATAATTTTGGGCTTCAAGAAAGGAAGTATTTCGCGGAAAAACTTAATATTTTGGGTGGGTCTTTGGCTTATAATTTCCGTGATTGTCCTATTGCCCCAAACAACCAATTTTTTCGCAAAAATACTAGGAGTTGGCAGAGGCACAGATGTTGCTATTTATCTTTCAATAGTGTTTATTTTTTATCTTTTATTTAAATTGAGCCTACGTTTAGAAAAAATTGAAAGAGAAATCACAAAAATCGTCAAAGAAATTACACTTAAATCAAAAGATTTATGAAAATTCTTTTAGTTATGTCTCCGATGTTTAAGCATAGTACTCATTATCTGGCTAGCACTGATACTGAAGTTCCTATTGGTCTTTGTTATCTTGGAGCCGCCCTAGAAAAAGCCGATCATTCTGTAAAAATATTAGACGGACAAATATCACCAGATATAAAAAAGCAACTATCATATTTATTAATTAATGAAAATTACGACGCCGTAGGGTTCAGTGCCACTTCGCCAACTATTTCTAATACAAAAAATTTGATTGCTTTGGTAAAAAAAATAAAACCCAATATTATTACTATTATTGGAGGGGTTCACGCAACAATAATCGGGCCTAAAGTGCTTGAAGAAATACCATTGTTTGATATTGCTGTCTTCGGCGAGGGAGAAGTAACAATAATTGAACTAGCAGATTTCTTAACGGGTAAAAAAAAATTAGAGAATATTGATGGCATTGCTTTTAAGCGGGGCAAAGAGATTATTCAAACAAGAAAAAGAGAACTAATAAAAAATATAGACACTCTCCCGCCTCCGGCCTATCATTTAATAGACATCTTAAAATATACGCCACCACCCGGTTTATTCTTTAGAAAACCAACGGTTGCGATAGCCTCTGCTCGTGGTTGTCCTTTCAGCTGTAATTATTGTGCTGATACCATTCTTTGGCAGGGACAATGTCGAATGCATAGCGCTGAATATGTAATTAATGAGATGGAGCGCTTAGCTAAAAATTATGGCATTCGAGAAATAAGATTTTTTGACGACACATTCACTTTAAATAGAGAACGAGTAGTAAAAATATGCAATGAACTCTTAAAAAGAAATCTCGATATTTTGTGGAGATGCGCCTCTAGAGCAGACAGGGTTGATCTGGAACTTCTAAAATTAATGAAAAAAAGCGGTTGTTGCAGTATTTCCTTTGGAATTGAATCGGGAAGCGACGAAATTCTAAAAAAAATGAACAGAAAAATGACAATTGACCAAATTAAAAATGCCGTAAAATGGTCTCAAGAAGCAGGAATTGAGACAAAAGGATTTTTTCTGCTTAATTACCCCGGGGATACCATAGAAACCACAGAAAAAACGATTGCTTTATCTCGAGAATTAGACCTAGATTTTGTTGGCTTTAATTTAATCGTACCCTTTAGGGGAACGCAAGTAAGAGAAGAAATTAAAAACAACTACCAAATAGAACCAAAATACTGGGACAATTGGGACACCCCAATAGGAAATCAGATATATTTTTATCAAAAAAGCCTACCCATTGATTATCTCAAAAAAACTTATCGACGAGCAATTTGTGGATTTCATTTAAGGCCAAAGGTGTTATTAAAAAGTCTAAAAAAAATCCGCAATTTCTCACTATTAAAAAGTTATTTTAAAGGCTTTTTAAGGCTGCTTAAAATCCGCGTATTAGATTAATGGATAAAAAATAATGGATAAAAACCATGTCAAATAAAACAAAAAAAATATTAATAACGGGTATAACGGGATTTGTGGGAAGCCACATGGCCGATTATTTGCTTAACAATACAAATTATCAAATATTTGGCTTAAAAAGACCAAATTCGCAACTTCGCAATGTCCATCATATACTTGATAAAATAACCCTTATAGATGGTGACCTTATTGACCAAACCAGTCTAATAACGACCCTAAAAATTTCTAAACCCGATCAAATTTATCACTTTGGTGCCATGAGTTGGGTCACTCCCAGCTGGAACATGCCCACTGCCTATATGCAAATTAATGCTATTGGAACTATTAATTTATTTGAAGCTATAAGAGCAACAAATTGCAAGGCTCGAATACTCGTTTCCTGTACCCCGGAAGAATATGGAAATGTACCAAAAAATTTAATACCAATTACTGAAGAAACAAGAATTCAAGTGGTAAATCCCTATGCTGCCAGCAAGGTCGCACAAGACATGGTCTGCCAATCATACTATGCTTCTTATGGTTTTGATATAATAAGAACGAGAGCCTTCAATCACGAAGGTCCGAGAAGAGATACCCACGGAGCACTTGCCTATTTTGCTTATCAAATTGCCAGAATTGAAAAAGGCCTACAAAAACCTATTGTAAAAGTAGGAAATCTGGAGGCGAAAAGAAATTTTACCGACGTCAAAGACATGGTCAGGGCTTATTATTTAGCAATGGAAAGAGGCATTTCGGGAGAGCTTTATCTTATTGGCTCTCAGCAAACTTACACAATAAAAGAGTGTTTGGAAATGCTGATTAATTTATCTTCCGCAAAAAATAAAATAAAATATGAAATTAATCCCAAGATGGTAAGACCAACAGAATTATGCCTTCTTATCGGAAAATTTGATAAATTTAAAAAATTAACTAATTGGAAACCCACCATACCATTTGAAGAAACCCTAAAATCGATTTTAAATTACTGGAGAGAATTTATTGATAAGGATTATTATTAATTATGAAAATATTAATTACTGGAATTAATGGTTTTATTGGACAATATCTTGGTCGGGCCTTAATTTCTAAAAAACATTCTGTTATTGGCTTGGGTCGTCAGAAAAAACCAATAATTAAAGATCTCTATAGATATTTTTATGGAAATATTTTAGATAAAAAAATAATTGAAAAAGCGATTAAAGGAGCTCACGTAATTATTCATTTGGCGGCGCTAACTTCTCACGAAGATATTGTTAATAATAAACTCGAAACATTAAAAATTAATTTGGAGGGAACGAAAAATATTTTAGATGTTTTTCTAAAATCAAAAACAATTAAGAAATTTATCTATTGTTCAAGCGGGAAGGTTTACGGAGATATTAAGTTTTTACCAATCACCGAAGAACATCCAACATTACCATTAAATACTTTGGGTAAATCGAAGCTGATTACAGAAAAATTGATTGATTTTTACGCCAATAATAAAAAATCATTTATTATTTTTAGAATTTTTAATGTATTTGGTCCGGGCCAAAAAGATAATTTTTTGATACCTACCATACTAAATCAAATTAAAAAATCAAACAATATTACTCTAGGAGATATTAAAGCAAAAAGGGATTATATTTATATTAACGATTTAATTAATGCATTTATTCTGGCTATTGAAAAAAATATCAATCCCGAACTATCTATATTTAATATTTGTTCTGGCAATGACACAAATGCCAAGGAAATTGTTTCTAAAATTAGCAAAATAAAACATTCTCCGATTAAAATAAACATTAATCCAAGCCTTCTTAGAAAGGACGAAAAAAATATTGAATACGGTTCATATAAAAAGGCCAAACAAATACTTGGTTGGTGCCCTAAATATTCTATTGAAAGAGGATTAAAAGAAATAATTAAATTATCAAAATG
>Ga0265296_1003883_pt1 | contig 13437 bp, 9 predicted proteins | sample MunlanPumphouse1_FD_189073 | JGI IMG/M metagenome (GOLD analysis project Ga0265296, IMG submission 189073) | Groundwater microbial communities from a municipal landfill in Southern Ontario, Canada - Pumphouse #1 | ecosystem: Environmental > Aquatic > Deep subsurface > Groundwater | place: Canada... | reverse complement strand
GGACCCGAAATTCCTCGGCCGCAAAGTCCTGCACGAGTTCGTCAAGGCCGGTGCGCCGGAAGAAATCCTCTACGTCAGCAAGCCGCACATCGGTACGTTCCGCCTGACCGGCATGGTCGAAAACATGCGCGAGCAGATCCGCGAACTGGGCGGTGAAGTGCGCTTCCAGGAGCGCGTCAGCGACGTGCTGATCGAAGACGGCCAACTGGTCGGCGTGCAACTGGCCAGCGGCGAAACCCTGCATTCGAAGCATGTGGTTCTGGCCCTCGGCCACAGTGCCCGCGACACCTTCCGCATGCTCCACAGCCGTGGCGTGTTCATGGAAGCCAAGCCGTTCTCGGTGGGTTTCCGCATCGAACATCCGCAGTCACTGATCGACCGCGCGCGCCTGGGCAAATACGCCGGCCACCCGAAACTCGGTGCTGCCGATTACAAGCTGGTGCACCACGCCAAGAACGGGCGTTCGGTCTACAGCTTCTGCATGTGCCCGGGCGGCACTGTGGTCGCGGCGACGTCGGAACCGAATCGCGTGGTCACCAATGGCATGAGCCAGTACTCGCGCAACGAGCGTAATGCCAACTCCGGCATCGTCGTCGGCATCACCCCGGAAGTCGATTATCCGGGCGGCCCGCTCGCCGGTATCGAGTTGCAGGAGCGCCTGGAATCCCACGCGTTCATTCTGGGCGGCAGCGACTACAAGGCCCCGGCGCAACTGGTTGGCGACTTTATCAACGACATTCCATCGACCGAGCTGGGCGAAGTCGAGCCGTCGTACAAGCCAGGCGTGGCGCTGGGCGATCTGGCCTTGGCGCTGCCCGACTTTGCCATTGAGGCGATCCGTGAAGCCTTGCCGGCGTTCGAGAAGCAGATTCGCGGTTATTCCCTGCACGACGCCGTGCTGACCGGAATCGAGACCCGCACTTCATCGCCGCTGCGCATCACCCGCAACGAGTCGCTGCAGAGCATGAACGTCAAAGGCCTGTTCCCGGCCGGTGAAGGCGCGGGCTATGCCGGCGGGATTCTCTCGGCGGGTGTCGACGGGATTCGTATTGCCGAGGCAGTGGCTCGAGACATCCTCGGCCTCGACGCCTGATCCGCTAAGTTCGCAACAACGCAAAACCCTGTGGGAGCGAGCCTGCTCGCGAAAGCGGTCTGTCACTCAACGAAGTTGTTGAATGTGACTCCGCCTTCGCGAGCAGGCTCGCTCCCACAGTGGTTTCTGCATTTGGCTTTAGATATTCGCGCGCAGCACCGAGGTCGGCAGCGCCTCTCCGCGCTCGGCACTCGCGGCCACCGCTGCAATCAAATCACCCAGTTCGTAACCCTGCGCTTTCAACCAGTTCTGGTCGTAATACGTGTCGGCATAACGCTCGCCGCCATCGCACAGGATCGCCACGATCGACCCCGACTGCCCCGCCGCTTTCATCTGCTGCGCCGCCATCAGCGCACCGATCAGATTGGTCCCGCTCGATCCACCGACATGCCGCCCCAAACGCTGCGCCAGATAATGCATGGCCGCCAGGGACAGGGCGTCCGGCACCTTGACCATCGCATCGATGACCTTGGGCAGGAACGACGCTTCCACCCGAGGCCGACCAATGCCTTCGATGCGTGAACCGCAATCCAGACGCAGGCTGGCATCTCCCGTCTGGTAAAAATCGAAGAACACCGAACGCTCGGCATCGGCACACAACACGCGGGTGCAGTGCTGGCGATAGCGCACGTAACGGCCGAGGGTCGCGGTGGTGCCGCCGGTGCCGGGGCTGGAAATCAGCCAGGTCGGTTCAGGGTGTTTTTCGTAGCGCATCTGCTGGAAGATCGACTCGGCGATGTTGTTGTTCGCTCGCCAGTCGGTGGCGCGTTCAGCGTAAGTGAACTGATCGATGAAGTGACCGCCATGCTCGCGGGCCAGGCGCTCGGATTCGGCGTAGATCTGCGTCGGATCCTGCACCAGATGGCTCTGTCCGCCGTAGAAGGCAATCTGGGCAATCTTCTCTTTCGAAGTGGTCGCCGGCATCACCGCGATAAACGGCAAACCGAGCATGCGCGCGAAATACGCTTCGGAAATCGCCGTCGAGCCGCTGGATGCCTCGATCACCGGCGCGCCGGGCTTCAGCCAGCCGTTGCACAGCGCGTAGAGGAACAGCGAACGGGCCAGGCGATGCTTGAGACTGCCGGTCGGGTGGCTGGATTCGTCCTTGAAATACAACTCGATGCCGGCAAAACCGGGCAGCGGCAAAGGGATCAGGTGGGTGTCGGCGCTGCGCTGGAAGTCCGCCTCGATGATGCGGATGGCTTCGCGGGCCCACTGTCGGTTGTCGCTCATGGTTTCGGTTCTCGCTGAATCAGCCAGAAGATCGGTCTTCTGAAAAAGGTCTGCTGCAAGCTTAGAAAAAATCCCGCAGGCGGCAAAGATACAGCTGAGTCTCAATGTGTCAGGCAACTGCTAGGCTCAGTGCTGCCCGTACCAGACAGCCTGTAACGACATATAACAAAAAAGAATATAACTTTTGTTTTAACAACTAACGGTACGGGTTAGGGTGTTTCACCTTTTTCTTGATTCGATGGAGAGCGACCTTGCCTCTGCGTAGCACTTTCACGCGTTTCTTTCAGTTGGAAGCCGCCAGCGGTCTGCTATTGATCGCCGCAGCCGTTCTCGCGCTGATCATCAACAACTCACCGCTGTCGTGGCTGTACACCGGCCTGCTCGACACTCCTGTGGTGGCGCAGATCGGTGCGTTGAAAATCGCCAAACCCCTGCTGCTGTGGATCAACGACGGCCTGATGGCGATGTTCTTCCTGCTGATCGGCCTGGAAGTGAAACGCGAAGTGCTCGACGGCCAATTGTCCAAGCCTTCGCAAATCGTCCTGCCCGGCGCAGCGGCGATCGGCGGCATGCTGGTGCCGGCGCTGATCTACTGGTTCCTCAATCGCGACAACCCCGCCGCCCTGAGTGGCTGGGCCATTCCGACCGCCACCGACATCGCCTTCGCCCTCGGCGTACTGGCGCTGCTCGGCAAACGCGTGCCGGTGTCGCTGAAACTGTTCCTGATGACCCTGGCGATCATCGATGACCTCGGCGCCATCGTCATCATCGCAATCTTCTATTCCGGCGAACTCTCGACCCTGTCCCTTGGCCTGGCGGCTGCGTGCATTGCCGCGCTGGTGGCAATGAACCGGCTCGGCGTGGTCAAGCTCGGCCCGTACATGATCATCGGCCTGATCCTCTGGGTCTGTGTGCTCAAGAGCGGTGTCCACGCGACACTGGCCGGCGTGACCCTGGCTTTCTGCATTCCCCTGCGCACGAAAAACGCCGAGTCGTCGCCGCTGCTGACCCTCGAACACGCGCTGCACCCCTGGGTCGCCTACGGCATCCTGCCGCTGTTCGCCTTCGCCAACGCTGGCCTGTCGCTGAGTGGCGTCACCGTCGAAAGCTTCACCCACGACGTACCGATGGGCATCGCCATCGGCCTGCTGCTGGGCAAGACCATCGGCGTGTTCGGCCTGACCTGGCTGGCGGTCAAGATCGGCATCGCCGCCCTGCCCCAAGGCGCCAACTGGGGCCAGGTCCTCGGCGTCGCGATCCTCTGCGGCATAGGCTTCACCATGAGCCTGTTCGTCGGCTCGCTGGCCTTCGAACCGGGCGTGAGTGATTACGCCGGCATGGATCGCATGGGCATCCTCACCGGCTCGATCCTAGCGGCGGTGATTGGTTATGCGGTGACGGCGGCGGCGAGTCGCAAGAATTCACAACTGCAATAACCCCTGTGGCGAGGGAGCTTGCCCCTCGCCACAGATTCCTCGCCTTACAGTTACGCAGCGAACAATCCCCACGTCATTAGCGACCCGTCCTACAGCCACACTTTCCCCGCTTCGATAACGTCGTGCGGCCCCTTCTCGAGGGGCTGTCGACGATGAACGAAGGGACGATCAGTGGCGCGGAACAAGGACATTCCCCGGGTGCAAAACCCGCCGGAGGGCGACGGACATCACGTTACCTGGCGGTATATGACGGCCGCCGAACTGGCCGAGCGCGAAGCCGGGCAAAACGCTTACGACGCGATGCTGGCGCGGCAGGAGGCGTTCGAGCGCAGCCGTGAAGTGGCGGCGAAAAAACCTGAAGCCGTGCGTGCCGGCTGTGTATTCGCCAAGTCCTGCAAGTTGCCGGATGCGATTATCGATTACAGCAATCCTTCCGGCATGGTGCCGACCGACAGCCTGAAGGATTACGGCGAGCTGATCCTGCTCGGCGCTCGCGAAGCCGACCCAAGCGGCGGCATTCCTCTCAAGAAAATCAGCGCCAACACCATCCCGGTCGGGTTCGGCAGTCTGGCCCTGGCAGGCTCGGCTTTTGAAGTGCTACCGGCGCTCGCCTCCCCTGCGGCGGCGGCGTCTTTGGTGGGGCTGGTTGCGCTTTTGATGCCATCCAGCCTGGGCGACAGCGCGCTCTACACCGATGAGCAACTGAGCACACTCAAACAAGCCCGAACCCGCGTGCGCCTGCGCGTCGAGCAACAGGCCGATGGCAGCCTCAAGGGTTACGGCTTTTACACCGGCAAGAACCGCGATTGGGAAATGGTCAATGTCGTGCAGTTCATTGCACGGGGCGACCGGTTCGTTGCGGATCTGGGTGAAGGCATCGAACTGCTCTGGACCCCGGCGGTGGATGGCTCGGACATCCTAGGCATTCCAGCACTGGAGGCCGCACCGCAGGCACCGCATATCTGGGTGTATCCACCGACGAAAGCGGCGGACGGGATTCTGGTGAATCCGGTTTATCCGCCGGAGTACAAAGACTTTATTTTGGTGTATCCGGCAGATTCGGGCGTCAGGCCGGCCTATGTTGTGCTCAGTCGTGCTCGCGACCATGCTTATTACGGCCATCCGAAAACGCTGCCCGCATTCCCTGATGCAGTCAAAGTGAAATCGAAGTCGTCAGTGCAAGGTGGTGGAAAGCAGCGAGCACGTTGGGTAGACCGCAAAGGTCGAATTTACGAGTGGGATTACAAAAGCAACGCCGTCGAAAAATACGACAAATTAGGAACGACTCATTTAGGCGAGTTCAATCACTTGACGGGTGAACAAACGGGACCAGCGGATCCAAAACGAAAAACTTCTAGAAATTAAGGATTGAAACATGCGCTTTCTTTCGATTACCGGATTCTTCCCTGACGAAGTCCAAGATGACTCCTTGCAATTCGAGCTGGATATCACAGGCAGCGAGATGAATGAAAAAGTGGCTCAGCTCATTGAATCAAAGCCCTTGGATGAGGTGGAACCCGGCGAGCTGTTGTTGACTCAGGATCAGGTAACCGCATTGGAAAACCTGTTCAACGTCAGTTTTCCAAAGGGCCTCGAATACTTCATGGGCACCTGCGCCACATACTGAATGAACAATTCACAAACAAAGAAAAACCCCGACCAGTCACCTGATCGGGGTTTTCATTTGCCCAGCTTCCCGCTTAGTGCGAAACGCGGCTGGTTCCGCCAACGGTGGAGATCCGTACCCGCTCGCCAACGCGGAATACTTCATTTTCCTGAACCTGCTGCACATAGGCGCGCATGCTGCCGTCGTCTTCGCGGACGGTGATTTCCACGCCCTGGGTGCGGGTCAGGCCTTCTTCGGTGGCCGAGCCAAGCAGGCCGCCGGCCACTGCGCCGATGACCGCAGCAACGATGCTGCCCTTGCCGCCGCCGATGGCGCTACCGCCGACGCCGCCGACCACTGCGCCTGCTGCGCCGCCGATCGGGGTCTTGGTGCCTTCGATTTTTACCGGGCGCAGGGATTCGATGGTGCCCATGCGAATCGTCTGCACACGACGCGCTTCGTCACGGGAGTAGGAGTCGCCGGTGAGGCTCGATTGGCAGCCGGTCAGCAACATCGCCATCGTCGAAAAAGAAGCAACCAGCAGAACAGACTTACGCATAGCATCAACTCCAAAAGAACATGTGTTCATTAAACCCCGTGGTCTGGCGCCTGTCACGACACCATCCGGATAAAATTGGCTTCCATTCAGGCCTGGTACAGATGCCCGCGAGCGTCCACTCAAGGTAGCGTCAAATCAGCGATCCTGCGCCATCCGCGTTTATCTCGCTCGGTAGACTGCTCAGGGTGCCAGTCGTTCAAGAATCCACTCGGCGCCCTGGAGGCGGTAGTTGAGGCGATCGTGCAGGCGGCTCGGCCTGCCCTGCCAGAACTCGATGCGCTCGGGCAACAAGCGGTAACCACCCCAATGTTCCGGGCAGTGCGGCTGGCCGTCGCTGAAGCGTTGCTCGGTGGCCTTGAGCAAATCTTCCAGTTCGCCCCGACCGTTGATGACTCGGCTCTGCGGCGAGGCCCAGGCGCCGAGGCGGCTGCCCAGCGGACGCACCTGATAATACGCGTCGGACTCTTGCGCCGTGACCTTGACCACCCGCCCCTCGATGCGCACCTGGCGCTCCAGGGTTGGCCAGAAGAAGGTCATGGCGGCAGACGGGTTGGCCGCCAGATGCTGGCCCTTGGCGCTGTCGTAGTTGGTGAAGAAGGTGAAGCCCTGCTCGTCCAGGCCCTTGAGCAACAGAATGCGGCAATGCGGACGACCGTCGGCATCAACCGTAGCCAGGGTCATGGCATTGGCTTCTACCGGCGCCTGCTCGGTTTTCACCGCATCGGCGAACCACTGGTGAAACAGCGCAAACGGCTCGGCCGGGGCTTGCGCCTCGGTCAAACCGTCACGGGTGTAGTCGCGACGCATATCGGCCAGAGCCTGGGTCATGGCGGATTCCTTTTCGTTAGCGGATCACTTCTTGGCAGCGTCGGCTGCGGCGACTTTCTTGTCGGTCGCGGCGGCTTTGGCTGGTGCAGTCTTTTTCGCTGGAGCCTTGGCCGGGGCCTTCTTCGCCGGAGCCTTGGCGGCGGTTTTCTTGGCTGGCGCCTTTTTCGCTGCCGGCACAGCGGCTTTTTTCGCCGCAGGCGCCGGGGTAACCGGTTTGGCGACTGGCTTGACGTCTTGCGCAGCAACCATCGTCACCGGCTTCGGCGCCGGCATGTTGTATTTGCTCAGCAGTGCAACCATGGTGTTCTGCGGAGTCACCAGCAGCTCGACACGACGGTTCAAGGCACGGCCTTCAACGCTGTCGTTGGCCGCACGCGGCGCTTCGGAACCCATGCCGCGCAGCATCAGGCGATCACGCTGCAAGCCGCTGAGGCGGAAGATCGCCGCCACCGATTGCGCACGCTCCTGGCTCAGTTTGACGTTGGCCGGCGCAGCACCGCTGGTATCGCTGTGACCGAGCACCAGCACTGCGGTTTTCGGGTCAGCTTCAAGGATTTTCGCTACGCGAGTGAACGGGCCAAGGGTGACCGGCAGCAGCATCGCCGGGCGGTCCGGGTTGAACGAGCCTTCGACCGGCGCCGTCACCACCAGTACGTTGTCGCGACGCTCGAGTTGCAGATTGCTGTCCTTCACCGCTTCACGCAGACGCGGCTCGTAGTCGTCGAGCCAGGCCTGAGTAACCTTCGGATCCGGCATCGGCACGGCTTTGGCGGTTGGCTGGTCCTTGCCGCCGAACGGCCACCACCATTTGCCATTGGACTGCGCCTCGGCTTTGGCCACCTCGACCGGTTTGGCTTCAGGTTTGACCTCGGCTTTCAGATCAGCCTTGACCGCTTCATCGCTGGAACCGAACGGCCAGTACCACGGGTTGCTGCTTTCGGCCTTGGCCACTGGCGCAGTCGCCGCAGGTTTCAAAGGAGCCGGGACCGGAGCCGAATCTTTGGCCGCGACTTTGTCGGAAGAACCGAACGGCCACCAACTGCCGCCGTCCGCATCGTTTTTCGGAGTCTGTGCGCAACCGGTGATCGCTACACACAGGGCCAGGGCGAGGGTCTTTTTAGATGACATTGAAAATCCACAAAATGAAGTAATGAAAAATCAGAGCACTTTCGCCCGGATAAACAGCCGTTTTGAAACGAAAATCCCTTCGAGGTTCCGACCCTGGAACCTCTGTTGAAGCTTTACAGACAAGTGGCAAGCACCCGCGCCAGCTTTTGCGCGCGCGGATCCATCAAAACGTAAGGCCCCAAGGTATTTGTCACGAAACCGAAAGCCACATCGTGCTCCGGATCAGCAAAACCGATCGAGCCGCCCGCGCCCGGATGACCGAACGCGCGTGGGCCGAGGCCGTAGGTGGCGTTGGGCACGTCCGGTTGATCGAGCATGCAGCCGAGGCCGAAGCGGGTGCGCGTGAGCAAAGTCTTGTCATCGCCAAGGCTGTGCTCGCGGGTCAGCTCTTCGAGCATTTCGCTCTCGAGCAGGCTGCCGTCCAGCAGGCCGGCATAGAACCCGGCGAGACTGCGCGCGTTGCCGTGGCCGTTAGCCGCCGGTTGCTGCATGCGGCGCCATTCCGGCTTGTTGGTGCTGGTCAGCACTGAGGGCGGATTGGTGAAGGCACGGGTGGTCATGGCCGTCGGCTCGCGCATGGTCACTTGCAGCAGGCGCTGCGCCGCAGCGTCGCCGGCGTTGCCCTTGCCACGGGCGATGTGCGCCACGCGATGAAATTCTTCGTCGGCCAGGCCCACATGGAAATCCAGGCCCAACGGTTTTGCGACCCGAGCGACGATCGACTCGCCCGGCCCACGACCGTCGGCGCGGCGCAGCAATTCGCCGACCAGCCAACCGTAGGTAATCGCGGCATAACCGTGACCGGTGCCCGGCGTCCACCATGGTGCTTCGGCGGCGAGGGCGTCGACCATGGTTTGCCAGTCGTAAAGGGCTTCAGGCGCGAGCAGTTCGCGCAGGGCCGGCAAGCCGGCCTGATGGCAGAGCAATTGGCGCAGGGTGACGGATTCTTTGCCGGCGGCGGCGAATTCCGGCCAGTAGCGTGCAACCGGGGCGTCGAGTTGCAACTTGCCTTCAGCGACCAGTTGCAGTGCGGTAACGGCGGTGAAGGTCTTGGTGCAGGAGAACAGGTTGGCGATGGTGTCGCTGTGCCAGGCTTCGCTGCCGTCCTTGTCGGCGGTACCGGACCAGAGGTCGAGGACGGTTTCTCCACCGACCTTGATGCACAGGGCTGCGCCGCGTTCCTGGGGATCGTCGAACAGTGCGGCGAAAGCCTCGCGCACCGCTTCGAATTGAAGCTCGTAATGTCCCTGAATCTGCACCCGCAACTCCCCCGCGAAAACGCTCTACAAAGTGGCCCGCATTGTTCCAGCCCTTGAGGGATTTGGGAACAGGCGCGGGCCAGACGGTTGATCGGCAATTTGTGTTGATCCCTTCGCGAGCAGGCTCGCTCGCACACTGGATCTCAACAGCAGCGCAGATCCCCTGTGGGAGCGAGCCTGCTCGCGAAGAACGATAACGCGGTCTGAAACCTAGTGACCATTCCCCGAATGCCCACCCGCCTGTGCAGCCCCTGGCGCTTTGCCAGCCTCGGCCTTGCGCCCGCCTGCAACCTCGGCAGCCGGGGTTTTCTGCGCCTCCTTGCCCAACTGCTCCAGCGCCTGCAGATTGCTTTTACGCACCGCCTCGACAAAACCCTGATACGGCAGGTCTGTAACCCCGACCAGACCGAAATGGCCGTTCTCGCCGTCGAGCAAGCGCCCGGTCACCGGTTGGTCGAGATACTGGAACCAGTGCACGCCGACAATCGACGGTTCGCTCAGCGCCTGTTTGAGGAAGTTGGCATAGGCCGGACCGCGATCTTCCTCCTTGGCCAGCTGCGTCACGCCGCCCCAGAACGGCCCTCGGTCGGCCGAGCCGAAGTTGAATTCAGTGATCAGCACCGGTTTGTCCAGCGCTGCCAGCGCGGCGAAGTCATAGCCGTCCTGCGGCTTGAGCGTGTACATGTTGAAGCTCAACACATCGCAGTACTGCGCGCAGGAGGCCACGGCTTCAGGCGTACTGGTGGCGAAACGACCGCCCAGGAGCATCTGGTTCGGCGCGTGCCACTTCAGCGAATCGGAAATGGTCTTGAAATAGGTATCGGCGAAGACCTTCTGGAAGTATTTGAAATCCGCTTCGATCTCCGGATGCTCCGGGTTCGGCAGTGGCGGCACGAAGCCCGGATCTTCCATCAACTCCCACGCCGGCAATTCGATGCCCCAGGCTTTGGACAGCCCGGCCTGATTGCGGTATTTGTCGCGCAATTGCTTGAGAAAGGCGCGTTTGGCCGGCACGTCGGTGGTCATTTTCAACGTGCCGTAGGCCAGCGCGTAGCGAGCCTTTGGATCGTCGCCAGGGCCAGCCCAGGCCAGTTCGTTGTCGGCGTAATAACCGATCAGCCACGGATCGTCACGGTGATCGCGGGCGGCAATGGCCACGGCACGCTCGGTGGCCATGGCGAAACGCGGATCGAACGGATCCGGCATGCCGCCCCACCAATCGCTGCCGGTGCTGATGCTGGTGTAATCGCCGACGATCGACAGCGGCAAGGTGTACGGTACGCGCTCAGCATCCGCCAGCGACGGCGCGCTCCAGTTGCCCACTGTGTTGAAGCCCCAGGCTTGCAGCCGATCGAGGGTGTGCCGGGTCCAGCGTTCTTCATCAATAGTGGCTTTGCACGGAGCGGTTTCCTCGCTGGACGCTTGCACCGCATCGGTCTGCGCCGCTTCGGCAATACCCGATTTTGGCTCGGCAGGCACCGCTGCGGTTTCAGCGGCCTGCACCGAGCTGGCCTCAGCCGCGCCCGCCTTCGCCGCTTCGGCAATCCCGGCCTTGTTGTCGCTGTCTGCCTTGCACGGTTCGCCGTACAGGCGTTGCAGATTGGCCCCATAGAAGTCGTACCAGCGGCCGTTGCCGTAGCCACGCCCCTGGTCGGCGCCATTGCCGCCACGGTTGTCACCCTCGCCAAAATGCGCGGCCAGCGGGTCGTCGTTCTTCGGCAACGATTCGAACATGTACTCACGACCAGCCACGTAGGTCTGGTTGACTTGCGGGCTGACGGTGTTGACGCCCAGCGAATAGAACGGGTGGCCTTCAGGGGTCACCAGATACCAGCGGCCATCACGTTTTTCCGTGCGGAAGAAGCCGCTGGCCTTGAACGCCGGGCCTTTGTTCCAGCCGCCGAACTTGTCCAGCGAAGCCTTTTCACGCTCGGCCAGCCACGTATTCAGCTGTTGCTGCTCTTTGCTGGCGGCGCTTTTCAGTTGTTCGTCGCTGCTGACTTTTTCCGGCCATTTACTACGGGTTGACTGACCGTAGGCGTCGACCAGATTGCCGTACACCGCCCGCGTCACCGATTCGCCGTCCTGCACGCCGAACCGCTCGAGCAACAGGCTCTGCGCAACTTTCGGCTGATCCAGCGACAGACTCACCGAAACCACTTGGCTGCGGTCGATCTCGCCCGTGCTGCTGGCCAGCAGGATGCGTTGGCCATCGACGGTCATCGGCATCGGTGGCCCGGCTTTCATGCCTTGGCTCAGTGGCGTCGACGCCACCAGCGGCACCAGCAAGGTCTGCGCGGGGCCGGCGGGCAGATCGACGCGGCTGACCAGGGTGCGGCCATCGTTGCTCTGGATCTGCACATAGACTGTTACCGCCCAGCTCATCGCACTTTGCAGACGCAAAGTCATCATGCCGGACTGCGACCAGTCCCAGGCACCGGTTTGGGGTGTCAGGCGCAAGGTCGGCCGCGCGACCGGGTTGAATGTCACCCGGCGCAGCACTTCGCCTTCGGCGGTCTGTTCGGCATTGGCCTGCGGCAGGTCGGCGTTTTCCGTGGCGACCTTGACCACGTCGGCCGGGCGTACAAAGTTGAACAGCGTCTGCTGACCGGCAGGGGCCGCCAGCAACGGCGCGGCAAAGATCAAGGCGAAAACAGCGGGCAACGAACGGCGGATCATAAGAACGGAGTTCTCCCTAACGACCAGTCAAGGCCAGTGGAAAAGCGGTGGCAGAGAGATAGACAACGCGGCGGGCCAATCGGCCCACCCGTGTCTCAGGATATTTCACGACGGAAAGGAGGCAACGCATTGAGGATCGCCTTGCCGTAGCGCTGGGTGACCAGACGCCGGTCGAGCAAGGTGATGGTGCCGCGGTCTTCTTCGGTGCGCAGCAGACGCCCGCAGGCCTGAACCAGTTTCAGCGAGGCATCGGGCACGGAGATTTCCATGAACGGATTGCCGCCACGCGCCTCGATCCACTCCGACAACGCGGCCTCAACCGGATCATCGGGCACCGAGAACGGAATCTTGGCAATCACCACGTGCTCACAGTAGGCACCCGGCAAATCGACACCCTCGGCAAAACTGGCAAGGCCGAACAGCACGCTGGAATCACCGCCATCGACCCGCGCCTTGTGCTTGTTGAGGGTTTCCTGTTTCGACAGATTGCCCTGAATGAACACTTGCTTGCGCCAGTCGCGGTCGAGACCGTCGAATACGTCCTGCATTTGCTTGCGCGAGGAGAACAGCACCAGTGTGCCTCGTGAACCTTCCACCAGATCGGGCAGCTCGCGAATGATCGCCGCCGTGTGGGCGGCGGCATCGCGCGGGTCGGCCTTCAGATCCGGCACGCGCAGCACGCCGGCATCGGCATGATGGAACGGGCTCGGCACCACCGCTGTGACAGCTTTTTTCGGCAGACCGGCGCGCATGCGGAAACGGTCGAAAGTGCCCAGCGCCGTCAGCGTCGCCGAGGTCACCAGGCAGCCGTAAGCGACGTTCCACAAACTGCGACGCAAGGTTTCCGCCGCCAGAATCGGGCTGGCGTTGACCTCGATATCGAACAGCGACCCGCTTTCGGCCAGGGTCAGCCAGCGCGCCATGGGCGGGCTGTCTTCCGGGTCTTCGGCGGTGAACGCGGTCCACAATTCCCAATTGCCGGAAGCGCGGGACAACAGGCTGCCGAACAGCGGATACCATTCTTCGGCCTGATTGCTGGCGATGCCGATGTTGACCTCGCCGTCCATGCCTTCCTTGAGCAGGTCGGTCAGGCGTTGAAACAGGTCGTTTAGGCGCGAATAGCCTTTTTTCAGCTCGATGCCCATCTCGCGCATATCCTCGGGAATCACCCCGCCGACAAAGCGATGACGCGGGCGCTCGCGGCCTTCGACGTCTTCGCCCGGTTTGAAATCGGCTATCTGCTCGCAGGCGGTGAACATGAACTGCTGCTGGGTCTTGATCTCCCGTGCCAGCTCGGGCACCTGCTCGATCAGCTTGCCGAGATCGCCCGGCAACGGATGCTGGGCCAGCAGCTTGGTCAGGTTCTTGGCGGTGGTTTCCAGCCAGTCGGCGGTGGAGCGCAGGCGCGTGTAGTGAGCGAAGTGGCCGATGGCCTTGTCCGGCAGGTGGTGACCTTCGTCGAACACGTAAATTGTGTCGCGCGGGTCCGGCAGCACGGCGCCGCCGCCCAGTGCCAGGTCAGCCAGGACCATGTCGTGGTTGGTGACGATCACGTCAACCTTGCCCATGCCTTCGCGGGCCTTGTAGAAGGCGCACTGGCCGAAATTCGGGCAATG
>Ga0265296_1003881_pt1 | contig 13440 bp, 10 predicted proteins | sample MunlanPumphouse1_FD_189073 | JGI IMG/M metagenome (GOLD analysis project Ga0265296, IMG submission 189073) | Groundwater microbial communities from a municipal landfill in Southern Ontario, Canada - Pumphouse #1 | ecosystem: Environmental > Aquatic > Deep subsurface > Groundwater | place... | reverse complement strand
CTTGACGACCGCCATCACCGCGTCGTCGACCACGATCTGGGTCCGTTGCTGCCCGCCCTTGGCGACGTAGTCGAAGACCATCCGCTCGTCGGCCTCGATCCGCACGTGCTCGCGTTCGAGCGTGGCCATCCCGTAGGTGCCGTTCTCGCTGGCGTAGCTGTCGGATCCGACGCGGAAGCAGCCGAGGTCGATCAGCCGGACCGCCGCGGCGAGCACCCGATCCCGCGTGAGCTCCTCGTCCTCGCGCAGCTGCGCGTCGATCTCGGAGCGCAGGTTCGGCAGCGCCTCGGCGAACTCGAGCATCCGCTCGAACTTCTGGCGGTCGCGGCGACGGCGCCACTGGTCGTGGTACCGGTACTGCGTGCGGCCGGCGGCATCGATGCCCGTGGCCTGCAGGTGCCCGAGCGGGTCCGGACAGATCCAGACCTGCTTCCAGGCCGGCGGCAGCGCCAGGTCGCGGATCCGCTGCAGCGTGTCCTCGTCGGTCAGCTTCGTGCCGTCGGGCTCGCGGTAGTAGAAGCCCTTCCCGGCCCCGATCCGGGAGATCCCGGGACCGAAGCGGTCCGCCCGCCGCAGCCGCGCCACGGTCTAGCCCCTCGCCCGTCGGTCGTGCGCTGCGGTTCGCGTCATGCCGGGTGATTACCCGCACCACCCCGCCGTCACACGACTTTCGGTCAGCCGCCGGCCAGCACCACGTCGAAGCCCTCGGCGCGCAGCAGCTCGACGACCAGGTCGCGGTGGTCGCCCTGGATCTCGATCACGCCGTTCTTGGCCGAGCCGCCGACGCCGCAGCGCTTCTTCAGCCGGCCGGCGAGCGCGCGCAGCTCGTCGTCCGAGCCCGGGACGTCGGAGACCGTCGTGGCGGTCTTGCCGCGGCGGCCCGCCGTCTCGCGGCGGACCTTGACCCGGCCGCCGGCGGAGCGGCTCTCGCCGGCACCCGCCGCGGCGGCTTCCCGCTCGCGGTCCTTGCGGTGGTCGCCGGACTCGCTGGAGAAGACCAGGCCGCCGAGGTCTTCGAGGCCCTGGATCCGCCGCTGCTTCGCCATGCCCCCACCGTACCGGCGAGGGCATGGTGACGACCGTTCCGCCTACTTCTTGCGCTTCTTCTTCTGCGGCAGGTCGGTGATCGTGCCCTCGGCGATCTCGGCCGCCAGCCCGATCGACTCCGACAGCGTCGGGTGCGCGTGGACCGTCAGCGCGACGTCCTCGGCGTTGGCGCCCAGCTCCAGCGCCAGGCCGGGCTCGGCGATCAGCTCGCCGGCGTTCAGGCCGACGATCCCCGCGCCGAGCACGCGGCGCGACTCCGGGTCGATCAGCAGCTTGGTCGAGCCGTTCGACGCGTCGCTGGCCAGCGCGCGTCCCGAGGCGACCCACGGGAAGACCGCGGTCTCGTAGGCCACGTCATCGGCCTTGGCCTTCGTCTCGGTCAGGCCGACCCAGGCGATCTCGGGATCGGTGTAGGCCACCGACGGGATCCCCATCACGTCGAACGTGACGTCGTGCCCGGCGATCACCTCGGCGGCGACGTGCGCCTCGTGGGTCGCCTTGTGGGCCAGCATCGGCTGACCGACCACGTCGCCGATCGCGAAGACGTGCGAGACAGCCGTGCGCTGCTGCGCGTCGACCGGCACGAAGCCGCGCTCGTCGACCTCGACGCCGAGGTCCTCGAGGCCCAGGTCCTTGCCGTTGGGCGTGCGCCCGACGGCGACCAGCACGCGGTCGAAGACGGCGGGAGACGGAATCCCACCCGCCTCCCCCGACGACCCCCCGCCCTTGGGCTCCGAGACACCCGGCCCGAACGTGGCCTGCAGGCCCTCGTCGGTCGGCTCGACCTTCTCGACCTTGGTCTGCAGGTGGATCGCGGCGTACCGCCCCTCGATCCGCTTGGCCAGCGGCTTGACCAGGTCCTTGTCGGCCCCCGGGATCAGCTGGTCGGCGAACTCGACGACCGTGACCTCGGACCCGAGCGCGTCGTAGACCGTGGCCATCTCGAGGCCGATGATCCCGCCGCCGATCACCAGCAGCTTGCCGGGAACGTCCTTCAGCTCGAGCGCGCCGGTCGAGTCGATCACGTCGTCGTGGTCCTGCGGGACGCCCGGCAGCACGACCGGCGCCGAGCCGGTGGCGACGATCGCGTTGTCGAAGGTCACCAGCGTCTTCTCGTCGCCCTCGACCCGCAGCTCGTGCGGACCGACGAACGTGCCGCTGCCGGTCACGACGGTGACCTGGCGCTGCTTCGCCATCCCGGCGACGCCGCCGGAGAGCTTGCCGACGACCTCGTCCTTCCAGCCGCGCAGCGCGTCCAGGTCGATCTCGGGCTTCGCGAACGCGATCCCGTGCGCCGAGACCGCCTCGGCCTCGGTGATCACCTTGGCCGCGTGCAGCAGCGCCTTGGAGGGGATGCAGCCGACGTTCAGGCAGACCCCGCCGAGCACCGCGTCGCGCTCGACGAGCACGACGCTGAGGCCCAGATCCGCAGCGCGGAAGGCGGCGGAGTAGCCGCCCGGACCGGAGCCGAGCACGACGACGTCGGCGTGGACGTCGCCCTTCGACTTCACCTCATCCGAAGCGACCGAACGCTTCGGGGCGTCGCCCGCGGCTCGGTCACCGTCGGACTTCGCGGCGGCATCGTCGCCCTTCGCACCGTCGGACGTGCCGGACGAGCCGTCGGCGCCCTGCGCACCTTCGCCGTTCGACGGCTGGGCGTCGTCGCCCTCGGCGTCGTCCTTCGACGTGCCCTTCGCGGCGCCCGAGCTCTCGGAGCCGTCGGAGTCCTCCGCGGCGTTCGCCTCGTCGGAACCCGAACCGCCGTCGCCGGACTCCCCTTCGGACTCCACGCCCTCCAGGGTCAACAGCAGCGCGCCCTCGGAGACCGCGTCGCCGACCGACACCGCGATCGACTTGACGGTTCCGGCCTGCGGGCTCGGGACCTCCATCGTCGCCTTCTCGGACTCCAGCGCGACGAGCGGATCCTCGGCCACGACCTCGTCGCCCACGGCGACCAGGATCTCGGTGACGGGGACGTCGTCGAAGTCGCCGATGTCCGGGACCTTGACCTCGAACGTGCTCACAGCAGGATCCTCCGGAAGTCGGCGAGCACCGTGGCCAGGTGCGCGGTGAAGCGGGCGGCGAGCGCACCGTCGACGACGCGATGGTCGTAGGACAGCGAGAGCGGCAGGATCAGCCGCGGGACGAACTCCTTGCCGTCCCAGACCGGCTTCATCGCCGAGCGGGTGACGCCGAGGATCGCGACCTCGGGGGCGTTGACGATCGGCGTGAACGAGGTCCCGCCGATCCCGCCGAGGCTGGAGATCGAGAACGTGCCGCCGCTCATCTGCGCCGGGCCGAGCTTGCCGTCGCGGGCCTTGCCGGACAGCTCGGTCAGCTCGCCGGCGATCTCGAGGATGCCCTTCTTGTCGACGTCGCGGATCACCGGGACGACGAGGCCGTTGGGCGTGTCGGCCGCGAAGCCGAGGTGGTGGTACTTGCGCAGCACCAGCTCGTCCCCGTCGAGCGCCGAGTTCAGCGTCGGGAACTGCTTGAGCGTGCCGGAGACCGCCTTCAGGAGCAGGGCGACCATCGTCACCTTGACGTCCTTCTGCTCGCCGTTGAGCTGCTTGCGGAACGCCTCCAGCTCGGTGATGTCCGCGTCGTCGTTGTGGGTGACGTGCGGGATCCGGACCCAGTTGCGGGCCAGGTTGGCGCCGGAGATCTTCTGGATCTTGGTCAGCGGGACCCGTTCGATCTCGCCGAACTTCTCGAACTTGACCTTCGGCCAGGGAGCGAGGCCGAGGCCGCCGTCGCCGACCGCGTCGCCGCCGGCCTGCTTCGGTTGCTTGGCCGCCGGAGCGTCCTTGGCCTTCTGCACGTCCTCCGGAACGATTCGGCCCTTGCGGCCGGTGCCGGTGACGGCGGACAGGTCGACGTCGAGCTCGCGGGCCAGCCGGCGGACCGACGGGCTGGCGTAGACGGGGCCATCCTGGGCCGTGGCCTTCGCGGGACCCGACGGCGACCCGCCGTCGGCGTTCGAGGGGGCCTTCGCCGCGGACTCGCCGGCGGCGGCGTCCTCCTCCGCATCGACCGCGGCGCCGGCCGGGGCCTTCGTCGATCCCGCGGCCTCGGACGCCGGGCTCTCGCCCTTGCCCTCGACGTCGGCGTCGGCGGTGTCCGGCTTCGCGGTCCGCTCGCCGTCGTCCGCAGCGTCGGAGCCCTCGCCCGAGGAGTCGTCGCCCTCGGCCTCGATGCTCAGCAGCTTGGCGCCCTCGGAGACCTCGTCGCCGACGGCGACGTGGATCTCCTTGACCACGCCGGCGACCGGGGACGGCACCTCCATGGTCGCCTTCTCGGACTCCAGCGCGACCAGCGGATCCTCGAGCGCGACGGTATCCCCCACCGCCACCAGGATCTCGGTCACCGGTACGTCGTCGAAGTCCCCGATGTCGGGAACCTCGACCGCGGTCAGCGTGCCCACGGGGCCCCCTTCTCGGTCGTGATCTCGTACTTCTCGATCGCCTCGGCGACCACCTTCCGCTCGATCTCGCCGCGGTCGGCGAGCTCGGTCAGAGCCGCGATCACCACGTGGTGGCGGTCGACCTCGAAGAAGCTGCGCAGCGCCTTGCGGTAGTCGCTGCGGCCGAAGCCGTCGGTGCCGAGCACCGTGTACGGCGCGTCGATCCACTGACGCACGCCCTCAGGCAGCTCGCGGATGTAGTCGGTCGCGGCGACCACCGGTACGTCGCCCGGCAGCTGCTCGCTGATGTAGGCGGTGCGCGGATCGTCCAGCGGGTGCAGCCGGTTGTGCCGCTCGACGGCCATCCCGTCGCGGCGCAGCTCGGTGAAGCTGGTGACGCTCCAGACGTCGGACGCGATCCCGAAGTCCTGCTCGAGCAGCTCGGCGCCGGCCAGGACCTCACGCAGGATCGTGCCCGACCCCAGAAGTCGGACCTGCGCATCGTCCGCCTGCTGGATCCGGTGCATGCCGCGCAGGATGCCCTCCTCCGAGCCCTCCGGCAGCGCGGGCTGCGCGTAGTTCTCGTTCATCACCGTCAGGTAGTAGAAGACGTCCTCCTGCTCGGCGACCATCCGCCGCAGGCCGTCCTGCACGATCACGGCGAGCTCGTAGCCGTAGGTCGGGTCGTAGCTGACGCAGTTGGGGATCAGCGCCGCCTGGATCAGGCTGTGGCCGTCCTCGTGCTGCAGGCCCTCGCCGTTGAGCGTCGTGCGCCCGGCGGTGCCGCCGATCAGGAACCCGCGGGCGCGGCTGTCGCCGGCCGCCCAGGCCAGGTCGCCGACCCGCTGGAACCCGAACATCGAGTAGTAGATGTAGAACGGGATCATCGGGACGTCGTGGTTGCTGTACGACGTCGCCGCGGCGATCCAGGACGAGAACGCGCCCGGCTCGTTGATGCCCTCCTGGAGGATCTGCCCCTGGCGATCCTCGCGGTAGAACATCAGCTGCTCGCTGTCCTCCGGCTGGTACAGCTGCCCGACCTGGGAGAAGATCCCCAGCTGCCGGAACATCCCCTCCATGCCGAAGGTGCGGGACTCGTCGGGGACGATCGGCACGACGTGCTTCTTGAGGTTCTTGTCGCGGATCAGGGCCGCGAGCAACCGGACGAAGACCATCGTCGTCGAGATCTCGCGGTCGCCCGAGCCGTCGGTGACGGCCTTGAAGGCGTCGAGCCCCGGAACCTCGAGCGACGCCGACTTCTCGCGGCGGGCGGGCAGGTAGCCGCCGAGCTTCTTGCGCTGACCGTGGAGGAACTGCATCTCCTCGCTGTCCTCGGCCGGCCGCACGAAGGCCGCGTCGCGGACCTGGTCGTCGGTCAGGTCCAGGCCGAAGCGATCGCGGAAGGCCAGCATGACCTCCTCGGTCATCTTCTTCTGCTGGTGGGTGATGTTCTGGCCCTCACCCGAGGCGCCCATCCCGTAGCCCTTGATCGTCTTGGCGAGGATGACCGTGGGCTGGCCCTTGTGCTCGCGGGCCGCGGCGTAGGCGGCGAAGACCTTGGCGGGGTCGTGCCCACCCCGGTTGAGCGCCCAGACCTCGTCGTCGGTCCAGTCGGCGACCATCGCGGCGGTCTCCGGGTACTTGCCGAAGAAGTGCTCGCGGACGTAGGCCCCGTCGCGGGACTTGAGCGTCTGGTAGTCGCCGTCGACCGTCTCGTCCATCAGCCGGGCCAGGTGACCCTCGGTGTCCTGGGCGATCAGCTCGTCCCACTTGGAGCCCCAGACCACCTTGATCACGTTCCAGCCGGCCCCGCGGAAGCTCGACTCGAGCTCCTGGATGATCTTGCCGTTGCCGCGGACCGGGCCGTCGAGTCGCTGCAGGTTGCAGTTGATGACGAAATTCAGGTTGTCGAGCTTCTCGCGCCCGGCCATCCCGATCGCGCCCATCGACTCGGGCTCGTCCATCTCGCCGTCGCCACAGAAGACCCAGACGTCGCGGTCCTTGTTGGCGTCGGCCATGCCGCGGCCCTGCAGGTACTTCATGAACCGCGCCTGGTAGATCCCCATCAGCGGGCCGAGGCCCATCGAGACCGTCGGGAACTGCCAGAAGTCCGGCATCAGCCACGGATGCGGGTAGGACGGCAGCCCGCGTGCGGACGAGCCGTTGCTGCCGGTCTCCTGGCGGAAGTTGCGCAGCTCCTCCTCGCTGATCCGCCCCTCGAGGTAGGCGCGGGAGTAGATCCCGGGCGACGAGTGGCCCTGGATGTAGACCAGGTCGCCGCCGTGGTCCTCGCTCGGGGCGCGCCAGAAGTGGTTGAACCCGACCTCGTAGAGCGTCGCCGCCGACTGGAACGAGGCGATGTGGCCGCCGAGCTCCGACGATTCCTTGTTCGCCTGGAGCACCGTGGCCAGCGCGTTCCAGCGCACCAGCGAGCGGACCCGCCGCTCGATCGCCTGGTCGGTCGGCAGCTTCGCGCCGTCGGCCGTGCGGATCGTGTTGTGGTACGGCGTGGTCGAGTGCAGCGACGCCGCGACGCCGCGCGACCGGGCCCGGGTCACGAGGCGCTCGAGCAGCGCTTCGGCGCGCTCGCGCCCGTCGTGGTCGAGAACCGCTTCGAGGGCCTCGATCCATTCCTGGGTCTCGGCGGGGTCTACATCGTGGTCGGGCATAGTGCTCGCGTGACGGAGAGGGAAATCAGCGTTCCGACGCGGGCACGGAGGTGCGCCGCGACACCTGCATACTAGTATACAAGCAGCCCGCGTGGGGATTTTCCCGCCACCGAGTGTCGATAACCCCCGATCGTCCGGTCGCCGAAGCCCACCGCATGGTGTGCCTCTACCCACTCCGTCGGGCGCGGAGTCGTGGGGATCGATGACCGAGAAGGTCAGGAAACCGTTCCCGCCCACCCGAGAGTCACGCCGGCGGCCCTGGACACGGAACCCGCCCACCCGATGGCGAGATTCGATGCGTCAGCGGCCGCCACGGACCGCGGACCGCGGCCTACTCTTCGCCGAAGTAGCCGGGGTGCTGCTCGCGGATCGGCTCGAGTCCCGACAGGACCATCCGCAAGTGGTGCCGCAGCACCGCCTCCGCCTCGTCCGGATCGTGCTTGCCCAGCGCCGCGACGACTTCCCGGTGCTCGGCGATCATCTCGCCCATGTACTCGGGGACCTGCAGGCTCAGGCGCCGCACCCGGTTGAGGTGCCCGTCCGCCCGCTGGACCACCGACCAGGCGATGCTGCGACCCGAGAGCGCGCAGAGCGCGGCGTGGAAGCGGTCGTCCGAGGCGTAGAACGCGGCGAAGTCGCCGGCGGCGTGCGCGCGGTCCTGCTCGACGATGATCTCGCCGAGGTCGACGAGGTCCTGCTCGACGACCTGCTCGGCCGCCAGCCGGATCGCCGCGCACTCCAGCGCCTCGCGGACGAACTGGGCGTCGGTCACCGAGGCGATCGAGATCTTCGAGACGAAGGTGCCGAACTGCGGAACGATCTCGACCAGGCGGTCGTCACGGAGCCGCACGAGCGCCTCGCGGACCGGTGTGCGACTGACGCCGAGCCACTCGGCCAGCTCGTTCTCCGACAGTCGGCGACCCGGCGCGAGCTCCCCCGCGACCAAGGCGTCACGCAACGCCGTATAGACCCGCTGACGGGTACCACCGCGGATTCGATCCGGCATCGCGACGTTGAGCTCGGCCGACACGCCGGTGATTGTACTCCACGCTCCCTACTGTGACGTAACCTACTCTTGAGTAACCGCGCTACTCCCGGTAGTCTGCGCGGCATGAGCGCTGCGACTGCGACCCCGCCGGCCACGTCGACCCTGCCGATCCCGTCGGAGGTCCGCGTCGCGATCGTCGGCAGCGGCTTCTCGGGGATGGGCGTGGCGATCGGCCTGCTCGACGACGGGGAGCGCGACTTCGTGATGCTCGAGACCGCGAGCGATCTCGGCGGCACCTGGCGCGACAACACCTACCCGGGCTGCGCCTGCGACGTGCCGTCGCACATGTACTCGTTCTCGTTCGCGCCCAACCCGGACTGGTCGCGATCGTTCGCCAGCCAGCCGGAGATCTGGCGGTACCAGCTCGACGTCGCCGAGCGCTACGGCCTGCGCGACTACCTGCGGACAGACGCCGAGGTGCTCGGGGCGACCTGGGACGCCGCCGCGCAGCGCTGGACGGTCGAGACCGCGCGGGGCACGGTCCGCGCGCAGTTCCTGGTCAGCGGCACCGGCCCGCTCTGCGAGCCGCGCTACCCGGAGATCCCGGGGATGGACAGCTTCGAGGGCACGGCCTTCCACTCCGCCCGTTGGGACCACGACTACGACCTGAAGGGCAAGCGGGTCGCCGTGATCGGCACCGGCGCCTCGGCGATCCAGTTCGTCCCGGCGATCCAGCCGGACGTCGCCAAGCTGACGCTGTTCCAGCGCACGCCCGCCTGGGTCCTGCCGCGGCCCGACCGGCCGATCAGCACGGCCGAGCGGTTCGCCTTCCGCCACGTGCCGTTCGCCACCCGCGCGGCGCGGCTCTCGATCTACGTCCGCAACGAGCTGTTCCTGCTGCCGTTCCGCTACGTCCGCGCGATGCGGCGACTCCCCCACCGGATCGGCCTCCAGCACCTCGAGCGCCAGGTCCAGGATCCGGTCCTGCGCGAGAAGCTGACCCCGACCTACGACGTCGGCTGCAAGCGCACGCTGCTCTCGAACTCGTACCTCAAGTCGCTCGACCAGCCGAACGCCGACGTGATCACCAGCGGCATCCGCGAGATCCGCGCCAACGCGGTCGTCGACCAGGACGGCGTCGAGCACGAGGTCGACGCGATCATCTACGGCACCGGGTTCCACGTCACCGACCAGCCGATCGCCGATCGGGTCCGGGGCAACGACGGCCTGCTGCTCGCCGAGAAGTGGGCGCCGGGGATGGAGGCCCACAAGGGCACCACGGTCCCGGGCTTCCCCAACCTGTTCATGATGGTCGGCCCGAACACCGGCCTCGGCCACAACTCGATCATCTACATGATCGAGTCCCAGGTCCACTACCTGCTGCAGACCCTGCGGACCGCGCACCACCAGCGGATCGGTGCGCTCGAGCCGCGCCAGGACGTGGTCGACGCCGAGAACGAGGCGATCCAGAAGCGCCTGCAGGGGACCGTCTGGAACGACGGCGGCTGCGCCTCCTGGTACCTGGACGACCGTGGCCGCAACACCACGCTGTGGCCGGACTTCACGTTCCTCTACCGCCGCGAGCTGCGGACCTTCGACCCGGCCGAGCACGTGCTCACGCCGGCCGTGGAGCAGGCTGAGCCGGTGCTTGCCGAGGCGACCCCGGTCTAGAGGTCCTAGACCGCGCGGTGGATCCGCCGCTCGCGCGCGCGGCCCCACTGCTCGGCGCAGTCGGTCGAGCAGAAGCAGCGCAGCTCCTCGCCGGTCTCCCCCGCCGGCGAGACGGCGACCGAGAGGTCGATCGGCAGACCGCAGAGCGGGTCGACGACCATCCGGCTGCCCGGCTCGTGGCGCAGGTCCATCGTGTGGACCTCGACCGGCAGGGTCAGGCCCTGGACCGCCATCGGCCCGACCAGCGACGTGGTCGCCCACTCGGGGACCGTCGCGTCGGGGTGGCCGGCCATCAGTACCTGGCCGGGTTCCGCCAGATCGCAGAGTCGGGACGCGACGTTGATCGCCGCCCCGACGTAGTCGTCGCCCTCGAAGGTGATCACGTCGCCGCGGGCGATCCCCGCCCGGACCTGCAGCGGGCTCGCGCCGCCGAGGTGGTGGCGGATCTCCAGCGTCGCCGCGGCGACGCTGCCCTTGTAGAGGCTCGACAGCATCACGCCGTCGCCCAGCCACTTGTTGACCGCGACCCCGCGGCGCTCCGCGGCCCGGCGGACCACCGAGCGCATCATCGCCAGGACCGAGACCGCTTCCTCGTCGCCGTTGGCCTCGGTGTAGGACGTGAACCCACAGAGGTCCAGGAACCCGAAGCAGCGCTCGATCCTCATCGGGCCGCCGCTACTCTGCTTCGGTCGCGAACCCCGTCGGCGCTGCGTTGGCCGCAGCACCGCGGACGGCTTCTTCGACGTCGTAGCGCGGGCGGTCGCCCCAGAGCGACTCGAGACGGTAGAACTCGCGCGTCTCGGGCACGAAGATGTGGACGACGACGTCGCCGTAGTCCATCAGGATCCAGCGCGCTTCCTGGACGCCTTCGGTGCGCTTGGGCAGCAGACGCTCACCGTCGTGCTTCATGCCCTCGTAGATGCTGTCGTGGATCGCCTTGACCTGGCGATCGGTGCGACCACTGCAGATCACGAACGCGTCGGAGAACGCCGACGCCCCGCGGAGGTCGAAGGCCACGACGTCTTCCGCCTTGCGATCCCCCGCGAGGGCCGCGATCCGCTGGACCATGCCCTCCAGCGTGGGGTCGGGCGGGAGGACGGGCTCGTCGCCGTCGACCGGAGAATGTTGGGAGATGTAGGTGCGTTTGCTCATGCGTGCGTCCCCCCACGGTAAAGCCCTTGGGCCTGTACGCGCGCTTCGACTGCGTCCGGCACCAGGCGATGGATCGTTCGGCCGGCGCGGATGCGGTCCCGGATCAGGGTCGAGGAGATGTCGACCCGGGGCATCGCGAACGGACGGAAGCGGTCCGCAGCGCCCAGTCCCCGCAGGGTCTCGGCGGCTCGAGCGTGACTGTCGTCGCCGCGCTCCGCCACCCCGATCTCGGCGTAGCGCAGGATGTCCGCGGGCCGGTGCCACGACGCCAGGCCGGCCGCCGAGTCGCCGCCGAGCAGCAGCACGAACTCGTCGTCCGGGTGCTCCGCGCGCAGCCCCGCGAGCGTGTCCGCGGTGTACGACGGTCCTTCGCGGCGCAGCTCGACGTCGGAGACCTCGATCCGTCCGGCCTCCGACGCGACGGCGGCGCGGCAGAGCGCCAGCCGCTCGTCGGGACCGGGGTCGCCGTCGACCTGCTTGTGCGGCGGGCGCGGGGCCAGCACCAGCAGCACCCGGTCGAGCTCCAGCTCGTCGCGGGCGCACTCGGCCAGGATCAGGTGCGCCAGGTGCGGCGGGTTGAACGTCCCGCCGAAGATCCCGATCCGCACCCGCCGCCCCGTCTCCGCGGGGCTAGCCGCGGACGTGCCCGTCGCCGCGGACCAGGTAGCGGTAGCTGGTCAGCTCACGCAGGCCGATCGGGCCACGGGCGTGGAGCTTCTGGGTCGAGTTGCCGATCTCGGCGCCCATCCCGTACTCGCCGCCGTCGGTGAACCGGGTCGACGCGTTGACGTAGACGCAGGCCGAGCCGATCCCCCGCTCGAACGTGCGGATCGCGCGGTCGTCGCGGGCCACGATCGCCTCGCTGTGGCCCGAGCCGTGCTCCTCGATGTGGCCGACCGCCTCGTTGACCCCGTCGACGATCTTGATCGCCAGGATCAGCGCCAGGTACTCCTCGTCCCAGTCCTCGGCGACGGCCGGGGTGACGACCGCCGAGCGGCCGGAGACCAGGGGCTCCGCCTCGGCGTCGGGGCGCAGCTCGACCTCGAGCGGCCCGAGCCGGTCGGCGACGCGGGGCAGCAGCTCGGCGGCGACGTCGCGGTGGACCAGCAGCGTCTCGGCGGCGTTGCACGCGCTCGGCCGCTGGACCTTGGCGTTCTCGATGATCTCGACCGCCTGGTCGAGGTCCGCCGAGCGGTCGACGTAGACGTGGCAGTTGCCGGACGCGGCGAAGATCATCGGCACGGTCGCGACGGCCTTCAGCGCGCGCTTCAGCCCCTCGCCCCCGCGCGGGATGATCAGGTCGACGTAGCGGTCCTGGGTCGCGAGCTCGGTCAGCTCCTCGCGTCCCCCACCCGAGATCAGCTGGATCGCGTGCTGCGGCGCGCCGGCGGACTCGGCCGCCTCGGCGGCGATCGTGGCCAGCACCACGTTGGACCGCATCGCGCTCGACGAGCCGCGCAGGACGATCGCGTTGCCGCTCTTCAGCGCCAGTGCCGCCGCGTCGATCGTGACGTTCGGCCGGGCCTCGTAGACCACGGCGATCACGCCGAGCGGGATCCGCTGGCGCGCGACGTCGAGCCCGTTGGGCAGGCGGTAGCCGTCGATCACCTCGCCGACCGGGTCGCGCAGCGCGACGATGTCGCGGACCGCCTGGGCGATCCCCGCGAGCCCCGCCGCGTCGAGCGTCAGCCGGTCGAGCAGCGCCGGCTCGAGTCCGGCCTCGCGGCCCGCCACGACGTCCGCGGCGTTGGCGGCCAGGATCTCCTCGGTGCGGGCGTCGATCGCGTCGGCGATCGCGTTCAGCGCCGCGTCCTTGGTCACGGTGTCGAGCGCGGCCAGTCGCCGGCCCGCGACCCGTGCCTGGCGGCACTGCTCGCTGACGGTTCGGACCTCGGTCGCACTCGCGGACATCAGTCCATCCTACGCGACCGAGATCCCCTCGCCCGTGGCTACTTGGCCTCGCGCCGGTTCGTCCGGATCATCCCGAGCGTGATCGGGATCGCGATCCAGACCAATGCGCTGACGACGACCTTGCCCCAGTCGTCACCGCTGGCGCTGCCCTCCATCAGCGGCTGCATCGTCACGCTGGTGTCGATCCAGGCCCAGACCTTGTCGAAGCTCGAGACCAGCTCGCCGACGACGCTGAACACGGTCGGCAGCGCGAAGAACGCGACGATCGCCAGCGCCGGGCTCATCAGCAGCAGCCCGAAGCCGACGCCCATCAGCAGGTTCAGCTCGTTCGCCACGAGCGCCTGGAACAGGTCCGAGGCCGAGATCGACCACGAGCCCTCGGCTCCGCCGGCGGTCATCGCGACGACGTTGCCGACCGCGCCCATCACCAGGCAGACGACCAACGCGACCAGCGCCAGCAGCATCGCGGCGAGCAGCTTGGCCACGCCGATCCGCCCGCGCTTGGGCACCAGCGCGTAGGTGGTCAGCGCCGTGCGCTGCGACCACTCGCTGGTCGCCGTGAGGATGCCGATCACCGGCAGCAGCACGCCGAACGGGAA
>Ga0265296_1003880_pt1 | contig 13442 bp, 11 predicted proteins | sample MunlanPumphouse1_FD_189073 | JGI IMG/M metagenome (GOLD analysis project Ga0265296, IMG submission 189073) | Groundwater microbial communities from a municipal landfill in Southern Ontario, Canada - Pumphouse #1 | ecosystem: Environmental > Aquatic > Deep subsurface > Groundwater | place... | reverse complement strand
AGGCTCGCCCCTGGTGCCTGCAGCCCGGCATCAGGGGCGAGGTGCGCCTTGTGGAGAGAGCTTTTGGCATTGGGCCCTCGGCGCTGACGGAGGCCATGGGCATGCTCAACCACCATTTCGCAGCAGCTGCCTGATCGGCGCAGAGCGACAGCCTACCTCTGACTGCCGCCAATCTTTGCAACAGAGCCCATATTCCCAAGACCGAAAGTCACACGATCATGGCGAGGACACGTTCACAACTCTGGGTCGCGGCCCTTCCTCTGACCGCGATCGTTGCGCCGGCCGCAGCCTACGCGCAAACAGGCCCCACGCAATTGGAGCTTCTTGATCGGATCAAGGCTCTAGAAGCCACGGTCACGCGCCTCGAGGCCCGCCTCTCGTCTGCGCCAGCGAACGAAGTCACGTCCCGTACCCCTCCTGCTGCCCAGATCCCGCCCAAAGCTCCACTCCCGGCGTTCGCCCCGACTCGACCGTCCGCCAAGATGGCCAAGCCGGTCGAGGGCGCCGTGCAGGTCGCCTCGACCGAAGGAGAACCCACGCCGAGCAAGACCTACAAGCTGCGCATCGGCTCGCACGAGATACAGGCGGGCGGTTTCATAAAGCTTGAGGCTGCATTGAGCCAATACAGCGCAGGCAACCTCGCTTCGAGCTCTACCGGACGCGAACTACTGCTGCCTGGGACCATCCCTGTCGGCGGCCGGTCCTCGCGCGAGGCCCACATCGATGCGCGGCAGACTCGCTTTTGGGTCGGGACGACGGGGATGATTGGCGATGTGGAAGTCGGCTCGCGGCTCGAAGTCGACCTGCTGGGCGGCGAGATCGACGACCGGACCACGAATGGCTCTCCTATACGCCTACGCCGCGCCTACTTCACCGTGGGCGACTTCCTGTTCGGGCAGGAATGGACCAACTTCCAGGACAACCGGGCTTTCCCCGAGAGTGGCAACTTGATCGGTCCGGCGGCGGGAACGCTGCTCGTCCGGCAGGCGCAGATCCGCTACACACGCGGTCCGCTCTCGGTCTCGATCGAGAACCCCGAAACCACTTACAGCCCCTTCGGCAGCGCAACGCGTGTTACAACCGGTGACAACGTCATGCCTGACATGACCGTCCGCTACACGAAGGAAGGCAAGTTCGGCTTCGTCAGCCTGTCGGGGTTGCTCCTGCAAATCCGGTCCGATGGACCGACCATCCGCAGCTCCAGCATGGGGTGGGGTGTTTCAGCATCGGGGAAGATAACGACGGTCGGCCAGGACGACTTGCGCTTTCAGGTCACCGGTGGCAGCGGGATCAGCCGGTACTTCCTGAATTTCGCGAACGACGGCGCGATCGACAGCAAAGGCAAGCTTCACGCCATTCCCGTAGTAGCGGGCTTTGCGGCTTATCGTCACTTCTGGACTCCTACCGTGCGCTCGACCTTCACGTTCAACGCGCAGCGCGTGTTCAACCAGGATTTTGTCTCTGCGGACAGCAATCGCCTAGCCATCGGGGGGCAAGTCAACATTGTGTGGTCGCCGGCTCGATCCGTCGATGTGGGCCTCGAACATATCTGGCTACGCCGGGAACTTGAAAGCGGCGTGGACGGAGTCTTGAACCGTTCGCTCCTCTTCGCGCGCCTGGGTTTTTAACGGCTTTCTCCTGCGAAACGTTTCGCAGGTCGCAATCTCTGAGGGCCTGCTGAAAACGGTGGTGCAATATTCGGCTACGGTGCCGCGGGATAGCCCGGCTGCGGCCGTAACGACCCCTGGATTTTCCTCCAAGCGTGATTAGAGTCCGGCCTGATGATGAGGGTCCCCCGGTTTCGTATCCGGGTATTATGTGAGCCTCCGGCCTTCATCTGCCGGGGTTAACCCCGGCAGATGAAGCAAATTCAGCTGGCGTGAGCCAGCCAAGGGAGGTGTGAGGTGAGTAGCCCCTAGATTTCTGGACGCCTTTGATCCTAATTTTGAGGACAGGAGGCGATGATGGGGAATCCCAGTTTCAGCGATGAGTTCAAGCGTGATGCGGTGGCTCAGATCACCGAGCGTGGGTATCGAGTAGCGGAGGTTTCTCAGCGGCTCGGCGTCAGCCAGCACTCGCTGTATGCCTGGAAGCGGCAGTTGGCGAAGGCAGTGTCGGGCGATACTGGCAAGGATGCCGAGATCCGCCAATTGAAGCGCGAGCTGGCCCGAGTGACCGAGGAACGCGATATCCTAAAAAAAGCCACCGCGTATTTCGCCAGGGATGCAAAGTGAGATACGCGTTTGTTGCCGAGCATCGTGACCAGTTCAGGGTTCGGTCGATGTGCCGGTGCCGGGACTGTCAGTAATTTCGTGTGCGGTGTGGCGGTTGAACATTAGGCCGCCATGGCCCGCATGAAGCGTTCACCGAAGATCACAGCGAACTGCGCCTTGGCCATCGTCCATTCTCGTGGAGGCATTGTCCACTCTTTCTCGGATCGGTTCAAGATCAGGAAGAGCAACTTGGCGGCCGCCTCATCGCTGGGAAAATGGCCACGTGCCCGAACCGCCCGGCGCAGCTTGGAATTGAGGGCCTCGATGGCATTCGTGGTATAGATGATACGCCGGACATCGCCTGGGAAGGCGAAGAACGGAATGACCTCCTGCCAGACCCGGCGCCAGCTTTGAGTGATCGCGGGATATTTCTGGCCCCAGACGCCGGCCTCGAAGGCGTCCAGCGCCCGCTCGGCTGCTTGGGCATCGACGGCACGGTAGATGTCCTTGAGCGCCGTCGCCACCGCCTTGCGGTCCTTGAAGGACACGAAGTCCATCGAGTTCCTGAGCAGGTGGACGATGCACGTTTGCACAACAGCTTCCGGGAAGACCGCAGTGATCGCCTCGGGGAAGCCCTTGAGGCCATCCACCACGGCCAGCAGGATGTCCTCGACCCCGCGGTTCTTCAACTCGTTCATGACGCGCAGCCAGAATTTGGCGCCTTCGTTCTGCTCGATCCACATGCCCAGGACCACCTTCGTCCCGTCCGCCATGACGCCCAGCGCGATGTGGATCGCTTTGTTACGGACCAGGCCCTCGTCGCGGATCTTGACCCGGATCGCGTCAAAGAAGACCAGCGGATAGATCGCATCCAGCGGACGCTGCTGCCAGACGGCAACCTCGTCGAGAACGGCATCGGTGATCGTGCTGATCAGGTCGGCCGATGCATCCATGCCGTAAATCTCGCGCAGATGCCCACCGATCTCGCGCGTGCTCATGCCCCGCGCGTACATAGAGATGATCTTGTCGTCGAAGCCGGGGAAGCGGCGCTGATACCGTGCGATCAACTGAGGATCGAACGTCCCAGCCCGGTCGCGCGGAACCTCGATCTCCACCTTGCCCGTACCGGTCGTCACGGTCTTGCGGCCATAGCCGTTGCGCGTGTTGCCGGCCTCGCCTGCGTCATCGAGATGGTAATCCATCTCCGCATTCAGCGCGCGCTCGGCCAGAGCCTTCTTGAGCGCATCCAGCAAACCGCCAGAGTTCAGAGCTGTTGCCGCGTCTCCCCCAGCCAGCAACTGGTCCAGAAGATCGTCAGGGATAACCGGGGCTTTGCGTCGGGGCATACAGGGTCTCCTTCTTACCCATTATGCCACCCCGCACACGAAATTACTGACAGTCCCCCGGTGCCTGCGCATCCAGCCTAGCGGTTTCTATGCTTGGCAGAAGAGCCCTGAGCCAGCGGGCTCGGGAAGATGCTCGGCAAACCGAATTGATCCGGCGGGCCTGGAACGACAGCGGCAAGGTCTATGGCTACCGCAAGTTGCACGACGATTTGCTGGATCAAGGCGAGACCAGTTGCCCGAACCGCGTTGCGCGGTTGACCAGGCTGGCAGGCATTCGGGCACAGATCGGCTACAAGCGCCGTCCAGGCAGCTATGGCGGCAAGCCGTCCCTGGCGGTCGACAATACTCTGGATCGCCAGTTCGACGTGGCCGCACCAAACCAAGCCTGGGTGACAGACATTACCTACATCCGCACCCTGGAGGGCTTTGCCTATCTAACTGTCGTGATCGACCTCTACTCCCGTCGCGTGGTGGGTTGGTCGATGCAGAGCAGGCAAATCACCGACATGGTTCTGCAGGCGCTGCACATGGCGGTATGGCGGCGCAAACCGAAGCAACGGGTACTGATCCATTCGGATCAGGGATCGCAGTTCACCAGCATGGACTGGGCGGCCTTCATCCGAGCTCACAATCTTGAGCACTCGATGAGCCGACGCGGCAACTGCCATGACAACGCCGTCGCCGAAAGCTTCTTCTCGTCGCTCAAGCGCGAGCGCATCCGGCGTCGAACCTACAAAACGCGCGAGGAAGCCCGGCAGGACGTGTTCGATTACATCGAGATGTTTTACAATCCGGTGCGCAAGCATGTCAGGAACGGGATGCTATCGCCCGTCAAATTCGAGCAGCAGCAGATTTTGCAAGCGGAATGCGGATTCCGACGATCGCGCGCAGGCATTCCAGTCTGATACCGCGCAGCGTTCCGATTTGATCGCGCGCAGTTGAAGCGGCTGATCGTTGGTCATGGATGTCACCTAAGTAGGCGGTTTGGTCAAGCGGCGGTTGAGGCCACCGGGCGGCGCATGGATTCACCTTCAAGTTCGAGCCGGTGTGCGTTGTGCACCAGGCGGTCCAGGATGGCGTCGGCGTAGGTCGGATCATTTATGGTCTGATGCCAGCGGGCCACTGGAAGTTGGCTGGTCACCAGCGTGGAACGCTGACCGTAGCGGTCTTCCAAGATTTCGAGCAGATGGTGCCGGGCGTTTCCGTCGAGCGGCTGAAGGCCCCAGTCGTCCAGGATCAGCAGATCGACCCTGGCGAGGCTTTTCATACGGCCCGCAATACGGCCATCGCCCTTGGCCAGCGTCAGTTCGTCGATCAGCCGCGGTAGCCGGGTGTAGAGGACCGATCGGTTATCCCTGCATGCCTTGTGTCAACGGCGGAGCAAAAGTCGGCCATTCGGCGGCGTAAAACCAGGCCATCGTGTTACATGCCGGGGGGAGTGGCGTGAGGGCGTAGCCCGAGGGCCACTCCCCCCGGCATTGGTGTAATTTTCAGGGTCTGGTTTTGGCCTTGCGGGCCCGGCTGTGCGCGAGGCGATAGCTTTCGCCGTTCATCTCGAGGATGCTGACGTGATGGGTCAGGCGATCGAGGAGCGCGCCTGTGAGACGCTCAGATCCGAAGGTTTCGGTCCATTCGTCGAAGGGCAGGTTGCTGGTGATGAAGGTGGAGCCGCGTTCGTAACGCTGGGAGATCAGCTCGAACAACAGTTCGGCGCCGGTCTTGGAGAGCGGCACAAAGCCCAGTTCGTCGATGATGAGCAGCTTGTATCCGGCCATCTGCTTCTGGAAGCGCAGAAGACGGCGCTCGTCGCGGGCCTCCATCATTTCGCTGACCAGCGCTGCCGCGGTGGTGAAGCCCACCGACAGTCCTTTCTGGCATGCTGCCAGTCCGAGCCCCAACGCTACGTGCGTCTTTCCGGTGCCTGATGGCCCCAGAGCGATGGCGTTCTCACGCCGCTCGATCCACTCGCAGCGCGCCATCTCGAGCACCTGCATCTTGTTGAGCCTGGGGATGGCGGCGAAGTCGAAGCTGTCGAGGCTTTTGACGGCGGGGAAGCGCGCGGCCTTGATGCGCCGCTCGACCATGCGACGCTCCCTGTCGATCATTTCCATCTCGACGAGGCGGGCGAGGAAGCGGATATGATCGACGCCTTCAGCGGCACATTGCCGCGCGAGCTTGTGATGCTCACGCAGGCACGTAGGCAGCTTGAGCGCCTTGAGATGGTGAGCGAGAAGGATCTCCGGGGCCTGATCGCTCATGCGGCCTCCTGCCGGTCGGAGAGCAGGCTCAGATAGGCTCTGGCAAAGGTCTTCTCGACCGTGGTGCGTGGCAGGAAGGGATAGACGTCCAGGTCCAGCCTGGGCGGTACGCGTTCGATCCGGCACAGGACGAGGTGCTTGACGGCATCGAAGCCGATGGCGCCAAGATCGATGGCCTGTTCGACCGCCGCCTGGAGATCGGCGAGGGTGAACGTTTCCAGCAGGCGCAGTACCTGCACATATTCGCGCCTGCCATGTTTGTGCATGCGCCCTTCCATCAACCGCTGCAGTGTCGTGAACGCTTCGGGCAGGTCCCAGCCCTGCAAAGGCGCAGCCTGGTCGAATGCGTTGATCTTCTGCTCGATCAGCGGGAGATAATGGAGCGGGTCGAAGACAACCTCCTCGCGGGCATAGCAACGAGGATGACGGGCGATGACTTCGCTGCGGCAGCCGATCACCACCTCATCGACATAGGCCCTGATCCAGACCTCCTGATGGCCCCAGGCCACCGGAACCGAATAATCGTTGGTCCTGTAGCGCACCAGGGATTGCGAGGAGACCCTCCCGCCTTTCTGATCGCAGGCCTCGAAGGGTGTAGCGGGCAGAGGCTGCATGGCCGCGAGATCGCGCTGCAGCCGCTCACCGATCGTCTCGCTCTGCCCGCGCACCTTGTCCTGCTGGCGCTTGCGGCATTGCTCCTCCAGCCACAGGTTGAACGCCTCCCAGGTCGGGAACTTCGGGATCGGCACCATGAAGTTGCGCCGGCAATAGCCTACCAGCCCCTCCACATTGCCTTTCTCGTTCCCCTTGCCCGGGCGAGCATAGCGGTCGCGGATCACGTAATGTGACAGGAAAGCGCTGAACAGCGTGGCACGCTGCCGCGTGCCGTCGGGCAGGATCTTCGTCACAAGGCAGCGATCGTTGTCATAGACGATCGAGCGCGGTACCGCGCCGAAAAACGCGAAGGCATGCACGTGTCCGTCCACCCAGGCCTCCGCCACCGCCGCCGGATAGGCCCGCACATAGCAGGCATCACTGTGCGGCAGATCGAGCGCGAAGAAGTAGGCCTTCTGCTCCACCCCGCCGATCTCCACCAGCGCTTCCCCGAAATCGGCCTGCGCATCTCCCGCAGGGTGCGCCAGCGGCACGAACATCTCCCGGCTGCGCTGTTCGCGCTCCCGGATGTAATCCTTGATGATCGTATAGCCGCCGGTGAAACCATGCTCGGTGCGCAAACGGTCGAATACCCGCTTCGCCGTATGGCGTTGCTTGCGCGGGACACTGCGGTCACCCTCAAGCCATCCATCAATGATCGCCACAAACCCGTCCAGCTTCGGGCGCTGCGGTACGGACTGGCGCCGGTAACCCGGCGGCGATGAAAACGACAGCATCTTGCGTACCGTTTCGCGCGACACATTGAAACGCTTCGCCGCCGCCCGTTGGCTCATGCCATCCGCGCAAGCCAGACGGACCTGAAGATAAAGTTCCACGCTGTAGATCCCCACACCTCCCTGACTCGGCAGAAAGGCTTCAAGGTGGACGACTTTTACGCCGCCCGCAGCAGGACTATCCCGCCGCTACCGTGGTCGAATATTGCTCCGCCGTTCTCAGCTCCGCCTTGAGCTTCGCCACTTCCTTGCGCAAACGCGCTATCTCCAGCTGCTCCGGCTTCATCTGGCCATGCCCCGGAAATGCCGATGCCGGATCGCTGCCAAAATCGCGCACCCAGTTGCGCAGCACCGTCTGGTGCACAGCAAGATCCCGCGATGCCTGTGAAACGCTGACACCGCGCTCCTTGATCAACCTCACTGCCTCGAGCTTAAACTCGCGCGTAAACTTCCTTCGTTCCATGTTGGTCCTCCAGTTCGATAAAACACCTTTTCTCGGTGTCCATCAAACCGGCAGCAGGCCAGATTTTGTCAGCGGAGTGACATCCTGGAACTGGACCGTCCCTCCCGAAAGCGTGGCAGGGGCCGCCGTTCCTTCCAGCGTGAGCTCCTGGCTCAGCTTCTCACGCAGGAAATAGGCACCGGTGATCCAGTCGAGCGCTCCATCAAAGGACGATCCATTGAGCTGCAGTTCCTGACTGAACTGGTTCTGCCAGACCTTCTGCCCATAATTGGCGATCGCCTTGTCGGTCGCGTCAAAGTCCAAACCGGCCGATTGCTTCAGTGTGCGATAAGCGGTGATCGATTTCAAGGTTGCACCGCCCAAATCCAGTTCGCCAGTCAGCGAGATACCGCGCAGACTGAGGTCGTTCGGCGGCCGATAATCCGAATAGAAACGGTCAAACTTGCCGATATCGGCACGTTGCTCCTCTGACACCAAATTACTGGTCGTCGTGCCCGGGGTGGCAGCGAGCAAGACCACCGCTGGCCCCGCGCCGTTCTGTTCCGTCATGTCTCCGCGGACTGTGAACTTTAGCGCGTCGGAAGGGCGGAAGAGCAACGACAAGCGTCCACTTACCGATTGCCGCTTGTTGAAGTTGCCTTTTCCCAAGCCTAGCTTGGACGTATTCGTTGGCGCTACGAGCACGTCGCCCCAGCCATCCTGCGTCAGCCCAACGACCGAACCGCCAATATAGAGCGTGTCGTTATCCGACAATTCGCGGTTGAATGAAAACTGTCCGCGCAACCCGTTGCGCGATGAGACTTCCATCATAGCCTGCATGCGCTCGGGAGCATCTGGCGAGCGCGTGATGTAACTGATAAGACCGCCAGTGGCGTTCTTGCCATAGAGCGTGCCCTGCGGCCCTCGAAGAACCTCGACACGTTCGACATCGACCAGGTCGAGATTGGCGCCTTGCGTGCGTGGATAATAAACGCCGTCAATATAGATGGCCACGCCCGGATCCATGTTGACAGTGAAGTCGCCCTGGCCAACACCGCGAAGAAAGAATTGGCCGGCTGAACCGCCATTGCCGGAGCCTGCGCTCAGCATGTTGGGAACTGATTGCGTGACCTCGGACAAATTCGTCACCGAGCGGTCCGCAAGCGCTGAGCCGGAAAGAGCGGTCACGGCAACCGGGACATTTTGCAGGCTTTCGGATGTGCGCCGCGCCGTCACGACAATGTCTTCATAGCCTTGTGTCTCACTGGACGGCTTTTGCGTCGGAGCCGTATCCTCGCTCTGCGCCGACGCGTTGACCGGAAAAGTCAGCGCGACCATCGCGACGCTCAGGGACGTCACGGTAAAAACCTTATCGAACTTCATACTTACCTCCCCTTATTCCTATCTAATCGTTCTGAATTTCATCAAAATCCGACGTCCCTGCCGACCTCTCAAACGGGAAGGCTCATGGGTTTCGCCGCTCCTATTCCAGCAGAAGAGCTTGCCGCGCCGAATACGCCGGTGCGTTCAAGTAAATTTGGCCAGCAGCATGCTGCTGCGAAATCAAAAATAGCTGAATGTCCCGAAGGGCGCTGGCGCAGGCACGCGTAAGAGCCGGCGAGTGCTGTGCTGACATCTAGTGTCATGTCCTCTTCCCAATGGGCCTCTTTGGTCTTGGCAGCCGCAAGGCATGCAGGGCGCTGAAACGCCTTGGGCATAGCTAGCTAGATTTCCGTATAATGCAATGCTTTTTACATCGGGTAAAATTGCGGCCGGGTTTTTTGCAGAGAATCCGCAATAGAATCCTGAACTTCAAGCTTCTTCCGACCGACGGAATCGGAAGAAAACCGTCGGTCCGTCGATCGAACGAGCAACGATTCGTCCATCCTCGTTGATCTCGCCAACAGTTCGCGAATTGGACAGCCGCGGCACACGTCGCTCTTGCGCCAGCGATCGCCGCTCAACCCGGGAGCCGCACGGCGAGGCAACTTCTAAACCCCAAACTTCCGTTCGGCTGTCGCGATAAGGGGCGGCACGCAATGGGAACCGCACACCCCCCGTCATGCGCCAATCTGGATTGTCGGCATTGGCCGGCGGTCATCAGCGCGCCTTCAAACGGCCGATCTGGCCAAGCGCCAACTCCTACGGGAGGGAATATGCAGTTGAATCACCCATCGTGGCCTGCGGCCTGCGGCAGCATTCAATGACTCATTGAATAAAGCTCATTGAGTCGCCGCGCCCGACGCCATGATTTGGCAATCGCGCGAGAATATTCGACGCGCTTCCAGACTTTCAGTCGGTATGGCTCTCTTTGGCACCGCCGCGCCGCCGCGAAGGCGACCCCGAAGCGGATTCAAGTGGCCACTTTCCGCCAAGCGCCTCCGTTAACTGCTTGCAGGACGCAAGCAGTTGTGGAGCAATTGCGTTGTCATCCGGTGCTAGCATTCCTTCATAGGCCAGGGCCGAGGCAACTAATACCAAACGTCCCTGGAGATCGAATACCGGCGCCGCGACAGCGCGAAGACCCGGGATGAGATCGCCCTTCACCATAGCAAGTCCAGATGCTCGAACGTCGTCCAGAATTGCATTCGCATCCCCGATCGCGCGCTTTTCTGCGCGCATAACGGTCTTCCCAATCCGTTCAATAAGGGCTGGATCGCCGAAGGCACAAAAAACGCGTCCCGTTGCCGAGCGGAGCGGAGGGAGCACGGATCCGATCGCCAGTGAGGTGATTACAGGAGGCGTACCATCGAACCAGCGGATAATTGTCGGTCCGGCGTCGCCCCAAATGGCCACGAGGCAGGTGCGTCCGGAATCCTTCGCGAACTGTGCGAAGACGTCATCGGCCATCGCGAAAATATCTATTCGAGACAAAGCCGCCAGACCAAGCCGTATAGCTCCGGCGTCTAAATCGTACAGGCCGGAGCGCTGTTCCTGTTTGACCATCTCAGCTTCCATGAGGCTGCTGAGATAGCGATGCGTCTGGCTCGCCGAAAGCGCTGCCGCTTGGGCGATTGACGATAGATTGGCGGCTCCCTTTTGTGACGCGAGCGCGGACAGGACACGCAACCCTACCCCAACGGATTGGATCCCGCGACGTTTGACACTCTTTTCATTGGAAACCACTTGGCCGATCCCTTGCTGTTTAGGACCGGGTAGCATGGACCTTGGCAACCCACCATACCATGTCGTGAGCCGCCGAACGAACGGAAAGCCGGTGCGGGAACCAGTCCCGCACCGGTGGGAGAGCCTGCCTCCGCCAGCTTGCGCGGGCGGAGGCAAGCTGGTCAGAAGCGTGCGCCCACTTGCACGCCGATGCTTCTCCCGCGGCTCATATAGATGCTGTAGCCACCTGGGATCAGTGCCGTGGCGACACCATATTCCTTGTAGGCCTTGTCGGTGAGATTGCGCACGAATACCGATGCTTTCCACCAGGAATCGACCGGAGTCACGGCGAGGTTCAGGTCAACCAATGCCAGGCCCTTTTGATAGCCGAGCGGATCGTCGTTCGTGCCGACATAATATCCAGATTTGGCCATAACCGAGACGCCCGGCGTGACGCGCAGATCGCCAGCCTCGATATCATAGGAGACGTTCAGGGTCCCGCTATACTTCGACTGGAACGGTGTGGGTCTCCCGGACAAGTCCTGCATGCAGACCGTTCCCGGGGGCGCTGCCTCGATTTGTTCCACCGTGCACACACCATTGGGAAAATCCCTGAACGTTGCGTCGAGATAGTTCGCAGTCGCATTGATGCGCAGACCGGTCACCGGCACGAATGTGACTTCGGCTTCGACGCCCTGGGTCCGGGCCTTGCCTACGTTGGTCGTAAATTGCGATGTCCCGAGGAAGGCCGAGAGTTGCAGATCCTCAAACGTGGTTCGGAAGACACCGAGAGAATATTCGAGCATGCGGTCGCCCGTGATCCCTTTCACGCCGACTTCGAACGACGTTGCAGTCTCAGGCGCAAACATAGCCTCTTCGCGGCTGACACCGTTCGCCGGAGTGCCGCCATACGCAATATCCACCCCGCCCTGCTTGGCGCCCTTCACGAATTTGCCGTAGAACATGATGTCGCTGTTCGGCTTGTACTGGATCACGACCTGCGGCTGGAAATGATATTCCTTGCGCTTGAGATCCTTGAACTCATGGCAAACCGCGGCAAACCCGGCCTGCACGAGCGCACATAGCGCTGGATCAGTTTGTGCCAGCACATCAGCCTGGGACGTGTCGAAAGTGACATTGGTGACCAATGGCGCTGCCAAGGACGATTGGTCCGTATTCTGGTGGAGGATGGCGTAGCGTGCACCGGCAGTTACACTGAACTCGTCCGTCAAATGCGCAGTAAGGTTTGCAAAAACGGAGTAATTTTTGTTGCGCTGGTCGATGTCCACGTAGCGCCCCAAAGCTGGCAGGGGAACGGCGATGGCCGGAAAGTTCGCATCGACCACGGATGCGGCTTTATATTTATTGTCTTCGAAATAACCACCAAAGGTGTAATCAATGCTTCCCGTGTTCACAGTGAAGCGCAATTCTTGGCTAAACTGCTGATAGTGCGTGAACAGGAAGTTGAGATAGTCGGGCAGATCGGACGTGTTGCTCTGCGACCCGCCGGCTCGCGTGTTCAGATACGCAGTGGTAGAACTGATCGTCCCGACGCCTGCATCATAGCTGATATCGGCCTGATATGTCTCGTGCCGCACCTCCACAAATTCGGGCGAGAAGAACGGGGCGCCGGAGGCCGTCGACGTCCTGTAATCGTCGAGCGTGATGTCCGTCTGCTGTCGGTTCGGATTAGTCGACTGTCTGATCTGCTGCCCGGTGCCGCCATTGTCGCGCACGCGGTCATATTCGGCCTTGAGCGAGATCGTCAGGTCGTTGGTTGGCGTCAGGCGAAGAGTACCGCGGACCGCCCGGTTGCGGAATGTTGGTTCGTCACGGCCGGTGAAATTGTTACGGAGCCAGCCCTTGTCGAGGTTTTGAAAGAAGCCCGCGACGCGAAAGCTTGCCCAGTCGCTGAGCGGCACCGTGACGCCGCCCTGGACGATCGTTTCGTCGTGGTTGAATTCATAAGATGCCGATGCATCAGCCTCGAACTCCGACCCAGGCTGCTTTGTCGTAATGTTCAACGCGCCAGCGGTCGTGCTGTTGCCGTATAGGAGAACCTGCGGTCCCTTGAGAACTTCGACCCGTTCAATGTCGAAAAGCGGAAGGCGCGCATGAAGATCGCGGCTGTAGGACACGTTGTCGGTGAATTTGCCGACCGATTGTGCGAATTGCGTTCCATAGGTACCGAACCCGCGCAGGTTTGTGGTCGGAGCGTTACCGGCCAGCGACAGGGTGAAGTTTGGAACGATAGTGACCAGATCGGTCAATCGCGCGATGTTGGCATCCTGCAACTTCTCGCCGGAGACGGCGAGTATCGAAACGGGGACGTCACGCAGTCTCTCTTCACGTTTTTGCGCCGTGACGACAATATCCTGGATGCCGGCGCTCGTAACATCTTCCGCCGTATCGGCAGCGGTGGCCGATGCCGTGGACTGCGCGAAGGCATTGCTTGACATCATGCCAAGGGTGATTGCCGTTCCGGCAAATAATGCTTTACGAATACGCGTATTTTTATGGGTAACCAACATAGTTCCTCCCCTGATTGTCATTTTATTATCTGACCTCTTGAACCTTAGTGAATATGCATTCTTGTGTCAACGGCGGAGCAAAAGTCGGCCATTCGGCGGCGTAAAACCAGGCCATCGTGTTACATGCCGGGGGGAGTGGCGTGAGGGCGTAGCCCGAGG
>Ga0265296_1003879_pt1 | contig 13445 bp, 11 predicted proteins | sample MunlanPumphouse1_FD_189073 | JGI IMG/M metagenome (GOLD analysis project Ga0265296, IMG submission 189073) | Groundwater microbial communities from a municipal landfill in Southern Ontario, Canada - Pumphouse #1 | ecosystem: Environmental > Aquatic > Deep subsurface > Groundwater | place... | reverse complement strand
CATTTATCCCTTCTTTTTCTAATACTTTTGCAAAAGAACGCAATAATAAATCATCTTTCTTATGCGCCAATTTTGACAGAAGGGATATTGCCTTGGCATCAGGTTTTATCCCAGAAAACATCGATGCTTTAGTCACCCCCCCAACCATTATTACATTACTGATCTGTTCCTTCTTAAATATTTCGATTAACCTTTGAAGTTGTCCCACATCAATCCAGAAGATTCTGTCAACGTATTTTTCAAGGCTATCAAGAGTCTCTCCTCTATGAGCAACAGCTGTCACTTTTAAATTCTTTTGCGCTAAAACCTGGGCAAATACAATGGGTAGTTTACCGTTTCCAGCAATTAAGCCGATCTTTTCCATTATCTACAGATACCTCTTTCAGATTTTTGGATAAACCCTACAAGACTGTTAACCTCTTCTGAATCAGGAAGTTCGAGCTTCACTTTCTCTAATGCATTATTTAGGGTCATGCCTGATCTAAATATAATCTTGTAGGCCTTCTTAAGGTTGTTTATTGTGGCTTCGGAAAAATTGTTTCTCTTAAGCCCTGTAATATTCAGGCCAAATAATCTAGCTCTATTGCCCACAGCCATAACGTAGGGGGGGACATTCTTAGAAACCGCTGAGGCCCCCCCAATAATTGAATAAGCCCCAACCCTAACAAACTGATGGATGGCAACTAATCCACCAATAATCGCAAAGTCTTCTATTTCAATGTGCCCAGCAAGGGTAGCGGCATTGGCCATTATGATATTGCTTCCTATTTTACAGTCATGGGCTACGTGGCAATATGCCATAAGAAAGTTATTGTTCCCTAACGTTGTTACACCTCCACCATGGGAGGATGCCCTATTTATGGTTACAAACTCTCTGATAGTATTATCGTCACCAATGATCAAATCAGATTTTTCCCCTTTAAACTTCAAATCCTGCGGAGGGGTTCCAATGGATACAAATTGATATATATGACACCGCTCCCCTATCTGTGTAAATTTTTCTATTGTTACATGAGAGCTTACATTTGTATCCTTACCAATCTTGACATTCTCGGCTATTATAGAATATGGTCCTATTTCCACCCCTTCATCTAACTCTGCCTTTGGATGAACAATCGCTGTTGGATGTATCATTTTGTAAAATTCTCCTCGGAATGCGGGGGCAGACCCGTAGCATAGTTCAGTTCAGAGTTCACAGTTCAGGATTCAGGGTTCAACAGTGAACGGTGAACGGTGAACCGTTTGAAAATGTTGGGTCAGACCACAAATCCCATAATTTATATTACTTATTAGATATTATACCTTGCAATTCGCCTTCAGCAACCAAAGATTCCCCAACGAACGCCTTGCCACTAAATCTCCACAGGAAACTTCTATGTTTAATTACTTCTACTTCAAACCTTACTTGATCACCTGGCAATACAGGTTTTCTAAATTTAACTTTATCTATGCTGGAAAAGTAAAAATTCTTATCCTTAACCCTTTCAGGTTCATAACTCAAAAAAGCCAGGACTCCCCCGGCCTGAGCCATTGCCTCAATTAACAAAACTCCAGGCATAATAGGGTAATCAGGAAAATGCCCTTGGAAAAAGGGTTCATTAAAAGTAATATTTTTGATAGCTACAATCCTTTTTCCCTTATCCATTTCTAATATCCTATCAATTAAAAGAAAGGGGTACCTATGGGGCAAAACCTTCATAATACCTATAATGTCTAACATTTTATCCCTCCAGTTCAGATTTGATTTTTTTCTCTATCTTTTCTACCTTTGATTCTAACTCTTTTAAAGACTTTCTCATTTTCGGCAACTTGGTAATACATACCTGGGACTTTAACCACTCTTTATGAGGGATTGCCGGAATGCCTGAAACAATCTGGTTTGGTGCTATATCTTTAGTAATGCCAGACCGCCCTCCAACCGTAACATTATCCCCTACTTTCAGATGACCCCCTACACCAACCTGACCGGCTAAAACAACATTATTGCCTATTTCTGCACTTCCTGCTATAGCCACCTGGGCAACTATAATTGTATCCTCTCCAATAATTACATTATGACCAATTTGTACCAGATTATCGGTTTTAACCCCCCTTTTAATCCAGGTTTTCCCCAGGGCTGCACGATCGATGGCATTGTTGGCACCGATTTCCACATCATCATCAATCTGGACTATACCAACCTGGGGAATCTTGTGGTACACCTTCCCATCTTTGGCAAAGCCAAAACCATCACTACCAATAACAGTCCCGCAATGGATTATAACTCTTTTGCCAATTTTGCATCCTTCACGGATAGAGGTATTTGCATAGACTACAGTATCTTCACCAATGTGTACATCATCACCAATATATACCCCAGGATACAGGGATACCCTGTCCCCAATCCTCACATTGTTACCCACATATACAAAAGGATAAATAGATACATCTATTCCAATCTCTATATTATTCCCAATAACGGCGTTTGGATCAATACCTCTTGCATGGTAAGGCTTTTTGTGAAATAAGCCGGCAATCTTTGCGTAAGCCAGGTAGGGGTTATCAGTACACAGAAGGGGTTTTTCAGAATCTTTAAAATCGGAGGAAACTATTATTGCAGAAGCTTTAGTGGTTCTTACCATCGACAAATACTTGGGGCTGGCAATAAAGGTTATCTCCCCATTTTTTGCTTCATCGATACTGCTTATTCCGGCAATGATAATATTAGCATCACCTGTCACTTTACCATTGATAAAATCTGCCAACTCTTGCAGACTCTTCTTTATCATTTTTCCCCCTACATAAGGTAATAGTTCACAGGTTATATTAAAAGGCTATTAGGCTGTAGGCTACAGGCTAATAGCCTTTTATTAGTACGAACCCATTACTTGCTTTGTTTTCTCTGCTCATTGTGGGCTTTTATAACTTTATCGGTCAGATCCACAACATCAGAGGCATAGAGTATTCCACTCCTGGTCTTTTCAAGTATTATGGTATAATTGCCTTCTCCCCCAATTTTGTTAATGCTCTTTCTCAACTCATCAATTATCTTTTGACTAATTTCGATCTCTTCGCGTTTAAATTCATCCTGAGAGTCTTTATATAACCTCTCAATATCCCTCAATTCTTTCTGGTATTCTTTTTCTTTTTCCGTTCTTGCCTTTTCGCTCAATATTAAACCCTGTTTTTCTATGCTGTCCTTCAGCTTTTTTAGTTTCTCTTGTTTTTCTCCAAGAGTTTTTTGAACCTTTATTGCTTTTTCAGAAAGGATTTTTTGTGCTTCCTTCCCTGTATCAGACATATTTAATGCCTTCTGCAAGTCAACATATCCTATCTTAAGAGTATCAGCTCCTAAAACAAAATTAGGAAAAGATAACACTAGAGATAAAATAAAAATCAAACCTAGTTTTTTCATTTTTAACTCCTTCTAAAAATTTAGTTGGCAAAAAGGATTCCAGTGTTCAAATACTTACTTTCTAAGGATTTTGTTAGTATCTTAAGCACCCCTCTCGAATCCTTGGACCCTCGACTCCCCGAATCCTGATGTTTTAACCACTAAAACATCACCCCTATAGCGAACTCCCAGTTGCTCTGTTTTTCGCCAGGCCTAGGAGCTATATTATACCCCCATTCAAGTCTAAGGGGACCTATTGGTGAATACCATCTTATACCAGCACCAACGCTGGTCCTCAGTCCACTCAGGCTATAATTTTCGTTGTCATCGAAGGTATTTCCCGCATCAAAGAAGACTAAACCTTTAATCCCTGCTTTTTTTAACAGGGGAAAAATATACTCTATATTGAACAGCAATTGTTTATTCCCGCCAATAACATCACCAGTAGCAGGGTCCTTAGGACCTACGGAATATGCCTTAAAACCTCTGAGGCTGTTTATCCCCCCCAAAAAGAACCGTTCAAAAAGAGGTAACTCTCTGCCTTGATTGCCATGTGCAAATCCAATCCTTGCACGAGACATAAAGACAGTATCCCAAGATAAGGGGAAAAACCACGTTGTATTAGCATAATACTTTGTGAAATAATTGGTGCCTCCCAAAACACCGCCTGCATACTCAATTGCTATGCTGTTTTCTGATCCCTTTGTTGGAAATATTCGGTCATCCTTTGAATCCCTCACCAGAGAAAGTACTATACTGCTCGTAACAGTTTTCCCCTCCTGCTCTTTTATTACTGTAGCAGCAGTATCCAGGACATTAGTTATATTCACGTTTTCATATTTGTAAGTCGCATACGCCCTGGTATAATCCTCCGTTATTGGGAAACCAAACCTGATATCACCACCCTGAGAGTGTTTGCTATAGTCCAGGTAATCTCTTTTAACATCATAAATGTCAAAACCAGCAGATACAGGCGTATCAAAGAGCCAGGGTTCGGTAAACCCTAGGTTGTAGCTCGAGCTTTGTCCACCCAGGCTAGCAACAAAAAATAAATTCTGCCCTCTTCCAAACAGATTGTTTTGAGTTATATTGAACATGCCAATAACATTGTCAACAGAACTGTAGCCGGCTCCCACACTTACTGCCCCTGTTGGTTTTTCCTTTACCTTAATATTGAGATTAAGCTTCTCATCATCAGTACCTTTTTCATTATCAAAACTGACCTCTTCAAAGTAACCCAATCTATTTACCTTTTGGTAACTCTTGCTCAATTTTTCTTTGTCATACAGGTCACCTTCTACAACTTTTAACTCTCGTCTAATTACCTTATCTCGGGTTCTAGTATTCCCGGTTATGGAGATCCTCTCGAAATACACCTTTTTGCCCTTATGGACATCAAGGGTTAAATCAACCAATTGAGTTTCTCTATCAATAGAGGTTAAAGGTGTTACATCAGCAAATGCATATCCGGCTCCAGCATATTTATCAGTAAGATTAACTACGTCTTTTCTGAGTAACTGACGACTGAATATTTTTCCTGTGGTCATGTTTAATTTCTTCAGAAGTTCCTCTTTTTCCTCTATTAAGTCACCTTTAATATCGACTTTCCCGACCTTAAACTGTTTGCCTTCATTAATCGGAACAGTAATATATATCCAGTCTTTATCGTGGGTTATCTCAGGTTTGCCAACTTTGATATCTATATAACCGTTATCGCTATAAAATGCGATTATCTTGTCTTGGTCTTGTTGTAGAACATCCTCCTTTAATACCCCAGAATCAGTTAACCAAGAAAAGAAACCCTTTTCATCTGTCTGAATAATACCCCTCAATTCTTTATCACTGTACGCCTTGTTATCAATAAATCTAATATTCTTTATTTTGGTTTTCTTATTTTCCGTAATCCTTAAATCTACTATAGCTTCCTTTCTTTTCAAATAGTACACTTTATAGTCAACTTCTGCTGCCCAATACCCTTTATCCCTGTAGAATTTAAGTACACTTTTGATGCTGTCCTCTATTTTGTTGAAATTCAAAATTGTGCGGGGTTTAATACCTATGACTTCCATAATGTCTTTTTTTTCAATAAACCTATTACCACTTATATCAATTTCCTTGATAGAGGGTTTTTCACTAACAACAAAGGTTATTTCCTTGCCCGATGGGGTATCTGCCTTAGAAACGTTCACATCTTCAAAATAATTCATCTCGTAAATGCGTTTTATATCTTCCCGCAAGGTCTTTTGTGATAGCACCTCCCCTTCCTTACTCTCAATATGAGATTTAATGGCATCTGCTTCAATTCTATCATTCCCCTTGATATATATCTTAACGATTATATCTTTCCCCAGTAATTTCAGGTTAATGTGTCTTGCCAACTCAGCAAGTTTGGAGGTCAAACTATCCAGATCCCTGCCATCAATATAAATCCTGATGGGTGATTTATGCCCTCTAATCTCTAAAACTCTGGTGTCAAGGCTAATGCCTTTTCCTATCTTTGTAAAACTGCCCCAAATTACAAAGTCCGCACCTACTTTAATACCAACTCTCCTTACAAAATCTTCATCTATCTCCCCTTCTGATTTTCCCTTTAATTCGGCTTCCAGTACAGATTTTTCTATAAAAGAAGTCCTTTCATTTTCTTTGATATGAGAGATCATAATGTCTGATATTTTCTCTTTTAAATAGCCCAGGTTTTCTGGGCTATTAATCTGAAAAGGAAAGATGCCAATTTTTATAGCTTCTTGGCCATAAGCAATCTGGCAACTCAAAAAGCACACCAAAAGAATCAATATCTTTTTAAACATCGAGGCTAGGTTTCCTCCTAATTGATAACTATCAGGTTACTACTCAGGTTGTTTAGACTGTAGGCTGAAGACTGTTAGTCACTGCGCCCTGTCAGGTTTGTTCAGACTGTAGACTGAAGGCTGTTAGTCACCTCCCACAGGCTAACTGCCTACAGCCTATCCACCTGAGCAGTTAAGACAAGACATCTGAAACAATCATGCCATCCAATAGGCTTACCCTGCGAGGCATTTTATCTGCCAGTCTATTATTATGCGTAACCACAACCAAGGTTATCTTAAGTTCTCTATTCAAATTAATCAACAAATCTTGCACTGAATCCCCTGTCTTTGTGTCCAAATTACCTGTGGGTTCATCGGCAAGTATTACCTCAGGTTTAAGTATCAATGCTCTGGCAATAGCTACCCGTTGCTGTTCACCCCCCGACAACTCACCAGGTTTGTGGGTAATCCTATCTTTCAAGCCAACCTTCTGGAGTATATTCTCAGCTTCAATGCAGGCGTCTTTCTTTTTGATCCCTCGGATTAAGGCTGGCATCATCGTATTTTCAAGGGCATTAAATTCAGGGAGGAGATGATGAAATTGAAATATAAAACCAATCGTTCTATTTCTAAACCCTGCTAGTTTTTTGTCGTCCATTAAAAAGAGATCTTCAGCGTCATAAAAGACATTGCCTGAAGTGGGCCGTTCTATTGCTCCAAGTATGTGAAGCAACGTACTCTTTCCTACCCCTGAAGCCCCTACAATAGAGAGCATATCGCCCTTCTTAATATCTAAATCTATACCTTTGAGAACCTCTACCGTTTTATTATTAGATTCAAAGGTCTTATACAGATTTCTTGCTCTGATAGATACGGTACTCATTCCTATTCATACCTTAACGCTTCAGCTGGAAGCAATCTAGAAGCCTGCCATGAGGGATACAGAGTAGCGAGAAAACTTATTCCAATAGCAGAGATAGCTATCAAAATGGAATCTACACTGCCTATCCTAAAGGGGAGGGTAGATATATAATATACATCACTGGGCAGCTTTATAAATTTGTATTCGCTGAGGAGAAAACCCAAAGCATAGCCTCCAATTGTTCCAAGCAAGGTGCCGACAACCCCAACTACTAATCCCTCAATAATAAATACCTTCATTATACTACTGGCAGTTGCCCCCATAGATTTAAGGATAGCGATATCCTTATTCTTCTCCATAACTACCATGATAAGGGTACTAACTATATTAAAGGCTGCTACCATGATTATTAGAATCAAGATTACAAACATTGTAATCTTCTCCAGCTTTAATGCAGCAAACAGATTCCTGTTCATTTCCATCCAATCCTTTGTCCAATATGAATAACCTAAATCCCTCACAATCCCGGAAGCAATCTCTTTCACTCTATAAATATCATCAGTCTTAACCTCTATACCTGTAACAACACCGGGCATATTAATAAAGTCTTGAGCATTCTTCAGTGAAATATATAAAAAAGAGGAATCATATTCATACATCCCAGATTCAAAGATACCGACAATCTTAAATTTCTTCATTCTGGGCACCATACCCATGGGGGTCATAACACCCATGGGCGAAATCAGATTTACCGTATCACCGTAGAAGATTCCTAAATTCCTCGATAACTCCTTACCAATAATAATTCCAGGATAGTTAGCACTATTGCTAGGCCCCTCTAGGTTCAGCAAACTTCCCTCTTTCATATTTGATCCTATGTTTATTACCTTCCCAATTGTTTTAGGATCAACCCCTCGTAAAACTACTCCCAGAGAACCGGATTTTGAACTTAGCATTGCCTGCGTATATATAAATGGAGTTGCGGATTTCACCCCTTTTACCTTCTCAATTTTTTTTATTATCCCTTCATAATCATCCAACCCTTCGCTCTGTTTCAGCACTACTATGTGAGAATAGTATCCCAGGATCTTGCCTGTAAGATCCTCCTTAAACCCAGTCATGACCCCTATTACCACAATAAGGGTCATAACCCCTATGGCTACTCCTCCAACAGATATAAGGGTAATAATAGATATAAAAGTCTGTTTTCTCTTAGCTTTTAAATATCTTAACCCGATAAATAGCTCGTAAGACATACTGTCCTTAAATTGGTTCTATTTGTTCGGTTAGTTCTGATTAACGTTTATTGACGTCCTCCCCTACTGATTTCCGCACAACAGCAGGCACAACAGCGGGCTTAAGCCCGCTGTTATATGTTCAACATCAAACCAATCAAACCAATCAAACAACTCTATTCACCTGCGTCCAAAAAGGAAAATTCCTATACGATCAAGTCACACACACTTACTCCCGTCTCCTCAGTTGGGGGAACAGAATTACGTCGCGAATAGAAGCAGCATCGGTAAAAAGCATAACCAGCCTATCTATTCCAATGCCTTCACCAGCAGTGGGAGGCATACCGTATTCTAAAGCTTTGATAAAATCCTTGTCTAACATACCAGACTCATCATCACTTTCTCCCTTTTGTCTAAGTTCCGTTAAAAACCTTTCCTTTTGATCTATTGGGTCATTAAGTTCTGAGAAAGCATTTGCTATCTCTCTTCCGCAGATAAAAAGTTCAAACCTATCAACCTCATCCGGGTTTTCATCGTTCCTGCGAGACAGGGGGGAGGTATCCGTGGGGTAATGAGTAATAAAAGTAGGTTGAATTAAATTGGGCTCTGCAACTTCTTCGAAGATTTGGGTCAAAAGATTACCTAAGCTGATTTTTCTATCCACCTGAAGTCCAATCTTTTGTCCATATTCCATTAGTTTTTCTTTATCCCTGAGAACCCCTTCCTTAAGTTCACTGTATTTTATTATCGCTTCTTTTATAGTCAAACGTCTCCAGGGTGGTGTAAAATCGAGTTTCACACCTTGGTATTCAAACTCTAAACTATTAAAGAGAGCCCTTGCAATACGAGTTAACAACTCTTCTGTGAGATCCATAAAATCCAGATAGGTGGCATAGGACTGATAAAACTCCAGCATGGTAAATTCTGGGTTATGCTGGGTTGATATTCCTTCATTCCGAAAATTTCGATTAATCTCATAGACCCTTTCCAATCCACCAATAACCAATCGTTTTAAATACAATTCCGGGGCAATTCTTAGATAGAGATCCATACCCAGTGTGTTATGATAGGTTTTGAATGGACGGGCAGTAGCTCCTCCAGGTATAGACTGCATCATTGGAGTCTCAACTTCTAAAAAGTCTCTTTCATTAAGAAATTCTCTAATAAGCTGTATGATACAAGTTCGTTTGTAAAGTATCTCTCTCGCCTGGGGATTAACAATTAAATCCAGGTATCTCTGTCGGTATCTGGTCTCGATATCTACTAACCCATGCCATTTTTCTGGAAGGGGTCTTAATGCCTTGGTTAAAAGTTTAACCTCGTCAACATATACCGTTAATTCCTGGGTCTTGGTTCGGAAGGGTTTCCCAATAATACCAATAAAATCACCAATATCGAATTTTTTGGAAATTCTAAAATTCTCTTTCCCAATAAGGTCTTCACGTATGTATGCCTGAATTTTACCCTTTCTGTCCTGTATATGCACAAAGATAGCCCTACCGAAATTGCGAATGGCTATTATCCTTCCAGCAAGAGAAAATTTTTCCTTTACCTTTTCTAAATCCTCATTACCTTTATCTTTATATTCTTCTAAAATGTCCTGAGTAACGTGGGTCACTTTAAAGTTATTAGCGTAGGGATTTATGCCTTCTCGCCTTAGCTCTTCGATCTTCTTAACCCTCTGTAATATAAGTTGACTCTGCTCATCCATCTTGTGCCTTTCACCTCTTAAAGAAAAATAATTTAAGTTTTGAAGGTTATCGCAATTTGCTTTTGTAGTCAAGTCAAAAGAATTGGGTGCAGAGCAACCTGCCAAATTCTTCTTGACATCACACATTGTTAACATATACTCTTCGAGAGCTTTGGAGTAATTACCCCTGAGAGCCAATTCATACTTTTTTAAAGCTCTCTAAATACAAGACATCGAGGGAAAGAGTTACGTACCATGGAGAATAATCCTACAAGAGGAAGGGTGATTGCTGTCTGCATCAGCAAAGATAAGAGTACCAAGAAGGAAAATATAAATAGAGGCAAGGTAATCAAAGGCTTTGGCTTGGAAGGCGACGCTCATGCCGGCAATTGGCATCGTCAGATAAGTCTGCTCTCTATTGAGAGCATCCAAAAGATGAGGGATAAGGGGCTGGATGTTGGTCCTGGAAATTTTGCTGAGAATATAACCACACAGGGAATTGATTTATTAAAACTGCCTATTGGAACAAAACTCACCATAGGCAAACATGCCCTGCTGGAGGTAACCCAGATTGGTAAGGTCTGTCATGCCAGGTGTGCTATCTTTTACGAGGCTGGCGACTGTGTGATGCCAAAGGAAGGGATATTTGCAAGGGTGCTAATAGATGGCATAATAGAGATTGAGGATGAAATAGAGGTGGTGAAGTGATATGAGATTAGTGGATGAGATAAAATTTGATGAAAAGGGGCTAGTACCTGCCATCATCCAGGATTACAAAAATAATGAAGTACTAATGCTTGGTTATATGAATAGAGAGGCAGTTAGTAAAACCTTAGAATCCGGCAAAGTCCATTTCTGGAGCCGCTCGAGAGGCAAGATGTGGGTAAAAGGAGAAACCTCCGGACATACCCAAAGGGTCATGGATATATTCTTCGACTGTGATATGGATACAATACTAGTAAAGGTAGATCAGAAAGTAGCAGCATGTCATACTGGATACAGGAGCTGTTTTTACAGAAAGACAAAGGGGGATGACTTGATAATCTGTGGTGAAAAGGTATTTGAGGAGAAAGAGGTCTATCAAAAATAAACCAAAACTATCATGATATAATTTCTTTAGACCTACCCCCCCTGCCAGGTTTGTTTTAGCTCTACAATATTAAGAACTTGTGCTGTAGCTCTATTTGCGAGGCAACTTAAGGACCTGGGTTGCTATCACCGTTCGTTGGATCTCTGAAGAACCGCCCCAGATAGTTAAACTTGTTGAGTTAATCCAGCCCATGGTTGCCTGGTGTATGGAATTACCAAACTCTTCAAGGTTATACCAGGACTGGCCATAGGGTCCTAGCGCCTCTATATTCAAGTCCATTACGCGCCGATAAAGCTCGGAACCGTAGACCTTCAGAAATGATGCCTCGGGACCGGGTGCCGAGCCAATCTTTAACTGCGACAGTATTCGAAAGAAGGTATACAAGAGGGAGTTACAGTCTACCTCCAATGCTGCCAATTTCCTCCTGAAGGCAGGATCCTGTATCAGAGGTTTCCCTCTATAAATGGTTTTTCCTGAATTTTTGCGGACCGTCTCAATGGCATAAATCAGTTCGCCGACTGGAAAGGCATTTAACCGTTCATGTTGCAGGAGCGCCCCGGCAAGTTTCCAGCCTTCACCCATCTTCCCCACTAAATTTTCTTTGGGGACCCGAACGTCATCAAAGAAAACCTCACAGAAAGGCGCGTGGTCCGTCAATGCCTCAATAGGGCGTATAATTATGCCGGGGGTTTTCAAGTCTGCAAGCAAGAAACTGATACCTTCCTGCTTTTTTCCGGATGAATCCGTTCGCACAAGCAAGAAAATCCAATCGGCATGGTCCGCCATGCTTGTCCATGTCTTCTGCCCGTTGAGAACAAAGTGATCCCCTTCGAGTACAGCCTTCAAATTCAGGCTTGCCAGGTCCGATCCGGCATTGGGTTCCGAAAACCCCTGACACCAAATAGTCTTACCGGACAACATATCAGGGATGAACCTATCCTGTTGCTCTTTGGTCCCATGCTGCAACAGCAACGGGGCCAACATTCCGAGCGAAACGAGTTTGGTTTTAAGCCTGGGCGCACCGCAATGGCTGTACTCATAATTGAAGATAAATTGTTCCGTCTCGCTCAAACCTGCGCCGCCCAACTCTTTAGGAAACTCGGGAACAATCCACCCTTTCTCATAAAGGGTCTTGTGCCACTTAAACATCAGACCGTGTTCAAGGGTGCTTCCTCCAAGCGTTTGGTCCTTAACATCAGGAGGGGTATTCTCTTCAAACCATTTCCTCACTTCCTCCCTAAATCTTTCTTCATCACTCGAATAGGAAACTTTCATCTTTTTAACCCCCTCTAATAACCGCTTAGTCTTGTGTACCGATCGAGATGGTAATCGGTATCTCCAAAAAGGATTTCAGATACCTTTGCCCGCTTTAGGAAAAAACCGATATCCCCTTCATTCGTAAATCCAATCCCTCCAAATAGTTGAATAGCCGCCTTGGTTATCTCCATATAGGCGGAAGAACACTTTGCCTTTGCTATGGATACGGCCAAGGCCCTCTCGTCGGTCTTTTCATCTATGGATGCGATGGCATAATATACGGAAGAGAGAGCCAATTCCTTCTGGATAAACATGTCCGCAGCCTTGTGCTGAGGCGTCTGGAATGTCCCAATCGGCTTCCCGAACTGCGTTCTCTCGGAAAGATACGCAACCGTCAAATCGATACTAGCCTGCATCCCCCCGACCATCTCCGCACAAAGGCCTGCGGTGGCTTGATCAATAGCCTCGGACAGCAGAGGATATCCTCTACCCACTTCACCGATGACATTCCTGCCAGGGACTGAGACATCCTTTAATTCCAGGATACATGCGTTACGTCCATCCATGGTCTTCAACGGCGTCAGTTCAACACCCTCTTCCTGAGGGGAAACCATGAAAAGAGTTATGCCGTCTCTATCTGCCACAGACCCCGACGTGCGGGTTGTAATCACGAACCTGTCCGCAGAGAGGCCGTCGAGCACGAATATTTTCTTGCCCGAAATAGAATATATATCGCCTTTTTGCTCGGCTGATGTTGCGCAGAAATTGATATCGTATCGTCCATCATTTTCCAGATATGCGGCGGTTACCATCAAGTCACCGGAAACCACCCCGGGTAGTACCTCATGCTTTTGGGATTCGGAACCGCCCATCAGTACAAGATTTCCCCCGAGCAATACATTTGATATCCAGGGTTCCGGCAGAAGTCCTCTGCCGAATTCCTCCAACAACACCATTACAAAAGCAAAATCCAGTTCAAGCCCACCATATTCTTCGGGGTATATAAGCCCCATCCACCCCAGTTCGGCCATCTTTTTCCATACCTCTTTGGAATATCCCAACGGATCATTACGCAGGTCTCTCAAACGATCAAATGAATGGTCCTTTTTGACGAAGGAAGCAACGCTTTCCTTCAAACTTAGGTGCTCGCTA
>Ga0265296_1003877_pt1 | contig 13455 bp, 16 predicted proteins | sample MunlanPumphouse1_FD_189073 | JGI IMG/M metagenome (GOLD analysis project Ga0265296, IMG submission 189073) | Groundwater microbial communities from a municipal landfill in Southern Ontario, Canada - Pumphouse #1 | ecosystem: Environmental > Aquatic > Deep subsurface > Groundwater | place... | reverse complement strand
TTAAACAAAAATTCCGCTGAAAAGCGGAATTTTTGTTTGGGGATAACTTTTTTGACTGAGTTGCGTGAAAAGGGATAAGATAAAGAAAAAAGTTAAAGGTGTTTTAATTAAAATGAATTTTAAAAAAATTCTCAAACAATCTTTCCTGCCAGTTTTAGCTGCTATTATTTTAGTTGGCGGATTTGTTTATGCCTGGAGCGAGCCGACATCCGCGCCACCCGCAAGCAATGTTCCAGCGCCAATAAATGTGGGACCGGACAAGCAGGTTAAAGTTGGAGATATTTGCACTTCTGTTACTGGTGAGGAAATATGTTTGAGCGAAGTTGTAAGTTTTCCGGCTTGTACTTCAGCAGGCGGAGTTCCAACAACGGTTGGCGCTAGCACTATTTGTAAATTTCCGGGTGCCTCTTGCCCCTCGGGATGGTCGCAATATTTGAAATATACCGAAACCACGGCGAACACTTGTATGGGTGCTGGCGATTGTGGGACAAGCGTCACAAGCGGATATCATGCATTTGCCAACATAGACCCGGCAACAGAGGCAAGAACTTATTACGATTGTACCTATTATTATAATTCTTGCTGCTATATGACTTATAGCTGCCCTCCAGGAATATGGCGAGGAACTTGGTGCGATGGAGGGGCTACATGCAATGGATGCACCTCTTCCAGTTCTACTGCAAAAACTTGTATGCCCAACATTACTTTCGTCGGGTGTGTATTCAGCTAATCAATTAATCCTTATATGGAAAACAAAACTAAAAAAATATTTTTCGTGGTTTTTGCCATTTTAATTATTGGAGCTTTTGCGTATCAGCAAATTGTAATAGGGAGATTAAATAAAACCATAAAAGAGATTGGCGAAGTATCTGGCATAACAGGAAAAAATGACAACCTAGGGGAAAACAAATTTATGGAAAGAGCGGTGAAAAATACCGTAGAAACGGAAACAAAAGACTTCACCGGAGTAGTTGTTTCGAAAGAGGCTGGTTCACTGGGTGTTGAGGGGAACGTGGTTAGTCTTTCAAAAATTTTAGATTTATCGGCAGATGAGCTTGAAAAAAGCGCGGAGTTACCTAAAGAGAAAAAGAAATTTATTGTGAACGTGAATGAAAAGACCGAGATGCCGGTAAAATTTGAAATGATAAAAATCGGCGATAATGTCCATATTTTTTCAGAAAAATCAATCTATGAAGCAAATTTTATTACTGCTTCGAAAGTTTGGGTTCTGTCTGATTCAAAATCCGCAGATATAGCTGCCAACAATTTTTTTGAGACCGTCAAGTATATAGGAGGGCCGATAAAAGAAATAGCAAGCAATTATTATGTTATTGATGTCCAGTGGGTTGATTATCCCAAGGATGGGAGCGCGAGCAACCTTGATTTGGCTATGGCGCCAAAGATAGCGAAAACATACAAAGTTTTGATAAGCGATAAAACAGTTTTTTCAAAGAATAGCAGAAATGATTTGAAGGTTGGTGACGATGTCAATGCTTATTCCGATAGTCCAGTATTCTCTTTGGCTCAATTTACGGCGACAAAAATAGAGGGCCCGATTCAGCAACCTGGCAATTAATCTAGTTAGAATGCTTTTTCATTTATAACAGCCCTTGCGGGCTGTTTTAATATTGTTTCAGCTTCTGCGAGGCAGAAATATTTATTAATTGAAAATACTTGCGTTAAATGTTAATTTGATATTATGGAAAAAATCAAAAACACAAAAGCAAAAGCTTTGGTTTTAATGTCTGGCGGGCTGGATTCGATTTTGGCTGCCAAATTATTGTTGGAGCAGGGAATTGAAGTTGAGGGAATTTGTTTTTATTCTAATTTTTTTGACTGCGTGCTGGCAAGAAAAGCGGCGGAGCAATTAAAAATAAGTTTGCGGGAAATTGATATCAGGGATGAGTTTTTGCAATTATTAAAAGAAAGGCCAAAACATGGTTATGGAGTTGGTTTGAATCCCTGCATTGACTGCCACGCTTTGATGTTTAAGAAAGCCGGTGAGACTATGCGTTCAGAAAATTTTTCTTTTGTTGCTACTGGGGAAGTTTTGAACGAAAGGCCAATGTCGCAGCATAAGCAAGCGCTGGGGATAGTTGAAAGAGAATCCGGCTTGGAAGGGTATCTGCTTCGCCCTCTTTCAGCGAAATTGTTGGAGCCGACACAACCGGAAATTGATGGGTTGGTGGACCGGGAAAAACTAATGGATATTTCCGGTAGAAGCCGCCAAAAACAGATGGATTTGGCTAAGAAATTCGTCATAACTGAATACCCCAGTCCGGCTGGCGGCTGCGCGCTGACCCAAAGCGGCTTTGTTTCAAGACTTCAGGAGCTTATTAAAAATAAACCAAATTTTAACGCTGAAGATGTAGAATTGGTGAAAATAGGCCGGCATTTTTGGATTGGCGGAGTTCAGGTGGTTTTAGGAAGAAATAAAGAAGAAAATGGAATTCTATTGAAATTAAAAGAAGAAAAAGACACCATTGTTGAACCGGAAAATTTTGTCGGCCCGACAGCAGTGATTCGCGGCTGGGCTGACAATGAATTAGTAGAAAAAACGAAGGAATTAATAATAAAATTTTCGCCAAAAGCAGCAAATAACGCAAAATTCAAGACGTAAAAATAAAAATCACGGTTTACAACGCAAAATTATTTTAACTTTTAATTTCGTATTATAATTTTGACTGTTGATTTTTTATTTATGCCGCGGCATTATCAGCCACGCGCTAGGCTGAGTTGCAGCGTGTTTCTTGCGGCATATTATAATAAGAATTTTATCAAGCCAATAACAATCTTAAGCATATATTTTAAAATAAGTATTTGATATAATATATTTATGGCATTGTCTAAATATTTTTTAAACAAAACAATAAAAAAGCTGATTTTCTACGATTTCGTTTTGCTTTTTGGATGGGGCTTGGTTTATCCTATTATCTCCGTTTTTGTCATCAACGATATTAAAGGTGGCGACGTAAAAGTAGCTGGAATTGCTATCGGAGTTTATTGGATTGTTCTTTCTATGGTTCAAATTCCCGTTGGAATTTATTTGGATAACCGCAAAGGGGAAAAAGATGATTTTTATTTTTTAGCCGGTGGAGCGCTGATTACCGCATTGGTTCCTTTCGTTTTTAAATTTGCTTTTCTCCCATGGCATATTTATTTATTTTTATTTATCTATGCGCTGGGCATGGGAATAGCCATGCCTGCTTGGTTTGGAATTTTTACCCGCCATATTGATGGCGCTAAAGAAGCTCAAAGCTGGGCGGCCAATCAGTCTCTGCTTGGTGTTGGCGCGGGAGTCGCGGGAATAATTGGTGGAATAATAGCTAAAACCTATGGCTTCCCGCCGCTTTTTATGGCGGTTGGCTGCACTGGGCTATTATCAGCATTTTTTGTTTTATTAATAAGAAAAGAGATTTGGAGTAAATGAAAAATCGGGAAATCGCTAAAATTTTTTATGGAATCTCGGAATATCTGAAGGTTGATGATATCCCGTTTAAGCCGCAGGCCTATGAGAAAGCGGCTATTACGATTGAAACCCTGGAAGAAGATGTGGCGAAAATTTATCGGGAAGGCGGATTGAAAGAGTTGGAAAAGATTCCCGGCGTGGGGAAAAGCATTGCCGAGAAAATTGAAGAATTTTTAAAGACCGGAAAAATAAAATATTATAATGAACTAAGAAAAAAATTGCCGGTTGATTTGGCTGAAATCTCTTCCGTTGAAAGTTTGGGGCCAAAGCGGGCGAAGATTCTATATGAAAAATTAGGCATTAGAAATTTAAAAGAATTGGAAAAAGCGGCTAAGTCCGGTAAAATAGCTCCGCTTTTCGGCTTTGGAAAAAAAACAGAAGAAAATATTCTGGAAGGAATAGAGTTCGTGAAACGGAGCCATGGAAGATTTTTGCTGGGAGAAATCTTGCCAAAAGTGAAAGAGGTTTACGAAAAATTAGAAAATCTTAAGGAGGTAGAAAGTTTGGATATGGCTGGTTCAATTAGACGAATGAAGGAAACGATCGGCGACGCTGATTTTCTGGCCATCTCCCGTAAGCCGGCAAAAGTGATGGATTTTTTTGTTTCTTTGCCGGGGGTTGTGAAAGTTTGGGGCAAAGGAACAACAAAAGCGTCGGTTAGAATGCGCGAAGGATTTGATATGGATATTAGAGTTGTCTCACCTAAGCAATACGGTTCAGCCCTGCAATATTTTACCGGTTCCAAAGAGCATAATGTTGTTTTAAGGAGAGCGGCGATTGATAAAGGAATGAAGTTAAATGAATATGGTTTGTTCCGAGGCGCGAAAATGCTTGCCGGCAAAACCGAGGAGGAAATTTATAAAAAACTTGGGATGCGGTGGATTCCGCCTGAAATGCGCGAGGATAGGGGAGAAATTGAAACGGCTATCAAAGGGAAATTGCCCGAGCTTATAGAATTAAAAGATATTCAAGGCGATCTGCACGTCCATTGCAACTGGGACGGCGGGGCAGATTCAATTGAAGAACTGGCGGAAGCCGCGATGGCGATGGGTTATAAATATATTGGAATTTCTGACCATACTAAATTTTTGAAGATTGAACATGGTTTGGATGAGAAACAATTAGAAGAGAGGAATAAAGAAATTGATAAGATCAATTTAGGATTTAAGAATAAAGATTTAAGATTTAAGATTTTAAAAGGATGCGAGGCGAATATAATGACTGATGGTTCAATTGATATTGATGATAAAGCGCTGGCAAAGCTTGATTATGTAATTGCCGGAGTTCATTCGCAAATGAAAATGACCAGAGACGCGATGACAGATAGAGTTATTAAAGCCATAAGAAATCCGCATGTTGATATTATCGCGCATCCAACTGGCAGGATTTTAAAGCGCCGGGATGAATTTCAGGTTGATTTTGAAAAGCTTTTGAAAGTCGCCAGAGAAACAGGGACGATTTTGGAAATTGACGCTTATCCCGAGCGCCTTGATTTAAACGATATTAATATTAAAAAAGCTAAGGAAGCGGGGGTTAAAATGGTTATTAATACTGACGCTCATCATAAAGACCAATTGCGTTTTATGGAATATGGCATCTCTCAGGCGCGGCGCGGCTGGGCGGAGAAAAAAGATATTATTAATACCTGGCCGGTAGAAGAATTTTTAAAAGCTATGAAATAAGAATATGGAAGATTTAAATAAAATTTTTAATTTTTTTGAACAGGCAGGAAAGCTAAAGGAAGTTGAGCGATATAATGAGAAAAGAAACGGGATTAAAGAATCTGCAGCGGATCATTCGTGGAGGCTGGCGCTGATGGCCTTTGCAATAGCGCAGGAATTAAATCTAAACTTGGACATTTTAAAGGCTGTAAAAATAGCATTAGTTCATGATATCGCGGAATCCGTAACTGGGGACATAGATGCGGTTTTAATTATGGAAGGAAAATTTTCCAAAGAAGAAAAGAAAAAAGAAGAGATGGAGGCAATGGGAAAAATTAAAAATATTGCCCCGGAAGAAATTGGCGGAGAAATTTATTCTTTATGGGAAGAATATGAGACAGGAGAAACTTGGGAAGCGAGATTTATTAAGGCATTGGATAAGTTGGAAACATTAGCGCACTTGAGTGAAAGCGGATATAAAACTTATGACAAGCCGGAGCTGATTCCAAGATACGCGGACGAGGCAGTTAAAAATTTTCCTGAATTATTGCCTTTATTAAAAATCGTCAAGCAAAAGTTAAAAGAGGAGTTTATTAAAGGCGGATTTGAATGGAAAGAAGAATATGACAAAGTTTAAAATATACTATCTTATACGATCGTATAAGATAGTTAAGTTAGTAAAAAAATGACGGAATTTCAGCAAAAAGTTTATAATATTGTCAAAAAAATTCCTCGGGGAAAAGTTTTGACATATAAACAAGTGGCGCAGAAATTGAGAGATAAGAATTTGGCGCGAGCGGTTGGCAACGCTTTGAATAAAAATCGCGACTTGGAAGTGCCATGCCATCGGGTTATAAGAACTGATGGAAAAGTTGGCGGGTTTAACAAGGGGATTAAAAAGAAAATTGAGTTATTGCGAAAAGAAGGCGTAAATTTTTGATAAACAAAACGAAGTTTTGAAGTAGAATAGAGTTTTTAAAAAAATCCCGTTTACTCCGGGATTTTGTTTTCCAGATATCGCGCCATTTGCCGGTGGTTTGCTCTGGCAATGGCCATTTCGTTGGCATGTTTTATAACTAGCCGCGTTTCTTTCAAAATCACCTCGCCTATTCCGCTCGCGGAGTGATAAACAATAAGGCATAGCCATTTCCAATACCATTGTAAATTGGCGTAAAGCAATTTAATTACCTCCATGTGAAACATGGAAGTATTTTAATAATTTAAAATTAATAAAAGGTTAAAATAAGCGGCATTAAAAAATTCCCGTTAGTTTAACGGGATTTTATGAATGGCGGCCAAGGCCGATTGAAGATTATCCAAAAAATTATGACCGTGAAAATGAAACAAGACCAGGATTTAAGGATATTTTTCATAGTCTTCTTCCTTTGTGCTTGGCAAACGCTTTTCTATTTTCTCCGCGCATTGTTCCCCCTGGGCTTTAGAAAGCAAAGATGTATTAAGGGCTATAGAACAAAAATCCCCGCAAGCGGGGATTTTTGTTCTTATTTAACTGTTTCCATGATTCTGGAAAATATCTCTGGATTATTTTGAGCTAAGTCGGACAAAATTTTCCGGTCCAGCTCAATCTCTTTTTTCTTGAGGGCATTGATAAATTTGCTGTATGTCATGCCTTCTCCGCGGACCGCGGCATTAATCTGGACATTCCATAATTGGCGGTTGTCGCGTTTTTTGAGGCGCCTGTCTTTATAGGCATGGATACCGGCATGGCGGAGAGCATCCTTGGCCAGGCGGTATTTATTTTTTCTGCCCCACATAAATCCTTTGGTCTGGCTTAGGGTTTTTTTTCTTTTTTTCTTGGCGCCTACGGCGCGTTTTACTCTTGGCATGTTTTTTAATTAAAAATTGTTTAATTGCTTTGCAATTACAGCGAAGCGGTTGGAAAGTAAAAAAGGAAAAAGTAGTTATGGTTTTTAAACTTTCCGTTTTTTTCTTTGTTGTTTTCCGCTTTTAGTTTTTATTTTTTATTCTATATGCACGGCATTAATTCTTTAAAGGTTTTTTCAAAATTAACCGCGATTTTCTTCGTTTTCCTTTTCTTCATGGTTTTGCTGCCTGTATCTTTTGCGTTAAAATGATCCTGCGATACAGGCCTAAATAGCAATTTTTTCTTTCCTTTTTTGCTTCCCGTTACTTTTAATCTTTTTGAAGCTGATTTGTTTGTTTTTCTTTTCATAGGAATGAATCCTTTTCTTTCTTTCTTACTTATTATTTTTTTCTGCTGGCTTGCCGATTAGCATTGAAAATCCCCTGGGATATTTTGTCGGCGGATGTTCAAGGATTGTTTCAACTGGAATCGCTTGCCTGAATAATTCTAATTTTTCCTTGGCTAAATTAGAATGAGCCTTTTCCCTTCCGCGTAAAATAATTTCAATTTTGACTTTGTGCCCTTGGTTTAAAAATTTTTCCGCTCGCTTGGCGCGCATTTCCAAATCATTTTTAGCAATTCCCAAGGAAATCCTTATTCCTTTAACTTCAATTCTTTTTGCTTTGCTTTCCTTCGCTTTCTTTTCCTGCTGGTATTGGTATTTTCCAAAATCTATTATCCGGCAGACGGGAGGGACTGCTTTATCAGCAACTTCAATTAAATCAAGCCCGCTTTCAACGGTAAGCCGGACAGCTTCTTCAAATGGAACAACTCCGATGTTCTCGCCGTTCGCGCCGATAAGACGGACTTCTTTTGCTCTTATTTGATTATTGATTCGTGGTCTTTTTAAGATAAAAAAAGTTACAGACTACAGAATAGTACAGAAGTACAGAAAAAATAATCTGTATGTCTGCAATTGTCTGTGAGCTGTATCTTAGTGGAGATGAGGAGAATTGAACTCCTGTCCAAAAAGTGTTTTCAAATATTTCTACGATCATATTCCGGTTAATTTTCTTTGGGTTAAGAATTTGAAGCCGGAAGAAATATTCTTAACCCGCGCCCAGTGTTTTTCAATAGCATCCCCTGAGACAGGATACTACTAGATCTCGATAAATAACACCTGTTTTTGCCTATCGAGAATCAGCAAAGCAGATGCCGGCTTAAGCTAAAGCTAATGCCGGGGTAGGAGCGAAAACGCTCGCTACTTTTGAGAATAAGTTGTTTGCACTTATAGTCTTTTTGGAAGTTTAGCGAGTTTCCAGGCTCGAATCGCATAAATGAAAAGTTCTTTTTGTCGATGCCTAGCATCCCCGTCCTTCGCTTTCATTCACTTCGTTCATTCAAGTTACGGACGGCAAGCCTTTTACCGCAATTAAATGAGAGTGAAGGACGAGTCCTTCGAAGCTTTAGCGAAGAAGGGCCTTTTTAGCTCCTTTCCTTTATTGCTCTGTCAATTTTTCTTTTTGTTTCCCGTTCGGCTATCTTCGCTCTTTTATCAAATTTTTTCTTTCCGCGAGCCAGAGCGAATTCCAGTTTTATTCTGCCTTTCCTAGTATACGCTTTAATAGGCACTAATGTCAACCCTTTTTGCCTGGTTTTGCCAGTTAATGAGGCTATTTCCGCTTTATGAAGAAGTAGCTTGCGCGAACGGTAAGGGTCGTAATCTCCAGGTGTATTTTTTGGCTGGTAAGGAGGAATAAAGGCATTGATTAAATACAATTCGCATCCTTTGGCCACTACAAACGCGCCCATCAAGCTTAGATGGCCCGTTTTAATCGCTTTGACTTCAAATCCGTGTAAAACCAGTCCTGCTTCATAAGCTTCAAGAATTTCGTAATCAAAGCCTGCTTTTCTGTTGTAGGCGAATGTGGGCATGTATATATTAAAACAGGAAAAATAAAAAAAAGCCAGATGGAGGCTGGTTTGTTGCGGACAGACGTGGCGGGAATATATTGTTCATTGCCGGATTATTTCAGGTCGTCAATAAAAAATTCATAATAGGCGGTTAAAACCGCGGCGTATGACAGCATCCAAAAAAATAGTTCTTCAAAAGGAAATTTTACTCCGAAAAGCTGGACCACCCCAATATATTGGCCGGGAAAAATCCATCCGCCGGTTTTGAGAGCAATTATTTCGGTAGTCAATATTTATTTCAAATCATCAACAGATAATTCATAAGCAGCTATTATTGCAGGCGCGTATAATCCCATCCAGAAAAACAATTCTTCAAAGGGGAAACTCACGCCTAAGATAGATACCATTCCGACATAATGCCCCGGAAATGACCAACCGCCGTTTTTTAATCCAACTATTTCTGCAGTAAACCAGACAAAAAAGAAAAAAGCCGAAATAATAATAAGCTTCGGCAGAAATTTTTTGTATTTAGTTATAAAATATAATATAAAGGCGACTGCGATAATTCCAGCCCAAAAATAAGAATATTTTATTCGGAAAAGATCGGGGTTGAGTTCAAAAATGCAGATTGCTGAAAAAATGAAAATAAAGGAAAATACTAGTGTTTTGAAGAAATTTTTAGAAATTCTTTTATTTTTTTCATCATCTAGGAAATGTTCGTAAAAGACGAGTATTAATAGAGACATAAGTATGAATTCTATCAGGTCTTGAACTGCCGCTATACCTAAAATCCTATAAGGGATTGTTAAGTTATTCGCCGTCCAGGCATTGTTAAAGCTTTCCCAGAAATCAAAAAAGAAGCCTATGACTCCCAGGAAGCCGGCTGCCAATAAAAGCTTTGAAATATTTTTTTGTTTTCTTGTTAGTAGATAAATAATCGGAGCAAGGGTGTAAATTGCCGCTCCGATTAAAAGCTGGAGATGGAATACATAGGAAATAAGCGCGCCTGCTGTTAGAAGGAGTATGGTTACGAATAGATCGATTTTTTTATCCGTTGTCATGATTAATATTTATTCAATTATAATATACCACATTTTGATGTTGACACATAGGAGCTATTATATTTCTTTTGCAATAACAATTTACTAAAACTCGTATTTGCGATAAGATGAAGACAGAAATAAGTGAATCTATTTAACTATGATCAAAGCGATTCTTTTTGATGGTGACGGAGTAACTTTAGTAAAGCAGGGCTATTTTAGTGATAAATATGCCATGGAGCATGGTGTTCCGGTTGAAAAAATAATGCCGTTCTTCAGGAATGAATTTAAAACCTGCCAGTTGGGGAAAGCTGATATGAAAGAGGAGCTGGTGAAGTACCTTTCCGAATGAGGATGGAAAAAATCAGTTGATGATTTTTTACTATATTGGTTCACCGAAGACACCTTGCCAAATGAAGATGTGATAAAGAAAACTCAAGAATTAAGATCAAGGGGAGTTAAGTGTTATTTAGTCACTGACCAGGAAAAACACAGGGCAGAATATATTTTAAAAGAGTTAAAATTTGACCAAGAATTTGATAGTTGTTTCTTTGCGTTTGAGCTTGGTTATTCAAAAACAACACCGGAATTTTTTGAGACTATAATTGAAAAACTCGATTTGAAACCAGAGGAAATTATGCTTTTTGACGATGACGAGGAGGATTTAAGCACTGCGGCGCAATTGGGCATAGGGACAAAATTATATAGGAATTTAGAAGATATAAATATAGTAATGGATTTGTGACGAGTAAAAGAAACCAATTTGGCGAGGTCTGACCTCGGACTAAGTCCGGGGTCAGACCTCCTAATATTGAAATTAAGTGATAAGAGCTGAAATAAAAAAAATAATACAGCAAGCAATAAAGTCTCATTGGGATGTTGATTTGGCGTTGGGTGAAATTAAAATTGATTATCCACCTGAAAATTTTGGCGATTACTCAACGAACATTGCAATGAAGCTGGCAAAAACGGCTAAGAGTAATCCAATGGAAACCGCGGAAGATATCGCCGAGCATTTAAAGAAAAGCAATCTATTCGAAAAAATAGACGTGGTCAGGCCAGGGTTTATTAATTTTTATTTGTCGCGCGGGATATTGGAAAAAACTATTGTTGAAATAAATGAGAAAGGAAGCGGCTTTGGTGATCTTGAGAAAAAAAATCAGAAAATAATGGTTGAGTATTCCCAGCCCAACACGCATAAGGAATTTCATATTGGGCATTTAAGGAATGTCTTTATTGGCAGCGCCCTGATTAATGTTTTAAAAAAAGCCGGATATGAAGTTGTGGCCGCGAATTATATAGGTGACACAGGAACGCATATAGCGAAATGTCTGTGGGCTTTGAACAAATTTCACGGCAGCGAAAATCTGGATGCTATTGAGAATAAAACAGAATTTTTGGGAAAAGTATATTCAGAAGCAGTTCAGAAAATTGAAGAAAATATTGAATATGAAAAGGAATTTAAGGAAACTCAGAATAAATTTGAAGGGGGCGATAAGGAGCTGGTTGATCTATGGACAAAGACGAAACTTTGGAGCTTGAATGAGTTTGAGTCTATTTATAAAGAGCTAGGAGTTTTATTTGATGTTTATTTTTATGAGAGTGAGGAAGAGCTGGCGGGCAAAAAAATGGTTTCAGAGTTGATTGAGAAAGGGATCGCCAAGGAAAGCAAGGGTGCGGTTATTGTTGATTTGGAGAGTTATGATCTTGGGGTTTTAGTCTTGCTGCGCAGCGACGGAAGTGCTTTGTATGGTTTAAAAGATATTCCATTGTCAAAGGAAAAATTTGAGAAATATAAGATCAATAGAAGCATAATTGTTTCGGATGTAAGACAAAACCTTTATTTTCAGCAGATATTCACGATAATGGAATTAATGGGTTTTAGCCAGGATATGGCGCATGTTGGTTATGGATTCGTAGCATTGAAGGGCGGAGTTGGGATGTCATCAAGGAAGGGCAATGTCATACCAGCAAGGGTACTTCTGAGAGATGTTGAGGAAGAAGTCAGGAAAAAATTCCCAGAGACCCCGGTTGCCAGCGAGGTGGCGCTGGGGGCGATAAAGTTTTATATGCTCAAACATTCAAATGAAAGCAATATAGAATTTGATGTTAGTGAATCCATTAGGCTTGAGGGAGCCACTGGGCCCTATCTTCAATACGCATATGCCAGAATTTCCGGAATTTTAAGGAAGGCAGAAGAAAGCTTATCGGAAAAAATAATTTTTGCCGATAAGTTGGAATTATTAAGAGATCCAAATGAAGAAAAATTAATTAGGAAATTGTTAATTTTTCCGGAAATAGTCGAGGATACCGCTGAGGGCTTTCAAATTAGCCGCTTAGCCCAGTATTCTTTGGACTTGGTGCGGGATTTTCATCGGTTTTATGAAACCTGTAAAGTCATTTCCGATGACGTTGACTTAACCCATGCCAGGCTGGCGCTGGTTGGTGCGGTTCAGATTGTTTTAAAAAGTGTTTTTGGTTTAATCGGAATTAACGCGCCGGATAGAATGTAACACCAGCTACTTAAGGTTAGCTCCTAGTTGTTAATTTTTTACTAGCGGCTAGTGGATAAAAACTAGTGGTTAGTCTGTTATGGATAAATCTCGAAAAGAAAAACTAATTTTTTTATTTTTTTGTTTTGTTCTGGTATTTTCCGTTTACGGCCGCACTCTTGCGGGCGATTTTGTTTTTGACGATAGGAGTATAGCTGACAATTACCATCTATTGCAGTTTAATAATTTAGCCCATGTTGCTGCTACTCCGTATTGGACGGAGGCAGCCGGCCTCTATCGACCCGTGACTTTGATAAGTTACGCGCTTAATTTTTCTTTTTTTGGCCAAGGGCCGTGGAGTTTTCATCTAATCAATTTGATTCTATACGCTTTAAGCGGTTACCTGTTTTTTCTTTTATTGCAAAGAGTTTTCGCGCGCAAAGAAATTTCTTATTTGGTTTCTATCCTGTTTTTGCTTTTGCCGATTCATAGCGAGGTCGTGGCCAATATTACCGGGCGGTCTGAGCTTTTGGCTCTGTTCTTTTCTCTGCTGGTTTTTTTAGAATTAATTAAAAAAAAGCCCGGGCCTTGGCGCGCGGGGTTTTATTTTCTTTTGGCCATTGGCAGTAAGGAAACTGCTATCGCCGTTTTGCCCTTGGCCGCAATAATTGTTTATTTTAAATTGAAATTTAAAAGAAGAGGCTCCGCAGAGCCGGCGGAGTCTTTTCTTTTTAGGGAAAAAATGGTTTTTGCCAAAGAGCAGGAGATTGGCAAGAAAGGTTCCTTGAAGCTAATGGTCGGGCGGATTAAATTTTCTTTTGATAATTGGTTTATTAGTATTTTCCTGGAAAAATATTTTTACCCGGCGATAGGGCTGTTAATAGGCGGATCTATTTATTTCTTTGTCCGTTATTTGGTGTTGGGTAGAAAATATTTTTTGGCGGTAGCTACGAGTGTGGTGGAAAATCCGATAAAATTTGTTTCGGTAAAAGAGAGGATTATTACTGCCTTTGGAGTCCTGACGATGTATCTTAAAAAAAGTTTCTGGCCCGTC
>Ga0265296_1003875_pt1 | contig 13456 bp, 14 predicted proteins | sample MunlanPumphouse1_FD_189073 | JGI IMG/M metagenome (GOLD analysis project Ga0265296, IMG submission 189073) | Groundwater microbial communities from a municipal landfill in Southern Ontario, Canada - Pumphouse #1 | ecosystem: Environmental > Aquatic > Deep subsurface > Groundwater | place... | reverse complement strand
CCCCAGGCCAAACAGACGGTGGCGGTAACCCCGGCATCGACTGCCCCCAGTGCAACCGACACCGCACCGCACCCCCGCGGAGGCGCACGTGCCAAGGCACGCAAGGTCGCGACCGTTCGCAAACTGTTCGTGCTTGACACCAATGTGCTGCTGCACGATCCCAGCAGCCTCTTCCGGTTTGAAGAGCACGATGTCTACTTGCCCATGATGACGCTCGAAGAGCTCGATCATCAGAAGAAAGGGATGTCGGAAGTGGCGCGCAACGCCCGCCAGGTCAGCCGCTCGCTCGATGCGCTGGTCGCGGAGTCCGACGATCTGGACGAAGGCGTGCCGCTGGCCAAGCTGGGCAACAAGGATGCACAGGGTCGCCTGCACTTCCAGACCACAGCCGTACACAGCAACCTGCCGGCCGACCTGCCCATGGGCAAGGCGGACAACCAGATCCTGGGTGTGGTGCGCGGGCTGCAGGATCTCAACGCCACCCGTGAAGTCGTCCTGGTGTCCAAGGACATCAACATGCGCCTGAAGGCGCGGGCACTGGGCATGGCGGCCGAGGACTACTTCAACGACCACGTGCTGGAAGACTCGGACCTGCTTTATTCGGGCATGACGCAATTGCCTGAAGACTTCTGGAACAAGCACGGCAAGGATATCGAATCGTGGCAGCAGGGAGGAACGACCTTCTACCGCATTCGGGGCCCCCTGTGTGCCCAGTTCATGGTGAACCAGTTCGTCTACCTTGATGGTCAGATGCCACTGCATGCGCAGGTGCGCGAAGTCAGTGGCAAGACGGCGGTCCTGGCCACGTTGCGCGACTATACGCATGGCAAGAACAATGTGTGGGGCATTACCGCGCGTAACCGTGAACAGAACTTCGCCATGAACCTGCTGATGAACCCCGAGTGCGATTTTGTATCGCTGCTGGGTCAGGCAGGCACAGGCAAAACGCTGTTGGCGCTGGCAGCAGGGCTGACACAGGTACTGGAAACCAAAAGATATACGGAAATCATCATGACACGGGTGACCGTGCCCGTGGGTGAGGACATCGGCTTCCTGCCTGGCACGGAAGAAGAGAAAATGCTGCCGTGGATGGGTGCCCTGGAAGACAATCTGGACGTGCTCAACATGGGTGATGCCGAGGGTGGCAACGATTGGGGGCGCGCCGCCACCATGGATCTGATTCGCTCGCGTATCAAGGTCAAATCGCTGAACTTCATGCGGGGTCGCACCTTCCTGAACAAGTACCTGATCGTGGATGAAGCGCAGAACCTGACACCCAAGCAGATGAAGACGCTGATCACTCGGGCAGGGCCGGGCACGAAAGTGATCTGTCTGGGTAACATTGCGCAGATCGACACGCCCTACCTGACCGAAGGAAGCTCGGGCCTGACCTTTGTGGTTGACCGATTCAAGGGATGGCCGCACTCCGGTCACGTGACCTTGCAGCGAGGCGAGCGTTCGCGTCTGGCTGACTACGCGGGCGACGTGCTCTGACCATGACGCGCACACCGCTGGGCATCACGATGGGCGATGCCGCCGGCATCGGTCCGGAAATCGCCCTGAAGTGTGTCATTCAGGGTTGTGAGGCGCCACTGGTCGTTTACGGCAATGCCCGCCGTCTCAGCGATGTGGCGCACGCGCTGGGCATGAACGTGCACATTCATCGGATTGATGACGTGCGCGACGCTCGGTTTGCCGCCGGCACGCTGGATGTCGTGGAGCGCGGGCCGGATGTCAGCGGCGTCAGCTGGGGGCAAATCGACCCGCGCGCGGGCCAGGCCGCATACGATTACGTGTGTGCGGCTATCGACGATGCCAGCCTGGGTCATCTGCGCGCCATTGTCACCGCGCCACTGAACAAGGCATCCATGCATGCTGCGGGTATCGATTACCCGGGGCATACCGAAATTCTGGCCGAGCGCACCGGTACGGCTGATTTCGCCATGATGCTGGCCAACGACGAGCTACGCGTGTTGCTGGTGACCATCCATATCGCCTTGGCGGATGTGCCGCTGACCATTACTGCAGAGTCCGAGGGCCGTGCCATCATGCTTGCCCATCAGGCCTGTCGCCAGATGGGCGTGCAGGCGCCCCGCGTAGCCGTTGCCGGGCTGAATCCCCACGCAGGGGAATCGGGCAAGTTCGGACGCGAGGAGATCGAGGTCATTGCACCTGCCATTGCGGCGGCGCGCGTCCAGGGCATCGATGCGTCGGGCCCCTGGCCTGGCGATACCGTGTTCATGCGGGCGCGTCAGGGGGAGTTCGACATCGTGGTGGCCCAATACCACGATCAGGGCCTGATCCCGGTCAAGTATCTGGGCCTGGATCAAGGCGTCAATGTCACGGTGGGATTGCCGTTCGTGCGCACCAGTGTCGATCACGGTACCGCCTTCGACATTGCGGGCCAAGGCATTGCCGATCATGCGTCACTGATGGCGGCGATCAGGCTCGCGTGCCGGATGACACCATGAGCACAGCCCTTTAAGCTGATTGTTTCTGCTACCGAACTACAATGACGGGCGATCGATGATCGCCCTGTTCTTTTTCACCCTGCTGCGGCACTGTCGCACGCCACTTTCCGCCTCTGACTGCGACCATGAAACGTCTTACCCGCTTTTTGCCCGACCGCTTCATCATGCTACTGCTTCTGGCCGTCGCCATTGCGAGCGTCCTACCCGCTCGCGGCGTGGGTCTGGTCACCTTCGGATGGATCACCAATCTGGCCGTAGCACTGCTGTTCTTTCTGCACGGCGCGCGTCTGTCGCGTGAAGCCATCATCGCCGGCATGACGCATTGGCGGCTGCATGGCACCATTTTCACTGTCACCTTCGTGCTGTTTCCGCTGATCGGTCTGGCGTTGCAACCCGTGCTGCAGCCCCTGGTCACGCCGGAGCTCTACACCGGCATTCTGTTTCTGTGCTGCCTGCCGGCCACGGTGCAGTCGGCCATTGCGTTGACCGCCGTGGCCCGAGGCAACATCCCCGCGGCCGTGTGCAGCGCGTCGGTGTCCAGCCTGCTGGGCATCTTCGTGACGCCGTTGCTCGTGGGGTTGGTGATTGCGAATGCCGCAGCCGCGTCCATTTCATACGATGCAGTCATCAAGATCATGCTGCAACTGCTGTTGCCCTTTGTCCTGGGCCAGATTATGCGGCGATGGATCGGAGGCTGGGTGCTGGCGCGCAAGTCGATGCTCAAGATCGTTGATCAAGGGTCAATTCTGCTGGTGGTGTACACCGCCTTCTCCGAAGCCGTGAACGAAGGCTTGTGGCAGGACACGCCCCTGGGCGCACTGTTCGGCCTGCTGGTGTGCTGCATCGTGGTGCTGGCGGCCGCGCTTGGCATCTCGCTGCTGCTGGGTCGGCTGTTCAAATTCAACAAGGCCGACCAGATCACCCTGCTGTTCGCGGGATCGAAGAAGAGCCTGGCGACCGGTGTACCGATGGCTCAGGTGCTCTTTGCCGGCTCATCGGTGGGCGCCATCGTGCTGCCGCTGATGCTGTTTCACCAGATTCAACTGATGGTGTGCGCCGTACTGGCCACCCGCTACGGCCGACGCCCTCCCGATGAAGGCGAAATCGACCACTGATCCCGGCCTGGTCAGGAAGATGTCTCCCTTGCGGGGCCATCTTTCGAGCCGCGGCAGGCCTCCTGGCTTTTAGCCTGGCTTCTGAGTATTGGCCTGGCCTCCTAGGTATTCGGTAGGCCTGCTGGGTATGACTTAGGCATTGCTGTTGACCGACCGCGTCCATCGCACTGAGCGACGACCGGTCAGGTCAGGTCAGGTCAGAACAGGCCAATCAGGATCAGTAGGTCTGGCCTGTCGTGTAGTTCAGGAAGCGGGTACTGGAACCCTGGAAGGTCAGACGCACGGTGCCAATGGGACCGTTACGCTGCTTGCCGATGATGATCTCTGCCGTGCCCTTGTCGGGTGAATCGGGGTTGTAGACCTCGTCACGGTAGATGAAGAGAATGACGTCGGCATCCTGCTCGATAGCGCCGGACTCGCGTAGATCGCTCATGACCGGACGCTTGTTGGGCCGCTGCTCCAGGCTTCGGTTCAACTGAGACAGCGCAATCAGCGGGCAGTTCAGTTCCTTGGCCAACCCCTTGAGCGATCGACTGATTTCGGAAATTTCGGTGGCACGGTTCTCGCCACCGCTACCCGACATCAGCTGGATGTAGTCGATGATGATCAGGCCGAGCTGCCCGCATTGACGTGCGAGTCGACGCGTTCTTGCCCGCAGCTCCATAGCGGTCAGTGCGGGGGTCTCGTCAATGTAGACCTGAGCATCCTGCATCAATTGCACGGCATGCGTCACGCGCGGCCAGTCGTCGGCCGTGAGTTTGCCGGTACGCATGCGGTGCTGATCGAGCATGCCCACCGAACCCAGCATACGCATGGCCAATTGCACTGCACCCATTTCCATGGAAAACACGGCGACAGGCAGTCCCTGTTCGATCGCGACATGCTCGCCGATGTTCATGGAGAACGAGGTTTTTCCCATCGACGGTCGGCCAGCGACGATCACGAGATCCCCACCCTGCAGACCGGAGGTCATCTTGTCGAGATCAGCAAAGCCAGTAGGCACCCCGGTCACGTCTGAATCGGAATCCCGATGATAGAGCTCGTCGATACGCTCGACCACTTGGGTGAGCAAGGGCTGAATCTCCTGGAAGCCGGCCGACCCACGCGCCCCTTCCTGCGCGATCTGAAAGACCCGCGACTCGGCCTCATCCAGCAACTGGCGCGCTTCCTTGCCTTGAGGATTGAATGCCGCCGCCGAGATTTCGTCGGCAATGGTGACGAGTTTGCGCAGCATCGATCGTTCACGCACGATCTCGGCATAACGCCTGATATTGGCGGCCGACGGCGTATTGTGCGCGAGCGCATTCAGATAGGACAACCCGCCCACATCGTCACTCTTGCCGGAACTGACCAGCGATTCGTTCACGGTAATGACGTCGGCCGGACGCGCCATGCTGATGAGACGCGCCATATGCGACCAGATCAGTCGATGATCGTGACGATAAAAATCATCTTCGGTCAGGACATCCGCAATGCGATCCCAGGCCTGATTGTCCAGCAACAAGCCGCCTAAAACGGATTGTTCGGCCTCGACGGAATGAGGAGGAACGCGAAGATAATCGAGGGAGGAATCTGGAGTTTCGTTCATGTTGCTATAGTAACCGCAGGGTGTCTGCGACCCTGAAAAAACCTTGGACATCTCGGCCGGGCATCCAGCCCAGCACAGGTCTGATCACACGCGACGCGCCGCAGATCGACCGTGCCATGCGCGTTAAGCCCGCACGAACGGCAGCATCGTCATTGGCCTTGAGATAGCCCTGTAGAAAACGATCGCCGAGCGACTGCGCGACAGCCTCGGAAAGCCCGCGCAGGGCGACCAGCGAAGACAGACACTGATAGACGTCGTACGCTTGTGCCAAGGGCAGCGAAAGCGCCGCGCCAATGTTCTCTTCGAAATCGATACGCCAGATATCGCCCCGGTGCCAGGTCAGATTGCGCACCTGCGCACCGCCATGCCAGAGTGCCTGTGCATGGAAGGCGGCCAGCTCGAGCGCAATGGCGTCGACCATCATTTGCTGCTGCTCGGGGGTTCCCCGCCTGAGCACGCCAGGCATGTCGTCGCCGACATATTCCAGCACCAGCTCGCCCGGCTCAAAAGACCAGACCTGCGGCACACGCCAGTTGGCCTGATCCAGCGCACGAAGGCGAGCCGCCTCGTGTGCCAGACCGTTGTGCACCAACACGCCTGGCGCGGGCCATTCTCCCAATACGAGCTTGCAGCCCGCCCCCAACATCGCCGCACGCAGGTAGCGCACGGCGTAGCTGACGCCACGCGCGAAACTCGGACGCCGACGCTTGATCACGCAGGTCACGCCGTCGATCTCGACAAGCCGCACGGCGGGTTCGCGGGCGGCATCAACCGATGCCAGCCAGGAGTCCAAGCCCGCGGGAGGCTGCTCATGATTCGGACGTGGGGGCCGCGGTGCGCGAGGAGAATGGACAGAAGCCAAACGCATACTCCAAACAAGAAAAAAGCCGCCCGGTCGACGATCGACCGGTCGGCTTTTCGGCAGAAGAGCGGGTGTTTAGACCAGCTCGCCTTCGACCTGAACCACGATGTCGGAGACGACGTCAGGGTGCAGTGCGATGGCGACTTCGTATTCGCCAACAGCTTTCAACGCGCCGTTGACCAGACGCACTTGCGCCTTTTCAACTTCGAAACCGGCTTTACGCAGACCTTCAGCGATGTCGGCGTTGGTGACCGAACCAAACAGACGGCCGTCAACACCGGCTTTCTGCTTGATCACCAGCTTGTAGCCGGCCAGACGCTCGCCCACGGCTTGCGATTCGGCCAGCTTCTCGGCTTGTGCCTTTTCCAGTTCGGCACGGCGTGCTTCGAACTCTTCCAGTGCCTTGGTGGTGGCACGACGGGCTTTGCGTTGGGGAATCAGGAAGTTGCGAGCGTAGCCGTCTTTGACACGCACGACTTCACCGAGGTTACCCACGTTCACGACTTTTTCGAGCAGGATGATTTGCATGATGGTGTCCCGGATCAGTTGTGGTTGTCGGTGTAGGGCAACAGCGCCAGAAAGCGCGCGCGCTTGATGGCGGAGTCGAGTTGGCGCTGGTAGTGCGCCTTGGTGCCCGTCAGACGAGCCGGAATGATCTTGCCATTTTCCTGGATGAAATCACGCAGCGTGTCGACATCCTTGTAGTCGATGTAATCGACGTTTGCAGCGGTGAAGCGGCAAACCTTGCGACGCTTGAACAGCGGCGATTGCATAGGTTTGCGCTTGTCGTTTTTCTTTTTGAAGAAAGCCATGATGTGCCTCTCATTAACAGCCGGGAATCAACGCCCGGCGCAATACATAATCAGAAATAGAACATTCAAGCGACAGGCGGATCACCGCCCATGCGCAGCACGCTGACCCGCTGCATATGCAGCCTGAGCTTGACTGAGTCTTTGCGCACCGGAGCGATGAAGCCCTCGATATGCAGCGCAGATCCCAGCTGCGTACCGGCCAGCATGACTGCCAGATCGCCCAGCGCCACCGCCGATATCGTCATGTCCAACCGGCGTTCCAGCCCGGCTTCGGTGACAGTCGATTCGTGGCGCAACAGCATTTCCAGCGCTGGCACACCGGCAGGAGTATGGCGCAATGGCTCGCATTCGAGCACCTGTGCGCTGAGTTCCAGCCGATTCACTTGATGTTCTGACCAGATCCCGCTTGGCGGGACTTACTCCGAGACAGCCGACGCTTCAGCCGATGCCTTGCGTGCTTCCTCGCGCTCGACCGACTTCATCATCGGCGAAGGTGCGGTGGGAGCGGCCTTGGTCTGAATGACCAGGTGACGCAGAACAGCATCGTTATAGCGGAACGAGTGCTCGAGTTCGTCCAGCGTGGGCTGGCCGCATTCGATGTTCAGGCAAACGTAGTGGGCCTTGACCAGTTTCTGGATCGGGTAGGCCAACTGACGGCGGCCCCAGTCTTCCAGACGGTGCACCGCACCACCTTGCGAGGTTACCAGGGTCTGGTAACGCTCGACCATGGCGGGCACTTGCTCGCTTTGGTCGGGATGAACGATAAACACTACTTCGTAGTGACGCATTGTGAAACTCCTTGAGGATATCCGAACAACCGGACAGCCCGCTGCCCAAAACATTCCAGGCAGTCGAGCAAAGATAAGCCTGCGATTATCACCTGTAGAGGCGAAAAAAGCAAAGAGAGCCGCGATGACCAGCCCATCGCGGCTCTCTTTTTACAACAAAATCAGATCAGCCTTCGACGACAGCGTAGGCCGAATGGTTGTGTATGGACTCGAAATTCTCGGCCTCGACCCGATAGCGGACGATGCCCGACTGCGCACCGATGCGGGCGGCGACATCGCGCACCAGATCTTCGACGAACTTGGGATTTTCGTAGGCGCGCTCGGTGACGAACTTCTCGTCGGGCCGTTTCAGCAGCCCCCACAGTTCACACGACGCCTCCGACTCGACGATGCGAATGATGTGATCGAGATCGACCTCACCGTCAAGCACCGCCGACACGGTGACGTGCGAACGCTGATTGTGCGCGCCGTATTCGGAGATCGCCTTGGAACACGGACACAGGCTGGTCACCGGCACCTGCGCGACCAATTCGAACTCCACTGCATCGCCCTGCGCGCGGGCGATCCACTGAATTTCGTAATCCATCAGGCTCTGCACGCCGGATACGGGCGCAGACTTGTTGATGAAATAGGGGAAGGATACGGTGATGTCGCCACGCTCGGCGTGCAGCAACGGCAGCATCTCGGTGGCCATCCGGCGAAACAGCGCAGGCGTGAGCGCCGTGCTGCGGTATTGCTCCATGAGGGCAATGAACCGCGACATGTGGGTGCCCTTCTCTTCGGCAGGCAGCGCCACGGTGAGCGTCCAATTGCCGATGGTGGGTTGCACCGAGCCATCGCTGGCCTGAACCATCATGGGATGGCGCACACCGCGAATGCCCACGCGCTGGATGGGGATGTGACGGGTGTCCGTGGTGCTCTGGACATCCGGCATAACAAGAATGGAATCAACGGGAGAATTCATAGCGTGCCTGCCCGAGTGACCGAGGCTGCCGGCCACACCTGAGAATGAATGGAATGTTTTATTATGGCGCAATCGATGCTGCAATGCCGGGATAACCCTGCTAATCGTAGGTGCGCGTCGGTGCGGCGCGACACCGCAACCGTGCGCAGTTTGCTTTTATCAGGCAAATCGTGCCTTGATCGAGCGCTCGATCCCGCTGGCATCCAGCCCCACTTCGGCAAGCAACCTGCCCTGCTCGCCATGATCGATGAAACGATCTGGCAGGCCGAGCTGGAGGACAGGTTTGACGATTCCCGCCTGATTGAAATATTCGGTGACGGCGCTGCCGGCGCCGCCCATGATGGCGGCTTCTTCCACGGTGACGAAGCAGTCATGCGTCTGGGCGAGCGCGGCGAGCAGCGCTTCATCGATCGGTTTGACGAAGCGCATGTCCACAACGGTCGCCCCAAGTGACTCACCGGCCGCAAGGGCGGGATGCAGCAAGGTACCAAACGCCAGAATCGCGATCCGTGCGCCTTCACGCCTGACCACCCCTTTGCCCAATTCGACGGCACCGAGGGCGGGATTCACGCTAGCACCCACGCCCGCCCCTCTTGGGTACCTGACCGACGCGGGACCCGGATGCTGATAACACGTGGTGAGCAACAGACGCGTTTCATTCTCGTCCGAAGGTGTGGCCACCACCATATTGGGAATGCAGCGTAGAAACGCGATGTCGTAGTTGCCCGCATGGGTTGCCCCGTCGGCGCCGACCAGCCCGGCGCGGTCCAGCGCGAAGGTCACATCCAGATTCTGCAGGGCGACGTCGTGAATCAGCTGATCATAGCCACGCTGCAAAAAGGTGGAATAAATGGCGACTACGGGCTTTTGCCCTTCGCAGGCAATGCCCGCTGCAAAGGTGACGGCGTGTTGCTCAGCAATACCCACATCGAAGTACCGCTTCGGGAATCGCTGCTGGAATGCAACCAGGCCACTGCCCTCGCACATGGCAGGCGTGATGCCGACGAGTTTGTCGTCGGCTGCGCCCATGTCGCACAACCACTGGCCGAACACTTGGGTGAACGTAGTTTTTGCCACCTTGCCCGACGGCACGATACCGACGGCGGGGTCGAATTTTCCGGGACCGTGATAGAGCACCGGATCGGCTTCGGCCAGTTTGTAACCCTGCCCCTTGCGCGTGACCACATGCAGAAATTGCAGGCCCTTCAATTCGCGCAGATTCTGCAAGGTTGGGATCAGCGCATCCATATCGTGGCCGTCGATCGGCCCGACATAGTTGAAGCCCAGTTCCTCGAACATCGTGGCCGGCGTCACCATGCCTTTGGCATGCTCTTCAAACCGCCGTGCGAGCTCGAGCACTGGCGGAACGTGCTGAAGCACCGCACGCCCGACATTTTTTGCCGTGGCGTAGAACTGACCCGACATCAGGCGGGCAAGGTATCGATTCAATGCACCGACCGGTGGCGATATCGACATGTCGTTGTCGTTGAGCACCACCAGCAAATTGACATCGGGCGTGACGCCCGCATTGTTCATGGCCTCGAAGGCCATACCCGCCGACATGGCACCGTCGCCGATGACGGCAATGTGCGCACGCTCGATGCCGGCGTTGCGCGAGGCCACCGCCATGCCGAGTGCGGCCGAGATGGACGTCGAGGAGTGCGCCGTGCCGAAGGCGTCATATTCCGATTCGCTGCGCTTGGGAAAACCCGAGAGACCGCCCGCCTGGCGCAAATGGCTCATGCCCGCCTTGCGACCGGTCAGTATCTTGTGAGAGTACGACTGATGGCCGACATCCCAGACAATGCGGTCGTGGGGCGTGCGAAATACATGATGCAGCGCCACCGTGAGCTCAACCGTGCCCAAATTGGACGAGAGGTGCCCCCCGGTTGTGGATACGGAGTTCAGAATGAACTCACGCAACTCGACAGCCAGTTGTTTAAGGTCGCGCCGATCCAGCGGTTTGAGCTCGTCGGGGCTAGTGATTCGTTCCAGAATAGTTGTCATGCTCAATCATTCTATGCGTTGTTGGGGCCGGGTGCACCCATCGAGAGCAGTCAGCCATCCCGAAGGACGGTAAACGAGCAATCAGCGATCCCGAAGCACAATGAAATCTGCGAGTTGCGTCAGGCGCATGGCCTGTGAACCCAGCGGCTCCAACGCGGCAAGTGCCGTGACGCGCAGAGTTTCGGCAAACGTTCGGGCCTGGTCCAGGCCGAGTACTGACACATACGTCGGCTTATTCTCTGCTGCGTCCTTGCCCGCCGTCTTGCCCAGCAGGCCAGTGTCGGCCGTGACGTCGAGAATATCGTCCACGACCTGAAACGCCAGCCCCATGGCTTTCGCATACCCGTCAAGCGCTGCGCGCTGCATAGGCTCGGCACCTGCCGCGATGGCGCCCAGGGCAACGCTGGCCTGAAGCATGGCACCGGTTTTCATGCTGTGCATGATCTGCAAGGCATCACGCGCCAGGGGGCGTCCCACGCTTTCGAGGTCAATGGCCTGCCCGCCCGCCATGCCGAAACTACCGCTGGCGCGCGTGAGCACGTGCACGGCCTGCACCACCGACGCCGCATCGATCGGCATGTCCGTAAGCAGCTCGAACGCCAGCGGCTGCAGCGCGTCGCCGGCCAGCATGGCCGTGGCCTCGTCGAACTGGACGTGAGCCGTGGGCCTGCCCCGTCGCAACACGTCGTCGTCCATGCAAGGCAAATCATCATGAACAAGCGAATAGGCGTGCACCAACTCGACGGCACAGGCCGCGCGGTCCAGGGACTCCTTGAGCGATTTCGGTGGCACACCTTCGTGGCAGGCCTGTCCGGCGGCATAGACCAGCGCCGCCCGCACCCGCTTGCCAGGCCCCAGGGCCGCGTAGCGCATGGCCTGATGCAACCGGGCGGGCGCTTGATCGGCAGCGGGCATGTAGGCATTGAGCGACTGTTCGACCTGCTCGACGCAGCGCAACAACCAATTCTCGAACGTCAGTGCACGGTCACCCATTACGCAGCGTCGCCCTGGTTCAGCGCAGCAGCGTCCAGTGGCTTGAGCAATTCGCCTTCCAGCACCCGGACCTGATTTTCGGCTTGAGCCAGGCGATCCTGACAGACACGCGAGAGCGCCACACCACGTTTGTAGGCGGCCAGCGAAGCCTCCAGCGGCAGCGCCCCGTCTTCCATCGCGGCGACCAACGACTCGAGTTCGGCCAGCGCGGACTCGAAATCCTGTGGCACCGCTTGCGCGTCGGCACTCTTGTTCTCGGGCAATTCGCCCTTGCGTGTAGCAGCCACCCAGGCCTCCCATTCATCGCTTGCAGATTCAGCCGCACATTGTACGAGATCGCCACTGCCGTGCCCGAACGTCCCTGTGCCGCAGCCTCATGCAGCATCGGCTAACGTCCCGATACAGGCTCGCGTGCGTCTGTCTGGTAGGGTCTGGGGCCATGAACACAACGATGCCTTCTGACCGTTACGAACGCCTGGACACGGCGCGATGGCTTGCCGCCATGGCCGTCGTGCTGCTTCACTGTGCATCGCAGGGCTTGGCCGACGAGGCGGCACACGGCACCTTTGCCTGGACGATGGCGAACCTGTATGACGCCGCCATGCGCTGGTGTGTGCCCGTTTTTGTGATGATCAGCGGCGCGCTGCTGCTGGACCCACGACCGGCAGAGCCTCTGCGCCTCTTTTACCGTAAACGCATGACCAGGATCGTGCTGCCATTGGCGATGTGGACGCTTTTCTACATCGTCTGGCGCGCCGCGTCGGCACGCATCGATGGCGACCAGGTGCCCTGGACCGTCTGGCTGGGCGCCATCGCTGCCGGCAAACCCTATTACCATCTGTGGTACCTGTACATGCTGGTCGGCCTGTATCTCGTCACGCCTTTCGTTCGACGGGCCTATTGGGCGGTCAGCGAGCGTGTCCGACTGACGGCGGTTACAGTTGTCCTGGGCCTGGCGATGATCCAGGCTGCCTGGCATGATGGCGCCGAGCACGGCGGGTTGTTTCTCACCTGGTTCGCCCCCTTTCTGGGCTACTTCGTGCTGGGCCGCCTGATGTTCGACGGGCATGTCCGCCTGCGCCACGCGGCGCTGCTTCTGGCGGCGAGCATCCTGGGAACGGCAGTTGGCATTTATGCCATGTCCAGCCCATCGTCCTTCCAGACATACTTCTATAACAACTTCAGTGTGACGGTGCCCGTCATGTCTGTTGCCGTGTACTACCTGATTCTGCATGGCCCCCGGCTGCCTCGCCTGGCCGCACTGGTACCCCTGACGTTCGGCATCTATCTCATTCATCCCGCCATCATTGACCTGCTGATGCGAGCAGGCTTCTATCAGCCCGGCAGTGGCGACGCCTGGGTCATTCCCGTGCTCGCCTGCGTGGTCTTCATGCTGTCGGCCGGCATCGTCTGGCTGATGCGCCAACACCGTCTGACGGCCCGACTGGTATGAACTTTCCCAGCAATATCCCGGGGTTAGGGTACAATGTAAGTCTTTTCGGCCAGACCGAATTTTCTTCGCGCCAGTACGCCATGATCGTGCTGGCTTTTTTATCCGAGCGGGGGGAATCATGACCGACATCGGTCGCTTGGCACACGTCGTGCCGGCGCGCACCCAACTGCCCGTCAACGCTTATTTTGATCCGGTCCTTTTCCAGCAGGAAATGGACATCATTTTCAAACAGTCTGCCCTGTATGTTGGACACGAAAAACTCGTGCCCAATCTGGGTGACTGGCGTACGCTCGCCCAGGAAAACGCCGGGCGCGTACTCGTTCGCAATCAAAATGGCGTTGAACTGGTTTCCAACGTCTGCCGTCACCGCCAATCCATCATGCTTGGCGGCACGGCAGGCAAT
>Ga0265296_1003873_pt1 | contig 13462 bp, 17 predicted proteins | sample MunlanPumphouse1_FD_189073 | JGI IMG/M metagenome (GOLD analysis project Ga0265296, IMG submission 189073) | Groundwater microbial communities from a municipal landfill in Southern Ontario, Canada - Pumphouse #1 | ecosystem: Environmental > Aquatic > Deep subsurface > Groundwater | place... | reverse complement strand
CCCCCCTGCATCACATCAGCCTGTTACCAGACCGGGTGTGGGGTTCAGTTCTGAGGTGGCGGCTAGCCTTTCCTCATGCTGGATTTTCACCAGCTGGCGAATTTGAGCTTTGCTCGGCGCGCCTGTGAAATCCGTGTTCCATTCATCTGCAATGGTTTATACGTTAAGATAGAGCGGAGTGAAAATATTAACATTTATGAACTTGAGATGAATTCCAGAAGTGATAGAAAAGACAGTTCATATGACAGCAATCTTACCTGCATCTGTAATTATGTATCCATCGTCGCCTGTTATGTATCCCATCGCCTTGAGTTCTCGCAGGTGGTTGTATGCCATACCTTTTGAGATGCCCACTTTTATAGCTATATCCTGAATGGAGCTAACTCCGGATTTGATTTGTTCCAGTATTGTCTTTTTTGTGTCAGATATGTTGAAGCTGAGTATTGGGAAGTCGATAATGAAATTGTCTTCTTCAGTAACATAGACTATGCGTTTTACCATGTCGCTTCTTGTGTATGCGCCAAAGAGCGCCCCGAAAGCCTGGGGTTTTCTGCCGCCTGAAACATTTATCATAATGTGGTTGCCACGGGCGTGTTCTTCTTCTATGATAGTTGCCACATCCTGAGCAACCTTGACCGTGTCGTAAAGGGATGTGTTCTTTTTCACGATCTCGATCACCTTACCAAATGTGTCTTCCAGGGTCTTTTCAGAGCGGAGTTTTTTTTCATCTGTCCCCTCTTCTGTGAGCAGGATGAGTTTTGATGGGGAAAGACGAGTGACACATACAATGACTGGTTCGAGTGAATATATTGTGGAGATGAGTGTAAGATTTGTCATTGATGAGTATTATAGTGTTAGTATTATATATTATTTGTGTAGGTATTTTTGTATGCTTATTGGGTTCATATGGAAAAGTATATATTCAATAAATGTTAGTATATGTTTACTATATATAATGTGATGCAATTATGAATAAAATACAGGTATATTACCAATACTGGGGCAAAGCAGAAGAGCCTGTTGAAACAGCTCATCATTTATTCCCATATCATTGTTTGGATGTGGCAGCTGTGGCTAATCAATGGTGGGCACACAGTTCAAGCATTCGTCGCAGTTTTACTCAAGAAACAGGAATGGAGGAAAAACAGACCCATGCATGGGTGATGTTTTTTATTGCGTTGCATGATTTTGGAAAATTGGATATTCGTTTTCAGATGAAAGTACCCGAATTAGCGAAAAGGAACTATGGAAATGAATTACCGAATAATTCAGAGAGCAAAAATTATGATCACGGTGAACAGGGCTACATTTGGATAGTACAGGAAAGTGAATCGTATTTTGAAGGTGTTAAAGACAAACATCAGCGATGGTTGCAAAATTGGTTTGCCCCCACTGCCGGACATCATGGAAAAATACCTACAAATGCTGAAGGCAATCCCCCCGCTTTTGTTCCACCATCCATCAAAAAACAAGATTTTGACGCTCGTAAAGAATGGGTAAAAGATTTATATCGACTCTTTTTACAACCGGCGGGTTTGAATTTTTGGGATATCCCTACCAAAGAGCCTCCAATTCTACTCGCAGGTTTTTGCAGTGTATGTGATTGGTTAGGTTCGAATATACTATATTTTCGACCTCAAAACACAATACAGCCATTGAGCGACTATTTTATTGGCAGAGAAAATGAAGCACATCAGGTTTTACAGGATTTTGGTTTATTAACTGAGATTAAAACTAAAGGGGGGATGCAAGCAATTTATCCGAAATGCACTCCCAGAAATACACAGGTTTTGATTGAGGATTTAGCAGTACAACAGAGTCTGATAATTATTGAAGCCAATACCGGCAGTGGAAAAACAGAGGCGGCATTGGCTTATGCTTCCAGATTATTAGCGCAAGGTTTTGCGGATAGCATCACCTTTGCTTTACCCACCCAGGCAACTGCAAATGCCATGTTAGAGCGATTAGAAAAAGTTGCCGACAAGATTTTTAAAGGAGGGAAAAATGTCATTCTGGCACACGGTAAAAGAGATTATAATGATCGTTTCAAAAATCTAATTCAACAAAGCCAGCGAAGCGTTAATGTGCAAGGCGAAGATGAAGGCGGAGCACAATGCAGTGAATGGCTGTCTTCGAGCCGAAAACGTGCTTTTTTAGGACAAATTGCTGTAACCACAGTAGATCAAGTCATGCTTGCTGCCATTAAACCCTTGAAACATCATTTTGTGCGTAGTTTTGGGGTTGGTAAAAGTGTATTGATCATTGATGAAATTCATGCTTATGACGCTTATATGTATGGTATTTTGGAGGCGGTAATTAAACAACAAAAAAAAGCAGGAGGTAGTGTGATTCTGTTATCTGCAACCCTGCCGGCATATCAAAAAAAATCATTATTCAAAGCATGGGGCGTTGAAAATGAGATTCACGAGCAAGCATATCCACTGATCTTACAGGCAATAGATACTGATGTTAAAGCATTTACTTTAACGGAGAGCGAAGCACCACAGGAAAAAAGTGTGAAACTGGAATTATGGCAAAATGATGATTGCGATATCACTACAGAACATCTTGAACAGATAGTTCGAGCTGCTGAAAAAGGCGCTAAAATTGGCATTGTGTGTAATTTAGTTGATGATGCGCAACGATATGCCCATAGCCTCGCTAAGATGACATCAGTACCTGTAGATATTTTCCATTCCCGTTATCGCTATTGCGATCGGATGGTTAAAGAAAAAATTGTATTGGATCTATATGGGAAAGATAGCCCCGTTGAAGGGCGTATTTTGGTAGGTACGCAAGTCATAGAACAATCGTTAGATATCGATTTTGATTGGCTTATTAGTTTTATCTGTCCGGTTGATCTGCTTTTCCAGCGTATGGGACGATTACACCGCCATTTAGAAAAAAAACGCCCGGAAATGAATGAAAATCCATTATGTACCGTGGTGATGCACAAAACGATTAACTTAAATTCAACGAAATCAATGCAAGATTCATACGGGTTACATAACTTGATTTATCAAAATACCAGAGCCTTATGGCGAACACAACAATTATTACAGCAACATACAGAGGTGAGTTTTCCTAAAGCCTATCGTGATTGGATAGAACGTGTTTATCAACAAGAAGCATTTCAGGATGAACCTGAATTATTAAAGGAATTATTTAATGAATACCAAAATGACCAAATTGCCAGTAAATATGTCTCAAAAGAATTGACTCGGGCAGATACTGACTTTATAGATACTGAAGGTAATGTCAGTTTGTTGACGAGGGAAGGAGAAATGAATTTGAGTGTCATTCCGATAATAGAACAGAATGGAAAACGATGCTTTTTCGATGGTGAAGATGTCCCCAAGCCCAAAGATAAGTATAATCGAGAGCAACTGAGCCAGAACAGTATAGGTGTTCCGAATAGTTGGCGCTCAATATTACCCGAAAGCCAGGATGGTCTGTACTATTTACCTATGCGAGAAACACAAGAAGGTTGGCGATTTGATCATGAACAAGGTTATTTGCTTTACACGAAGGAGAGAGGTTTGCAAAAAAAATGAACAACTTTAATTTATTGACTGAAAATTGGATTCCAGTGCAACTGCAAGGAAAATTTGAAACCATCAGCTTAAAACGCTTGCTTTGTAAGGACGAAGACTGGCAAATCTGTCTGTCCCGTGATGATATGGAACTGGCTGCCTTGCAATTGATTGTCTGTCTGGTACAAGTTGTGTTTATGCCGAAGGATGAGGATGAATTATTAGATGCTTATGATGAACCGATGGGTGAAGCGGATTATGATACAGGCGTAAAACCGTTTATGGAATGGTTTGACTTGCTGCATCCAGAATATCCGTTTATGCAAACTGCTAATATACAACCTGAAAAGCCTAAAAAGAAAGGGGATACTTATCCAGAAAATTGGGCATCCATTCAAAAATTATTCATAGGATTGCCAGAAAGTAGTAGTGGCTCTCCGACTTCAAATACTTTTTTTAATACCAGAGATGAAATTGAAAGTGTCAGTTGTGGTGAATCGGCAATCGCTTTATTTCAACAGGCCACCAACGGTTTTGGATTAGGAAGTCATTTTTATTCAGTGGGCATAAAAGGCTCAATGCCATTAACGACACTGGTACAAGAGAGCAAGTTACGGAAATGCGTTTGGGGTAATGTCCTAAATAAAGATTATTTGTGGCAGGAAACATCCCTTCTTGAGGAGACTAAAAACAATAAACCTAGCTGGGTTGTTCCACCATCTTTTGACAAAAACAAACCAGAGCCTGCCCACAATATTGGATTGTTAAGAGGGCTTTTCTGGCAACCGGCACGGATTAAATTGGATGTTGATAACAATCTCCAAGTCATTGGATTTTTGAAAAATACAGGGGCAAGCTATTTAGAAGGACATTGGCGGCATCCACACACACCAATTGATTTAATCAGATTTAAAAAAAATCCTCCAAAAGAAAAGCCATTTCTATCAGCGAAAAGAGATTTGCCACTTTGGGTACAAATGTTGAGTTTCTTTTACACACAAAATTCTGGGCAGGATGGGGTGAGTCGGGCTTTAGTTGTTACTCATTATGAAAAAACAGTTGGTCGTGGAAATCCAATCAATTTAGCTGTGGGTGGATATGTAAAGGGGGAATCGGCAGAAAGTTTAGAAGGTAGGAAACACGAGCTATATAGTCTGTCGTCTGGATGGGAAAATCAAGAAAAAGAAATGAGATTATTAATTTCGTATGGGGTAAATGCACAAAAAGCACTTGATACTGCATTATACGTCTTTGGTCTAGAACTTAAAAAGAAAGAAGAAGACAAAATAAAGAAAGATAAAGATTCGAATTTTATTAAAAGATTAAAAGTTATAAGCAAAAATAATTATTATAATAATTCTGAAAATATTATGCATAGTATATTGAGAACACACATGGTTGATGATACTGAAGAATATAAAAATAAATTTATTCAACTAGCAAAATTGACATTTAATCAAGTTTTATCACCCTATGAGCACGATCCAAAATTACTAAGCGCTATAGTTGTTAGCCGAGCAGGATTAAATGCAGCATTAAATAAAATATAGGAGAATTAAATGAATCAGTATGATGAACAAACATTGAAACTGGAGGTATATCACAATGAGTCAATTTACTGAACTTTATGACCGTTTTTGGCAGACGCTAGATAATGGACAACGTGCTGAAATTCGGCGCGTTTCAACAATTGAAGATTTGGAAACACTGCCAGCGTTTTATCATCTTATGGGGAATTTTGACCTTAAAGATATAAAACAATGGACGCGAGTGGCGTTCTTTTTGCCGTTTGTTGAAAAGCATAGTGAAGAAGCTAAACCATTAGGTCAACAATTCAAAGAAGCGAATATAAGTGAAAAACGTATTTTTCACATCGTTCGTTCTACTTCACCAAATGATTTAATTCAACTACGGCGAGTAACTCAACAAGCTAAATTAAGCAGTATCAATTGGCAAGAATTTGGCAAAATTTTATTTTATTGGGGAGACAGTTCAAAAAAGCGGATAATTCAAAATTACTTTATTCAGACAATAAATAAGGAGTAAACCATGAACGACAAAAATTATATCAACTACCATATTTTAATTTCGCATAGCCCATCCAATCTTAATCGGGATGATATGAATATGCAAAAAACCGCTGTGTTTGGCGGATCAAGAAGAGTGAGAGTTTCCAGCCAGAGTTTGAAACGGGCGATAAGACATTCAGATTACTACAAAAAGAATATCAGTCAGCCCTGTGATAGAACCCGACAATTGGGTCAGTTATCTGGAAAATATGTGAAAGCTTTAAAAGATAAATATCATGAAGATATAGTCAAGAAAGTCATGTTAGAGATTTCAGGCGTAGATGCTATTGAGGAGACTACACAATCCGGTGCGGTAGCTGCATGGTCTTTGGCTGAAGTTGAACAATATTGTAAACTTTATAAAGAACTAAAGGAGAAAAATCCAGACCCAAAAGAATTTGAGAAGGCATGGAAAAATGAGACTGATAAAAAGAAGTTATTAGAAGATAAGACTAAACTTTCATTATTTCGTAAAGCGCTGCAAAATGGTCAAGATATTGCACTATCGGGCAGAATGGCTACCTCTGGTATTATGACCATTGTGGATGCGTCTCTTGCCGTTGCCCATGCGATTACTACACATACAGTAGATGGAGATATTGACTGGTTTACTGCCGTTGATGATCTTAATCAAGAAACAGGTGAAACCGGTTCTGCCCATTTAGATACCACTGAATTTAGTTCGGGTGTATTCTATCGCTATGCAAGCCTGAATATAAGACAATTACAAGAAAACTTAGGTGATGTTAATCGCACACAAGCTTTGGAAATTGCTGCACATGTTCTTCACATGCTGGCAACTGTCGTACCGTCTGCTAAACAAAATGCTTTTGCAGCGTTTAATTTAGCTGATTTTGCATTGGTTAGTTTTAGTGACCAGCCAATTTCATTAGCGAATGCTTTTGAAAATCCTGTCAAAGCAGGAACGGATGGATTAATGGTGCCATCTGTCAACGCATTTGTAAACTACCATAAAGCCATCTGTAACGCTTATGGATTAAAAGATGACAAACAAGCCTGCTTTAACACTAAAGGATATAAGATGGAGATTGTGACGGATAAAGGCAATGACTTTTCAGCATTGAAAGATTGGTTGAAAAGCGATGGAAAATAATCAAGGAACAAAACCATGCAGGATTTTCTGATTATCAAGTTGCAGGGGGCTATGCAAGCATGGGGTGGTCATACCTTTGAGGATTACCGCCCAAGTCATATTTTTCCGACCCGGAGTGCAGTTGTTGGTTTATTAGGAGCTTGTCTTGGTATAGATAGAGCGGACATAAAGGGCAGGGCAGACTTAAATGCCAGTTTTGAACTGACAGTGAGAGCTGACAGGCGAACGGTTCAGACTGAACAATTCGGACAGATAAAAGAGAAAAAAGAGAAAATCCTGACCATGCAAAAAATGACCGATTTCCATACTGTACTGGACGCGCGTAAAGTTGATGGGTCAGCAAGAACTGATGCGATTATCTCCCATCGTGAATACCTGTGTGATGCTGAGTTCTCAATAGCATTGGAATTTAGAAACAATGCAGTATTTAATCTGGAAAAAGTTAAACAAGCCATCCAAAAACCGTATTATACGCCCACTTTGGGAAGGCGATCCTGTCCTATACAACAACCTTTATTTAATTCGATCGTAACTGCTGAAAATGCCCAAAAAGCACTCGCCTTAATAGAACCTAAAAAAGGCACGTTATACAGTGAACAAAAATTACAGGGTTCAAGCCCTATGCGAATTCGCGATGTCCCTATACAAGACCCAATAAGACAATTTGCAACTAGGACGATGTATATCTTAGGAGATAGCAATGTATTATAGTCAATGTGTTCTAAATTCAGTAAAGCCAGTAAATCCTTATTTGCTGCATGAAAAAATATGGCAATTATTTCCAGAGAAAGCTGATGAAAAACGCTCATTTCTATTTAGAGTTGAAAATTTGGGGCAAATTGGCGTGCAGCATATATTATTACAGTCTGTTCATGAACCACAACCAGCAAATGGCGAATTGGTATTAGTAAAAAAGCCAAAAGAAGTTCAATTTGATAGTATTACAAATGGAGCAAGCTATAGATTCATGTTGCGAGCAAATCCAACAAAAAGAATTAAAGATTCAGGTGGAAAAACTTCCAATCAAGGTAAAGTCAGAGTTCCAATAATTGACGAAGATGAAATTATTGCATGGCTAAGCCGACAGTTTGAGGGTTTAGCAGAGATCAAAGCAGTAACTTTAGCTCGACAGGACTTGCTTTACTTCCAAAAGAATAAAGAAAATCAAAACCATTTTGGTAAAATTCAAACTGTCACCTATTCAGGTATTTTAACGGTCATTGAAGCGAAGTCATTGGTCAACAAAATGATTGAAGGCATAGGCCCCGCAAAAGCTTTCGGATGTGGATTATTAACACTTGCAAAAATCTAATTATTGTTGCACTGCTCATCAATCTGAGGTAAACCATGCTCCCCAAACTCAAACCCATAGCGATCAAAGAACGCATCTCCCTCTTATTTCTGGAAAAGGGAGAGCTTGACGTCCTTGACGGCGCATTCGTATTAGTGGACAAAATCGGGGTGCGAACCCATATTCCTGTTGGAAGTGTAGCCTGCCTGATGCTTGAACCTGGCTCCCGTGTATCCCATGCGGCAGCGGTTCTCGCTGCAAGAGTTGGGTGTTTACTCATATGGGTCGGTGAAGCTGGTGTGCGTCTCTATTCAGCAGGTCAACCGGGCGGCGCGCGCTCAGATCGTCTTCTGTATCAGGCTAAACTGGCTCTTGATGATGGGTTGCGTCTCAAAGTGGTTCGAAAGATGTATGAATTCAGGTTTGATGATGAAATTCCTCAAGGCAGCAATGTAGAGCAGCTACGCGGTATGGAAGGAGCGCGGGTGAAGAAGATGTATGAGTTAATGGCGAAACGCTATGGGGTTGAATGGAAAGGACGGCGGTATGACAGCGCAGAATGGGGAAGCGGAGATTTGCCGAACCGATGCCTGAGTTCTGCAACTTCCTGCCTGTATGGTGTTACAGAAGCCGGAGTGCTGGCAGCCGGATATGCGCCAGCTATAGGTTTTGTGCATACCGGAAAACCTCTTTCGTTCGTATATGACATTGCTGATCTGTTTAAATTTGAAACTGTTGTGCCATTAGCTTTCAGTATTGCAGCTAAAAAACCAGCCGATCCTGAAGGTACGGTGCGCCGGGCATGCAGGGATTCATTCAGGGAAACTAAACTTCTTAGAAATATCATTCCAACTATTGAAGAGATACTGGCAGCAGGAGGCATTTCTCCACCAGAAGACGCGCCAGATGCCTTGCAGCCCGCGATTCCAGTTGAAGAGGGGATTGGTGATGCTGGTCATCGTAACTGAAAATGCGCCGCCAAGTCTTCGAGGCAGATTGGCTGTATGGATGCTTGAGATACGCGCAGGTGTATATGTCGGAGATTTTTCTTCGAAAGTGAAGGATATGATATGGAATAATGTGGAAAAAGGATTAGATAGTGGAAGCGCGGTCATGGCCTGGAGTGCACAAAATGAAGCAGGTTATGATTTTGTAACTTTGGGGGCTAACAGGCGTATGCCAGTCGATATGGATGGTGTAAAATTGGTATCGTTTTTGCCGAATGGCTGATATATCTTATAGAATATAGTGATAGTGACAACATCATGGTAATTAATAAATATAAATTTAAAATTAATATAATTATACAATATTATTCAATCCTGACGGAAAGCGGAAAGACATTTCCGCTTTAATAATATAAATAGTAAAGAGAGTTCCCCACCCGCGTGGGGATGAACCGGAAAAGCAGCGACAATAGCAGCAGACTGGATTGAGTTCCCCACCCGCGTGGGGATGAACCGTAACCGCAGAATCTCGTTATGTGTCCGGATACGAGTTCCCCACCCGCGTGGGGATGAACCGCCACATCATTAACTGCTCCGGAATTGGGGATTGAGTTCCCCACCCGCGTGGGGATGAACCGCCATTCCGGGTAAATCTCACAGGGTAAATCCCGAGTTCCCCACCCGCGTGGGGATGAACCGGTCTTATGCCTACTCTGATCATGTGCGCTCTTGAGTTCCCCACCCGCGTGGGGATGAACCGACCTCAGCCTTAGCGGTTCAGGAGTTCGAATCGAGTTCCCCACCCGCGTGGGGATGAACCGAACCAATGATACCTGCACCATTCGCAGGATTAGAGTTCCCCACCCGCGTGGGGATGAACCGAGAAAGAAACAGTTAATTGCCGAAAAGCCAAAGAGTTCCCCACCCGCGTGGGGATGAACCGCCACACGGCCACGTCGGGCGTAACGAATGTTGGAGTTCCCCACCCGCGTGGGGATGAACCGGTAAAAAGGGATTACAAGTGGCTTGGAATAAAGAGTTCCCCACCCGCGTGGGGATGAACCGATAGGATCTGCCCCAGCGCGAGCCAGTGCCCTGAGTTCCCCACCCGCGTGGGGATGAACCGCTTGCAGGGTATACTCAGAACACAACGGGCATGGAGTTCCCCACCCGCGTGGGGATGAACCGAAGTCATCCATTCTGGTGTTGAACCGCCGGTAGAGTTCCCCACCCGCGTGGGGATGAACCGGATGAAATCGAACTCGGATCAAAACAAGAACTGAGTTCCCCACCCGCGTGGGGATGAACCGAGAAGCAGCGACCAATGCAACATTTAACACCAGAGTTCCCCACCCGCGTGGGGATGAACCGGCGATATATTTGATATAATCAACAATTGGGATGAGTTCCCCACCCGCGTGGGGATGAACCGACACTTCTGTTATACTGGACGTTCCAGCTTTAGAGTTCCCCACCCGCGTGGGGATGAACCGAAGCTTCCTGGGAAGATTACGATAGAACTATGGAGTTCCCCACCCGCGTGGGGATGAACCGTTTTTGGGTTAATTGTTCTTTATTCATTTTATGAGTTCCCCACCCGCGTGGGGATGAACCTGAATTAAGACAATATCTAATATCTCTTAAGAAGAGTTCCCCACCCGCGTGGGGATGAACCGAGAGTGCATTAATTGTGGTCATCTTTTTCGCAGAGTTCCCCACCCGCGTGGGGATGAACCGTAAGAATAGCTGGTCAGGAAGGTTTGTTTTATGAGTTCCCCACCCGCGTGGGGATGAACCGGGATTAATGAGTACAAATACGTTCCTGGCTGAGAGTTCCCCACCCGCGTGGGGATGAACCGAAAGTATTGGGGTGTGGTGGGCGGTACTCAGCGAGTTCCCCACCCGCGTGGGGATGAACCGAGCATTTAACATCTTCTCAAGCTGTTCCGGTGGAGTTCCCCACCCGCGTGGGGATGAACCGATAGATCAAACTGTCCCTTTTCATTATATCCCGAGTTCCCCACCCGCGTGGGGATGAACCGGGATCAAGGACAAGGTCATTGGGATTAGTCCATGAGTTCCCCACCCGCGTGGGGATGAACCGAGGTCAGAACAACAGAGGTGCTCACATAAGGTGAGTTCCCCACCCGCGTGGGGATGAACCGGTTCCTGTGGTCCCCGGAGAAACACCCGTAATGAGTTCCCCACCCGCGTGGGGATGAACCGTGCTTCTCACAGGCTATGGTATTTGATTTTATGAGTTCCCCACCCGCGTGGGGATGAACCGACCAACAGATAAAGGAAGAGGCGGAAGACAACGAGTTCCCCACCCGCGTGGGGATGAACCGTAATATTGCTGATATTACTGTTGTTGTTAATGGAGTTCCCCACCCGCGTGGGGATGAACCGATGCAAGCTATTGTTATTCATGTAAGGCATGGGAGTTCCCCACCCGCGTGGGGATGAACCGTGGTTAGGTGTCCCATCAAACAGCTTTACAGTGAGTTCCCCACCCGCGTGGGGATGAACCGCGGTATTTCAGCCGTAAATAATGCGAACCCAAGAGTTCCCCACCCGCGTGGGGATGAACCGTCAGCAAGAAGAGCTGGCCTTGAAAGTGATGAGTGAACCAAATTGTAGGTGCAGACCCGTCCCCTTCTTTGACGATAAGGTGATGGATACACCTAAGGAAGCTTTCGACAAGGAAAAGGAAAAATCCGGAGTTAAGTTTGAAGATGGAAAATGGACGTTTGGAGGGGCTGGTGTTGAGGGGGCAGGCGAACGTGATGGATTTGCCAGGGGTATATCGCCAAATCCTGCAACTTCCACTGAATTTAATGAGGCTAAAAAACAAGTTCCAGACGATAGAAAAGTGTTTTTATCAACTTATACCGAAGACGAACTTAAGCAAAACGGAATAAAGTTGTTTTTATCAGAAAATAAGAAATCCGGGTATGGTCTAAAGGGCGATGAAATAATCAATGTGTTCTCTGTTGAAAAAGGGGCTGGGGAAAAGGTGATGCTGGATGCCATTAAGAAGGGCGGACTTAAGCTGGATTGTTTTGATAAACGACCAGACCAGGCGCGCGGACTTCCAGATTATTACGCAAAGTTCGGATTCAAAGAATACAAACGAGAAAAGAACTGGACTCCAGGAGAACCCGATGTCGTGTATATGAAACGATAGCCAAAAAAAAAATAGATTAGGATTTTTTATGTTCTTTATTATCTAGCTCTTCAAGTTCTTTTAAAGTTTCTTCTGAGGGTTCACCCATCATCTCAAGAAACGCCTCGTGTTCTTTATTGGTTAATGGTCTTTTGTACATTGGTATAATTATTACACTCCTTTAGGGTACTATATAGTTAACTCAAACCTGCTATTTTCGTTTCAAGAACGATAACGCGCTTATCCAGGTCTTTTACCTCATGCTTTAGTGTTTCAACCTCTGCAATGACGTAATCCAACTTCTGTAATATTCTACCTGTTCGGATACCGATACCCATGATAGTTATTACCGCACCTGCGTAAGATGCCAGGGTAACCCAATCCAGAATCATATATAACCCAACAAACTCAGGGCTTTAGCAATAATCCATATTATCATTAGCAGGATTCCACCCCAAATCATAACGTCCGTGTAATCATATTTTCGTGCGTGTGTTTTTATTTCAGTCATGTTGTCACCTTCAGGTTTACAGATGTATATTTATTTCTTAGAGAATATAGAAAGTTTCTAACCTCTTCACTAAGATTTACATTCCTTGGCATATCGTTTTTTACCCAAGCATCAAGCTCATCAGGGACATAAATAGTTATTTTCTTTGTAAGTTTCACAGATCATAATATAACACTAATACGTATTTATACTTAACTACATTTACGTAATTACGTAAACTATATAAGCAAGTAAAACAATGTATAGTATGTAAGAAACCGATTAAAAGAAACCCCACAAGACCGCCAAAGTCTTCGGGGCTGCAGTCCGTTTCCTACAAATATGAAATCGGAGGAAAACAAACATGACTACAAACAACAACAAAACAGAAATGCCTTATGCTGCCTGGGACTTAGATGCAGCATGCAGCCAAGGGACGATTGATGAAATGACCTCCATCAAAGAACTTGCATGGAAGGGGGCGGTATAAAATGCTCTCCATTTTTGAAAACAACTTCGCCAAGATGGTCAAACTGGGTATTATCACCCCGGAAGGCAAACCGACTTTTGATGAAGATAAGAAGAGAGTTCCCCACCCGCGTGGGGATGAACCGGTGCCCCTGGTGACCTTATTGGGTGAGTTCCCCACCCGCGTGGTGCATCTACACTTCTTAGTTGAAATAGAACACGTATGACACGGATTGCACGGATTTTCACAGATATTCTAATGTCGAGTAGAGCCCATAGCCCACCTTTTGATGAGGTAATAGCCCCAAGGTTATACTATGAGCCCCCTCACAGAACCGGACTTGAAGATTTCCCTCATCCGGCTCTTCAGAAGCACATCCTCTA